>JGI2924J29684_1077400_pt1 | contig 16635 bp, 18 predicted proteins | sample BenlonsequencITS_FD_29684 | JGI IMG/M metagenome (IMG submission 29684)
CTTTTCTGGCTGTTCTTACAATAAATAACTACGAGAAAAGGAGATTTTATTCATGTATCACCACGATTCAGAACACTATTTGAGATCCAGGGGGGAGCGCAATAGCCGCCCCCTTCGCCCGGCAGAGCGGAGGAGCGGAGCCGGAAAGAGCGAAGGGGAAGATGCGGCTATGGAGCGCGGGGGCACTCCCCCGCCCCATAGGTCAAAATCCTACCAAGGAAGACAAAAAGTTCCGATTGTCCGTCTCCTTTCGGTACGGGTACAATTTTTGTATACGAACCATACAGGAGGAATCACATGAAGCGTCTACTGCTGCCATTACTGATCTGCACGCTGGTATCCGTCTCGCTTTTTGCAAACGGAGGCCAGGAACAGGCGGCCGAAGAGGGGCCCATAGAACTGGTGTTCTGGACCCATGAAGATCCAAACAGGACAGTTATCGAAGAGCGATACATCCAGGAATTCGAGGCCGCAAACCCCGGAATCACCATCAAACGGGTCACCCATTCGTCCACTAAGATCCAGGAGTTGGTGCTTACCGCCTTTGCAGCAAATCAGGGGCCCGATATCTTCAACATGTCCATCGAGGATGAGTATGCCTACATCGCCAACGGGCGGCTTTCACCGGTCGATCCGAAAGCGGTCGGGTATGATAACCTGACGGCACTGAAAGATGCCTACATTCCGAAAGTGCTTGATCCTGTCACCATGGATGGTAAGATCTACGGTTTGCCTTTGGAGTTGACCAACTGGTGCATCTACATCAACAAGAATGTATTCCGCGATGCCGGACTTGATCCGGAGACCGATTATCCCAAGACCTGGGAAGAGGTCGCCGATGTTTCGGAAAAGTTGATCATTCGCAACGGTGATATCATCACTCGCCGGGGTTTCGATTTTCGCTATCCCTACTATTTGGTTTCGATGGTGCCCATGGTGGAGCAGCTGGGCGGAAAGCTGATCAGCGACGACGGAAAGACCGCTATTGTCGGAGAAGAGGCGTGGATCGAGTTCCTTAACTACATGAAGGCATGGGGACCGAACGGACGAAATCTCGGAGCTCCGACCTACAAAAACGCCCGAAAACTTTTTAACTACGACAATAACGATATTGCCATGGCTATGACCGGGCTCTACCAGCAGGGACGGATCAAGGCGGACGATCCGGAATTCTACGACAGCGGAAACTGGATGGTGGTCCCTTATCCCCAGTTTGCCAATGCCAAGAACGAGGTGGCAGGCTGCTACTACGGCCATTACTACATGGTAAATGGGCAAACATCCTCGAGGCGCCAGGAAGCCGCGTGGAATTTCATCGGCTATATGCTGGGCCACGGAGAGGAGTACTTAACCACCGTCAATATCATCCAGCCTACTAAAAAGCTCATGGAGTCGGAGACCTTTAAAAACATGCCCTACTCCAGCGTTTTCAGCAACGATATGGAAAAGGGTCACATTGTCTATTACGGCGAAAACAGCGCTAAGATGCAGGAGCTGATCAAGCAGGCCGTCGAATCGGTCATGCTCAGCGGCGTCTCCAGCGAAAAGGCCTATGCAACCCTCAAGGCCGAGGCCCAGGAACTTCTCGACGAGGAGTAATCCTTTGTATGCTCGGGCGAAGGGAAGGAGTGGAAGGCTTTTCCACCTTCCCCGCCCGTTTCTTTCAATTCTTTATCCGGAGTATAATCAGATGTCCCGACATCACGCATCATCGCCGCTGAAGCGGCATCAGGACCGCTGGGGGATGATTTTTGTCCTGCCGGCGATCCTCTTTTTTAGTCTTTTCAGCTTCTACCCGATCATCAACGCCCTTTTCACGAGCTTGTTTCGAAAAAAGGTGCTGAGCCTCAAGCCGCCGACCTTCATCGGCCTTGAAAACTATCATTACCTGCTCACTTCCGCCGATTTCTGGAACTCGATCAGGGCAACCATCGTCTTTACCCTGGGGACCTTTATTCCCCTCCTGGTGGCAAGCCTGATTCTCGCCGTGCTCATCACCCAGATGAGGCGGGGGCAAAAGTTTCTGCAGATGGCCTACTACAGCCCGGCGGTACTATCGTCGGTGGTGGCGGCTGCTATTTGGCTTTTGATCTTCGACCCGAGAGGGCTTGCCAACCAGTGGGTGAATTTCGTCATGAATACCCCGGGGGTCGATCATAAGTGGTTTGCAGATGCCACCATGGTCCAGATGGCAACCATGCTGGTCTATTTCTGGAAGTATGTAGGTTACTTCGTCATCATTTTTATCTCGGGGATCGCATCCATTCCGCCGACGCTTTACGAGGCGGCAAGGATCGACGGCTCAAGCAGCTGGCAGTCGTTCTGGAGGATCACCCTCCCCCTCTTAAGACCGACGGTGGTACTGGTATCCATTATGTCGATGCTCCAGTGTCTGAAGACCTTCAGCACCCAGTACCTCTTTACCCAGTCAGGGGCTCCCCAGGGACCGATCAACGTCATCACCATGAATATCTACAATACGGGAATTAGGGATCAGCGGATTGGAAGGGCCAGCGCCATGAGCATTATTCTCTTTGCCATCATGCTCTTCTTTACCTGGCTCCAGTTCTCCACCTCCAAAAGCGATGAGGTAAGTTACTAATGAACAGAATATCTCTACCCGGCGTTCTCGCCCGCATCATTCTCGCCCTTGCCCTGATCTTTGTCGCAGCTCCCCTTGTTTTCATGATTACGGCAAGTCTCATGCCCGCATCCGATATCGTAAAGATGCCCTATCGCTGGATACCAAAGCATCTTCATGTGGAGAATTTCGTCCATGCCGTTGCGGGAAACGACGGAAGTTTCATTTTTATTCGCAATATCTTCAACAGCCTGGTTGTCGCTTCGGTCGTCAGTATTACCACGGTGCTCATCAGCAGCCTGACCGGCTACAGCCTTTCGAAGTTTTCCTATCGGGGACGCGATCTTGTCTTTCTCATGATCATGGCGACCATGATGATTCCCTTCGAGGCGATCATGATACCGCTGTATATGGTCATTACCAAGATGGGACTGCAAAACAGCTATCAGGGCCTGATTCTTCCCTTTCTGGTGAACGCCTTCGGGGTCTTTATGATGCGACAGTACCTGATAACCTTTCCGAATGAGTTCATCGACGCTGCAAGGGTAGACGGGATGAGCGAGTTTGCCATCTATCGTCAGGTGATTCTGCCAAATACCGGGCCTGCCATTGCAACCTTGGCCATCTTGGCCTTTCGCTCTCAATGGGACAACCTGCTTTGGCCGCTTCTGATCGCCCAGACCGAGAAGATGAAGACCATTCCCCTCTATATTGTGAAATTTACCGCCGAAATGCACACCGACGAGGGTGCAATGATGGCGGTGGCATTGATCGCAAGCGTTCCGATGTTTATTTTGTTTTTTGCCCTAAGCAACTACTTTGTCAGCGGGGCGGCAGTCTACTCAAGCAGGAAGGGCTAAAGCATGTTGATCATATTCGATATGGGCAATGTCGTCAGCAGCAATGTTGAGGTCATTCCTCAGATAGCCGAAAAAACAGGAATCGAGCTTGCCGATTTGAGAAGGGTCTGTGGGGATGAGTTTTGGGGCCTGAGTACGGGGAGGATCGATACTCGGGAGTTCTGGAGGATTTTTACAAAACACTACGGTATCGAGGTGAAAGAAGATTATCTCTCAACCCTGTTCAAGCCGGTGGTCGATGCCTCCATGGTCGATGTAATCGACCGCTTGAGGCGGACAGGTCACCGCGTGGTATGCGGGACCAATACCATAGCCTCCCATTACGAACACCACGTGAAGGCAGGCGATTACGGGGTCTTCGATAAGGTTTATGCCAGCCACATCATGGGTCTGGCAAAGCCTGATCCGCAGTTTTTTCGCTACATCCTGAAAAAAGAGGGGGCTACGGCAGCAGAGACACGTTTCACCGACGATCTGGAAGAAAATGTTAAGGCGGCACAGGGGATAGGAATACGCTCTCACCGTTTTACCGGAAGGGCCGGCTTAGAATCCTTCCTTGCCGACTCGGCCATCGACGCTTTGGATGCGTGAACGATACAGGGTCGGGGAGAGACCGAAGCTGCGTTTAAAGGTCCGGGCAAAATAGCCCTGGTCACGGAATCCGCACAGCGAAGCGATCTCCCCTACCCTCAAACGCTGGTCGCCAAGCAGTTCAACCGCGGCCCTCAGCCTGTAGGAGGTCAACATCTCTACAAAGGTACGATTTCTCAGATCCCGGATGATTCTCGAAAGGTAGCTTTCGCTCAATCCCAGTTCCGATGCCGCGGCGGAGAGGGAAATATCTTCCCGGTAGCGCCTGCGGATAAAATCTTCGGCCGCTACGACATGTCGTTCTCTGCTGTCGTAATTTTCCATATCATCGGTGATCAGGGAAGCGGGGGCGGTGTCGGGAAGAGGAGGCTTACCGGCAAGTAAGAGCTGGCATCTTCTCAAGGCCCCTTCAAGCTCTGCATCATCGATGGGTTTGAGAAGAAAATCGACGACACCAAGGCGTATGGCACGTCGTGCATAGTCAAACTCGTCATGACCGGTAATGACAATAGCGACCCGGGGAGAGGTGCGCTGCAAGAGGTCAAGTCCGCTGCCGGCGGGCAGCCGTATGTCCGTTACGACAAGGTCGGGACGATGCTCCTGATAGAGGGCCTCTGCCTCCTCTTCGGTTCCGGCCTCTGCGACAACCCTGAAACCGTGCCGCTCCCAGGGAACGGTTTCGACAAGCTCCTGCCGGAGATAGGGTTCGTCCTCGACAATCAGCACCGAATACATCACTCCTCCAAGGGAAAAAGAAAGGTGACGAGGGTTCCTCCATCCGGCGGGGATTCTATGGAAAAGCCGCCCCTATTCTGATAGAGCAGCTCCATACGTCTGCGGACATTTGCAATGCCGACCCGATCGGATTCCTCAATAACCTGCCGTAAACGGCCGGGTTCGATCCCCGGACCATCGTCTCTGATCGTAATGATAACATGGTCGGTCGCTTTCCGGGCACAAATCGTAAGCTCCAGCGGTTTTAGTGAGCTGTCAAGGGCGTGGACCACCGCATTTTCAACGATCGGCTGCAAAATAAGCCGGGGAACGGAAAAATCGGCAAGCTCCTCCGGGATAAGGAATCGGGCATAAAGACGCTCACCGAAACGATAGTGTTGGATGGCAATATAGCTTTTAAGAATATCGATACTTTCGCGAAGAGGAACGAAAGCCCCGTCGCCACCGACGGCGGCTCGAAAAAGCCGTCCCAGGCCCGTGGTAATGTCAACAATTTCGGGAACGCCACGCAACTTTGCGATGGACTTGATGGTGCCGAGGGTATTATAGAGGAAATGCGGATTGATCTGAGCCTGCAGGGCCTTGCGTTCGGCCGCCTGAAGGGCGCGCTCCTCCTCCCGGGTACGCTCCACCAACTCGTCGAGCCGCTCCACCATGCGGTTGTAGCTGGTGACGAGAAGCCCAAGCTCATCATGGCGCTTTGTTTCGGGGAGTTTCGGGGGGACCCCTTCGGTGATCAACTCCATGGCAGCGACGACTGCGTGGACAGGGGTTCCAATCTGCCTGCTGATGCGCCAGGCGGTCAGTACCACGGTGACGATGAGAACAAGGAGGATCCAGAGTCCGATTTCCCAGAGCGGCTTCAGGGCAAGGCGATACTGATCGGAATGGACGGTCCCCAACAAAACGAGAGAGGTATCGGTAACGGCCCTGGGAATGACCAATAGACTTCCCTCCATGATTGTTTTGCCCTCCGCAATCATGTCCCGCTCGGTCTCTCCCATAAAGGTGAGTTCGGGAAAGTGATCAAAGGTTCCGTCTCTCTCCGGACGGAAGAAATCAAAGGCCTTCAGCCGCTCCTGGTCGATAAGGATCATGGAATCAAAAACGGGTTGCGCCCCTGCCGATATCAGGGCAGAGGCAAGAACATCTACCACCACATAACCACCGGGAATATCCCGCAAAAACGAACAGGCGACCCTTTCACCCCGCTCGGAAAGAAAGGGATCGAGGTAGAGGTAGGTGCGATCGGGATTGGGTCTGCTCTCGGAAAAAATACCCTCCACATTTTCGTAATAGGAGAGGTCGTATCGATGGGGAAGCTGATGGGTGGAATAGGAAATCTGTCCTCCGGATCCGAGAATATGGACCGAGGTTTCGTAGAGATGACCGCCGATCTCGGCGTAAAGGGATTGGTAGAGCTCTTTGAGCCATGCGGAGTCCCGGGCTTTTTCTTCCAGACTAAAGGCATCGAGGACAATCGGGAGCTTGGAAACCGAGTATGCGATATGACGATAGATATCCAGCTGATCGGCCAGGGCCGAAGCGGCGATGGCCGCCGCATCTCTACCACGCTGACTGTTGGCTCTGAGAATGGCGCGAAGGCTGGAGGCGTAGAAGCTGATACTTGCAGCGGCAAGGGGAAGGATTCCGACGAGAAAGAAAGAGATCAAAAGACGGGTGAAATAGGCCTGCCGCTTCTCCCGTCTTCTCATGTGATCTCATCCGCTTTGAACGCAAGCTCCCCTCCGATGAAGGTCATCAGGGGACGAAAGTTGTGGTCAAAAACGGCGATATCGGCTTGGTAACTGGGAATGAGAAGCCCCCTGCGGGAAAAGCCGAAGATGCGGGCAGGATTACTCCCCGCCATCTGGACCGCATGCTCCAGAGGTACGCCCCATTCGGTGAGGTTGGCGATCCCCTTCAGCATGGTCAGGGAACTCCCGGCAATGGTCCCGTCCTCGAGGCGGAAAACACCGTCGATGTCGGAAATTTTCATACCGTTGGCCCTGCCCTCGGACTTGCCGGTCCCGGCGAGGGCAAGGGCATCGGTAACAAGAACGACCTTGCTGACAGGCTTGTCGCGTAAGAGGAGTTTTATCAGTCCGGGATGAACATGATGGCCGTCGGCGATAATCTCACACGATATTTCGGGATGGATCATGATGGTTCCCACCGCTCCGGGGTTGCGATGGTGAAGCCTGCTCATGGCGTTGAAAAAATGGGTGGAGTGGAGTATGCCTGCCTGCATTCCTTCGAGCATCTGTTCATAATCGGCATCGGTGTGGCCTGCCTGCAGGGTGATCTCCCGCTTCATACACCAGAGGGCAAGTTCCCGCATCCCTTTGAGTTCGGGGGCCACGGTCATGGTGACTATTTTCTTACCTGCGACGTGCCAGAGACGCTCCATAAGGGCGAGGTCCACTGCGGCTACTCCGTCGGCCGATTGTGCCCCGACCCGCTTGGGAGAGATAAAGGGCCCCTCCATGTGGATGCCGAGAATCCTCGCCCCCTCCTCTCGCCCCATGGCATCGGCGCAAGCGGCAAGGGAGCTCTCCATGGTCCGACGTTCTCCGGTATAGACGGTAGGGCAAAAGCCTGTCACCCCATGGGAAACGAGGGCCCGGGACATACCAAGGATCGACTCGACGCTACAGTCGTCCACACCGAATCCGCCGAAACCATGAATATGACTATCGATAAAGCCGGGGCTTACATAGGCCCCGTGAAGGGGGACGACCACATCATCATCCCCGATCGATTTCGCTGCAAAGCGGCGATCGGTGACGACATCGCCGATTCGCTCCCCCTCTATCATAAGGCTGCACGCATCCATCTTCATATAACCGGTCAGGATGGTCCCGCCGGTCAACCAGATTCTTTTCATCTTTCGCTGTTCCTTATGTCGTCACGCTTTTTCGGCCTGGCGTGCGGCCCACTCCAGCTGAAGGGTAAGATGGTCCAGGGGCTCAAGCGGGGCAACCTTCGCCTTTTCCCGCAGCCGCTGAAGGGAAGGCAGCATGGTGTTGGTATAACGTTCCACGGCTTCCCGTCCCCTGCCGGCAAGAGAAATCTCGCCCGACTCTTCGATATAGTTTCGGATGAGGTGTTTGCTGCTGTTTCGCAGCTCCTGTCGATTGATATGTTCAATCAGGCGAAAAACCGAATAGAGAAATTGTCGTTCCAAACTGGTGATAGGCAACCTCCGTTTTCAAGCCTATCGCGTCCAAGCCGTTCCATCAATACCCTTCGGGCATGGCTCCATCACTTCCCGGTCGGGTAAGCTCTGCTATTAGTCCCGAGGCTTCGGGATAGCTATCCATAAGTGCCGTCCGTTCGCCTCCCGTAAAACAGTCCGACGAAAAACCGGGAGCCATTGTGGAACCGATCAAGGCCCAGGTCCCCCCCGGTTTGATCCGATGGCCTTGCCACGTTCCCGCCGGGCAGAGGGCCTGGAGCTTCTGGCCGGAAAGAATATCCTGCCCCAATTCCATGTGTTCCATCCTGCCGTCGGGGTAAAGGAAGAGGCTTTCCACCGTATCTCCAAGATAAAAGTGAAATAGTTCATCTGCATCCAGACGGTGTAGTGCCGAAAAGCCGTCGGGAGCGGTAAGAAGAAAATAGATGGCAGTTGCTGCGGGACGCCCGCCCGTAAGCGCCGCCTTCGATCGGTAGCTTTGCCTGAAATACCCTCCCTCTACAGGAAGGGGCTCAAGTCCCAGTATATCAATGAGTCGCTTCACGATCGCTTCCACCCGTCCCTCCTCATGTATCATACCGCCTTTCCCACGGGAAATCTGATCTCAAAGCGTGATCCCCCGTCAAAAACCTCTCGGTGTACCGTTCCGTGGATTTGCTGAGAAAGGACGTCAACCAACTCTTCTTCAGGAAGATCCCCTTCGGCAAAGGCGGCACTGTCGGTTTTTATTGTAAGCCGCACATTTTCCCCCTCGTCGCACAGCTCCGTATCGATAAGGACCGATTGCCCTCCGATAGCCTTGGAATCTATTGCGGCCGAAATCAGCTCATTTACAAGCATTCCGCAATAAATGGAAAGGTCCCTCGAAAACATCACGGCATCAATACGATTGACAACGTTGCAACTGACGCTGTTGTGAGAGGAAACAATTTGCGCAATATATTCCTCCAGAAAATTTCGAACAGAAAGACGATCTCCGATCATCTGCTCCCTCGTACGGGAAAGATGATCATATACCATGGCCATTCCGGTTATCCTCCGGTGTGTTTTCTCAAGGGCGTTTACGGCCTCTTCCGTCAGAACTCCGTTTCTTTGCAGATTGATAAGGCTGAGGATCATCTGAAGATTATTCTTTACACGATGCTGGATCTCCTGGAGGAGGCGCTCTTTTTCTTCCAGGCTTGCGGCAAGGGAACCGGTCTTGTTCTCCAACTCTTCAAGAAAACGATTAACGTTTTTTGAAAGCTCCCGAATCTCCCTTGGTCCTCCCTCGGCACTTCTTGATGAGAGATCTCCGGCAGAAGCCCGTTCAAGGGCCTCGCTTATACGAATAAGATGGCGCCCGATTGAGGTGTTTGCCCGGTATACAAGGGCAAAAAGGACGACAGAGGAGAGAAAGGCCATAAGCAGGTTAAAGAAAACGATACGGTGGATGGGCCTGCCGATCTCGTCCCAGTAAAAGGCCGTCGCAACAATCCAGTCGAAATCCGGGATATACTTAAAATTTACGATCTTCAGGCGCCGTTTATTTCCGGATGGAGTGCGCCAATAGTAGCTGGCAATCCCTTCTCCTTCCGCATAAAAACGTTGAAGAATCGAGCTAAATTCATCGGCGGGCATGTATCCTCGCGCGTCCTTCCCGTAGAGGTAGGGGTGGGCGATAAAGGTCCCGGCCCTGTCGATAACATAGGAATACCCGCCTTTACCGATCAATACAGAGTTGATGGTACGGCGTAAGGCTGCCAAATCTATGATATGCACAAATTCTTCCCGATAGCTGGTGGCCGAAAGTATCCAGTCGAGCTCGGGGATGTATGCCATATAGAGTGCTTTATTTTTCGGTTCCTCTTCATCGCTATTACGCCATCGATATTCAAGATAGCCGTTACGAAGCAAGAGCTGTTCTTTCACCGGTTCTCTCTCACGCTGATTACTACCTGCAATTTTGGGATCGGGATGAAAAAAGACGGTACCATCACTACGAATACCGTAATAGTAACCGGACTCTCCGACATGGAAGGATAAAAGCGAGTTTACCAGTCGCTCTTCAAGCTCCGGAGGGAGGGAGACCGGCCACTCCTCTTCGGGAAGGTCAGCCAATCCCTGTTCGCGAAGCGCCTCTTTGACGATATCGACACCGACTTCCACCTTTGAACGAAGATAAGAGCGCACGCTATTTCTCAAAAGCGAGCCGATCAGATTATGGAGCGTCCGAGTAGAGCTCTTCATCTGGGTCTGAAGGTAATCTGCGGAAAGCAGATACACAACATAGGTAGAGGATCCCACGGCAAGAAGAAAAGGCAAGAGGGAAAAAAGCACAATTACGATAAATCGGCTTTTAATTGACCCACCTTTGCTGCGATGTTGACTCATTTCCTTATTGTAAGGTAGCTCATCTTCAAGTACAACTTATTCTTCCGATTTGAAGATCTGCTTTACCCTTCCCACCTGCCCATCCTCAAGCATTACCTTGATGCCATGTGGATGAAAGTCGGATTTCGTCAGAAGCCGATCCACTCTCCCCTCGGTCAGAGCCCCACTTCGCTGGTCCTTTTTCAGAACGATGGCGACCTCCATGCCGGGTTTGATATTTTTACGATAGCGACCGTCGTTCATCGTATCCTCCTCTATACTCTGAGATCCATATCGCCTTCGGCAATCCACCCCTTACGTCGCATCCATTCACTGATCCCCAGCGAAATAAGGGCGGGAAGAATGAAATGCAGCAAAAGGATCTGAGGAATTGCCTTGAGGCCCATGGTCTCGATCGTTGCAAATTGACCTACAAGGCCGCTGGTTCCCATGCCTGCTCCGATGCGGTTGTTTTCCATATGAAAAAGAACCGTTCCAACGGGTCCCAAGATGGCGCTGGCAATAATCGGCGGAATCCACACCCTGGGATTTCGGACGATATTGGGGATCTGGATCATGCTGGTTCCCAGCCCCTGGCTGATCAAACCTCCCCAGCGATTTTCCCGAAAGCTTATCACCGCAAACCCGATCATTTGACAGCTGCAGCCGATGGTACTAGCCCCGGCGGCAAGCCCGGATAGACCCAAGCTGATTGCGATGGCCGCACTCGATATGGGTAGGGTCAGGATGATACCCATGGTCGTTGCGACGAGGATCCCCATAGGTAAGGGATAGAGGGTGGTAAGCAGATTAATAAAGGCGCCTATGGCACCCATAAGCTTGGCAACCCAGGGAGCAAGAAAAGCACCGGTAAGGGAACCGACGATGATGGTACCGGCGGGCACCAGAATGATATTGAGCTTTGTCCGGTCCTGGACAAGCTTACTGAACTCGGCTCCCACCAAGGCGGCCAGGAGTGCGCCTACCGGCTCACCAATATGAAGAAGCGCACCGGTATCGGAAAAGGTGACACTCCCGGCTCCCACGGCTCCGGTAATAATCGACGCGAAGATACCGAGAGGCCCTGCCCCGACCGATGATGCAACACCGGCGCCGATGGCCGGGCCCATCATGTACTGAGCAATCTGTCCGAAGCGGGCAAGCAGGCTCCATCCCGCATAGGTACCTATCTGTTTCAAGATGAGCCCGATGATGAGGCTTGCAAAAAGCCCGAGAGCCATCCCGTTAAGAACGTTGATAATGTACTTTTTCACCTTCCCTGCCGGCTTTGACATACGCTGCTCTCCTTACAGAGGGTTTTGCTTATGGTAATCATATTTGCGCTTTTGGCAAGCCGCAGGTGTCGGTTTACCACCATTCCATGAGTAGAGAAAGCGGCCATGGAGCTAATCCACGGCCGCTTATTCGAAAAACATGCTGATATCTTCGCCGACCGCGTAAACGAAGCCTATGCGAAATTTCCCGATCCGAGACGCTTAGCAACCTCTTCCAGTACCGCTTCTTCCTGGACAAGGCCTAAGCGGATATATCCTCCACCGTTCTTTCCATACGCCGTGCCGGGAACTCCCACAAAGCCGTAATCATCATATAGCGCCTGGATAAAATCCCAGGCATTCATGCCGGCAGGGACCTCCACCCAGACATACATGGCACCCTCCGGTTTCGTAAAACGGAGTCCACATGCAGACAATCCCGCACACAAAATGTCACGTCTCTTTTGATACATCGATGAAAGTTCCTGATAAAATGTCTCATCCATACTCTTTAGTGCCGTCGCGGCGGCAAGCTGTATAGGATAGAACACATTCGAATCGATCTTTGATTTGTAGAGTTTCACGGCATCGAGGATCTCTTTTTGGGCAACAATCGCGCCGACTCGCCATCCCGCCATGTTGTATGTCTTTGAAAAGGCAAAGAACTCCAAGGCCATGGAGGTTCCGTTGTTTCCTGTAAGATAACTTGTAGCACGCCTATCATCGAAAGCTATCTCCGAATAGGCCAGGTCGCTCATGATTGCAAAATCGTAACGAGAAGCAAGCCGGGAAAGTTGTTCATAAAAGCTAATGCCGACCAGTCGACCCGTCGGATTTGAAGGATAATTGACGACGACATAACTTGGATGATGGAGTTCGGCAATTGCCTCGATCTCCTGCAAAACAGCAGCCTCGTCTGCGTTACTGTTATAGGTGATCAACTTGGCACCGCAAAAATCCCCCGCCTCGAAATAGGTCGGATAACCGGGATCCGGAATGACAAGAACCTCACCGGGGTTGAGCAATGCGTGAAATGCATTGAAGATCGCTTCTTTGATTCCCACGGTAATTAATACCTCGGTCCGGGGATCAATACGAACGGCAAAGCGTTTCTCATACCACGCTGCGACGGCTTCACATAATTCCATTGCCCCGAATTGGGGTGGGTAGGTGTGATATTTCTCTACATAAACATCCTGAACAAATTGATCAAGAATGTTTTTTGGTGTCGCCCGGTTCGGGGCGCCGATGGAGAGGTCGATAAACGTATCAAAGTTTCTTGGAGGCTTCAGTTTCATCTCACGGATAAAACCAAAAGCGTCGGGAACAAGCCAGTGTAGTTTTTTGCTTCCAAATCTCATCTGCTGATGATTGCCCATAGTATTCTCCTCTGCGAATAGTTGTGGTAATATGTGCTGCAAGATTTATTCATTGATGTAGACCTTGGGAACTCTTGCAGGAATTCGACAAATAACTTCATTAACGATGATATTACCCCTCTGGGTAAGGTCGACCATTGTCGGTTCATTACGGCCATGGCCCAGTAAGACCACTGTATCGTCCGGGTCTACCTGCAGATCCCGACCAAGATCAACGATTAATTGATCCATGCAGACCATTCCGATAACCGGATAGTGTTTTCCCTTGATTGTGACAAATCCTTTATTTGAGAGACTTCTTGGGTAGCCATCGCAGAAACCGGCCGCTACGACACCGATATGCGTATCGTTCTCAGCAACAAATGTTCTCCCATAGGAGACACTCTCACCCTTTTTTATTGTCTTAATGAGTCCGATCTTTGTCTCCATGGACAGAACCGGTCTAAGATCTGCTCTATCCCTCCCCATATGGATAAGATCGGGAGGATACCCAAAGATACCCAGACCAGGCCTTACCATGTCGTAATAAGCCTCCGGATACTGAATAATCGCACCGGTGTTCGCAGCATGCACAAGCCCATAAGGGATATGCTGGGACCGAAGAGTATCTACAAGTAGGTTAAGCCTATTAATCTGTAAAAGCGTATAAGCACGATCAGAGATATCCGAAAGGGAAAAATGCGTACAGAGCCCTCCCATCATAAGGTTTTTACTATTACCGACAAAGCTTGCCAGAGACAAAGCTTCTTCGGGTCGACAACCCAGCCGTCCCATACCGGTATCAACCTTGAGATGGACCATAGCCACTTTTTCCTGGTTTTGGGCTTCTCGTTCAATCTGTTTGATGTATGCCAAATCGGAGACAAAGGGAATAATGTCAAATCTAACGAGCTGGGGGACCTCGGAAACGTCGGCTACCGTAAATAGAAAGATAGGTGCCGCAATTCCGGCCTCCCGAAGCTCAAGAGCCTCATCCACGGTAGCAACACCAAGAGCCTGTGCACCGGCCTCAATACCGACCTTTGCCATCTTTACGGAGCCGTGGCCGTATGCATTTGCTTTGACCACCAGACAGATCTTCCTGCCGCCGGTTTTCTTCGAAATGACTCGAATATTATGACGATACAGATCTAAATCGATACGGGCCTTTGTAGGACGCATAAAAGTAACCTCAAACTAGTGGCGAGTACTAAGACGCCGTTCCAGATTTTTAGAAACGAGAATCAACGGATAACAGATAACAAAAAAATACCCGCCCACGATCAGAAATGCGAGAAAAGAGTTTTGCGTCAGCAAAGACATCTGTCGTGATGTTCTCACCACCTCGGCAAGTCCGACAAGTGATACGATGGAAGTATCCTTTATCGTCATAATCACCTGACCAACGATCGAAGGCAACGTTAATTTGATCATCTGCGGAAAAATGATCAACGTCATTTTCTGAAAAAAATTCATGCCAATCGAATCAGCGGCAAAATACTGCCCGGTATCAATGCTGCGAAGTCCACTCAGGAAAATTTCGGACATAAAGGCGGATGACGTGAAAGACAATACACAAACGCCCGTTCCAAAAGGAGAAAGGGAAATCCCGATATTGGGAAGAATAAAAAACGTTGCATATACCAGAAGCAAGAAAGGGGCTCCCCTGATGATCTCGACAAGAAGGGAGAAAAACTGAGACAGAATACGTATCTTATAATACCGAACAACGGCAATAACAGAACCCAGTATAAGACCGATAAGCAAAACTATTGGTAAGAAAGAGAGATTGATAAGAAATGCTTTTCCAAGGCGGAGGATCTGATGCAATACGGAAATATCTTCAAAGAACATGATTTACCCCCTGCTTGCCTTTTTGGTTTCGAAGGACATACTAGCAAGTCTGAACACAATGTAGAGCAAGAAATAAATTATCATCGGTATGACTAAGGCTTCCATCGGCCTGTAGGTAGAGGAGGAAACATTTCGATAGGTATATGTCAATTCTTGGACGACTAACACTGCAGCAAGGCTGGTATCCTTTATCAGATATGAGAATTGAGACAAAAGCGGAGCAATAACCCGCTGTAGGACCTGAGGGAAAATGATATACCGGAGGCAGGCAAACCAACCCATGCCAAGAGAATAGGCGGCGTAAAACTGTCCCTTATCGATACCTTCCAGGCCTCCACGGAAAATCTCAACGACATAGGCTCCTGTGTTTAGCGAAAAAGCTATGACCGAACTCACATACGGATTTACCTGAATACCAAGAAGCGGCAAGCCGTAATAGATAAAGTATAACTGCACCAATAGTGGAGTGCTACGCATAATAATCGTGTATGCATCGATAATCATGGAAAGCAGCCGAATCTTTGCCTGGTTTACAGTCGCCAGAACGAGTCCCAAAAAAAGCGCAATACAAGCACTGAAAAACGCAATTTTCAATGTCTCCAATGCCGCTTTGAGGAAATCTGGGAGATACTGGATAATAATATATATCTGCATGACACACTCCCGATGGCTAAAGGATTTTTCTCAAAAATTCTTTTGCTCGATCACTCGTCGGATTATGAAAAAACTGATCTTTATCTGTGAGCTCAAGAATTTCCCCTCGTTCGAGAAAACAAACCTTTGTAGCAACCTCACGGGCAAAACCCATTTCGTGGGTGACAATAACCATAGTCATTCCTTGAAGTGCAAGGTCCTTCATAACCGACAAGACGTCCTTAATCATTTCCGGATCAAGAGCACTGGTCGGCTCATCAAAAAGCATGAGTTCGGGATTCATTGCCAGAGAGCGTGCAATTGCAACCCGCTGCTTTTGGCCGCCGGATAGTTGCGAAGGATACACATCATATTTTTCGGATAAACCAACAAGATCGAGCAGCTTCTTCGCCCGTTCTTTTACCTCTGCCTCATTTTCGTGCTTTACCTTTATGGGCCCGATTGCAACATTGTCCAAAACCGTGAGATGGGGAAACAGATCGAAATGCTGAAATACCATTCCGCATCGCTTTCTAACTTCAGTCAAATTCTTTCGGTTCTTTTTGCCACCGGAAATCTCCATGCCGAGAACTTTTACGCTGCCATGGTGACTGTGTTCAAGCTGATTGATGCAACGCAGCAAGGTACTCTTTCCGGAACCACTGGGACCGCAGATAACAAGTATATCGCCTTCCTCCACAGTGAGACTTAAATCGGAAAGCACCTGTGTAGTGCCGTATTTGAATGATAGATCGGTAATTCTAACGAGTTCTTCTTTCTTCATGGAACCTTCCTGAAAATACATTGCGGAAGAGGCTCCCCTCCTCCGCATAAAGTGTTGTGCCTTTTAAGCTTATTGGATTACTGGGTTTGGCGTCCAATCCTTGCCCACAAATTTCTTGTAGATTGTTCCATAATTTCCATTAAGCTTTTCCCATTTCAAAAACCAATTGAACCAATCAACCAAGGTATCGTTCTGATTTCCCTGCGTGAATGCCAAGCCGTACACATCGGGACGTACGGGGTTGGCAGTGAGGGTAAATTCTGGATTTTGCTTACAAAACTCCAATAAAAGGAGTTCATCATCCATTACACCGTCGATCCTCCCGTTTTTCAGCTCATTGATAAAGTCGGTTGAACTTTCATACTGTTTTGGCTCGTAGTTATAGTTTTCCTTCAGGTAGGTCGCATGAGAAGA
>JGI2924J29684_1077399_pt1 | contig 16632 bp, 14 predicted proteins | sample BenlonsequencITS_FD_29684 | JGI IMG/M metagenome (IMG submission 29684)
AGGTCGAAGTCGGCCGACGAGGGGCCCGACAGCGTCACCGTCGCCTGGCACGGGTTCGCCGTGTCCAGCGTGTAGGTGTAGTTGTCGCTGCCGCTGCTCCACCAGCCGCCGCTCAGGTAGCCCGCCACCGTGTCGGAGCTCGTCTCGGCACCACACTGATCGCCACCGTCTTCGTCTCCGACGGTGACCGTCTGCGTGGTCGTGTCCGTGTCGCCGTTGGCGGCGGTCACGGTCAGTTCGACCGAGTAGTCGCCCTCGGAACCGAACCGGTGATCGACTGTCTCGCCGGTCTTCGTGACACCGTCGATACTCCACTCGTAACCGGTGAGCGAGCCACCTTCCGGCGGCGTGGAATCTCTCGCGTCGAATTCCGCGGTCTCGTCGACATCGGGGTTGGACGGAGTGACACTGAAGATCGCGGACGGTCCCTCGGAGCCGTCTTCGACGATGTTCGCCGCGTCGACGCGACCGTTACCCTGCTCGTCCGAGGAGAGGCCGATGTCGACGGCCGACTCTTCGAGGAGCTGGCGGAGTTCGCTCGGGGAGTGGTTCGGATGAGTCGCTTTGCCGAGCGCGGCCACGCCGGCCGCGACGGGCGACGCCATCGACGTGCCGTCGAAGCCGGCGTAGTCGTCGGTCGGGACCGGTGCGAGCACGTCGACGCCCGGCGCACAGACGTCGACGTTCGGTCCGACGTTCGAGAAGTTCGCGATGTTCTCGTTTTCGTCGATCGCGGAGACGGCCACGCAGTTGTCGTAGGCCGCCGGGTAGCTCACCGGCGAGCCGGAGTCGTTACCGGCCGCCGCGATCGGGAGCGCGCCGTTTTCGAACGCGTAGTTGATCGCGCTACGACCCGTCTCGTTGGCGCCGCCGCCACCGAGCGAGAGGTTGATGATGTCCGCCCCTTCGTCGGCCGCCCACTGGATCCCGTCGGCGATGTCCGACAGCGATCCGCTTCCGCCGCCGAGGACGCGAGCGTTGATGAGGGTACTGTCGCTGATGCCGGCCGTGCCGGTGCCGTTGTCGATCGTCGCGGCCGCACACCCGGAGACGTGGGTCCCGTGCTGTTCGCCTGACGGCGGATACGGGTCGCTATCGTCGTCGGCGAAGTCGTAGCCGGGGTCGTCCCGGTACTGGGCCGCGAGGTCCTCGTGGTCGTACTGGGCGCCCGTGTCGACGACCGCGATGGTAACATCCGACGAGCCCGTCGTCGTGTCCCAGGCCTCCGGGGCGTTGACCAGCTGTGGCGCGTACTGGTTGCCAAACTGCGGGTCGTTTGGCTCGTAGAACGCCTCCAGCGTCACGTTCCGTTCTGCGTACTCGATGCCCGGCTGGCGTTCGAGGCGCTCGATTACCGAATCCTGTGTGCTCGGGCCGTCGTCGGGTACCTTGACGGCCATGTAGCCGAGCGCGTCGTTCTCGTGAACGACCGAGGCTTCCGACGGAATTGCCGACTCGACCGTCGAGCGTGCGCTCGCGAGACCGACGGTGTCGCTCTTGCCCACCAGGATCTCGTCTTCCTTCGGGCCGGGATCGCGACCGGGCGTCGCCGAAACGACGCTCCCCAGTCCCAGGAACGCCCCGGTAGCTGCAGTCGACTTGAGAACTGTTCGTCTACTCGTCTGACCGGAATGCTCGTGTGTCATTCCAACCCATCCTTTCGTAGCTCACTATAAAACCGTTCGTAAACTATGTGTATTTTATTGAGAAACAAATAATAGTAACGTGGTGTGTAATACACTGAACCGTTTCGGCGGATAATGCAGCGTATTTGCACTGTTTGTCGGGAGCCACTGTCCAAACCGAAAACAAAGTTCATGTATAGGATATAACCAACGGAATCTAAGTTTACTACCTATGGGGGTGTGGTGAACAGAACATCATCTCGAGTCAGCGTCCGACCCCGGCTGGTTGTCGGCTCTTTCTCGCGCTGACCGCCTGCGTCCGACAGACCGTGACTGACCGACCGCTGCCGTCGTTCCTGTGACAGTCGACGCCGACCCGACTGTTTTTGCAGGCGGCGCCAAACGTCCCGATATGACCAGCATCGATGCTCCGGTTCTCGACAACCACCTGCATCTGGATCCGGCAGCTGGGGCCGGGATGGATGCCGTTCGTGACTTCGAGCGAGTTGGTGGAACACACCTGTTGATCGTCAACAAACCGTCGTGGCATCTCGGTCCACTTCCCGAGGATCCGGCCGATTTCGACGCCGTTTTCGAGACGACGGTCGAGATCGCCGATCGCGCCTCGGAAATCCTTCCCGGCCACGCGTGGCCCGTGCTGGGTGTCCACCCGACGCTCATCTCGCGACTCGTCGACGACGGCTGCTCCCCCACGGAAGCCGGCGAGCGGATCAGGATGGGACTCGATCGGGCCAGTGCGTTCGTCGACGACGGCCGGGCGCTCGCCCTGAAGTCCGGCCGGCCTCACTACGACGTCTCGGACGAGATCTGGGACGAATCGAACGCCTGTCTGCGACACGCACTCGAACTCGCGAGCGACGCAGACTGCGCACTTCAGTTGCACACTGAAGCAACCGAGGAATTGACCGACGTGGCCACGTGGGCGCGTGATGTCGGTCAGGATCCGACTCGCGTCGTGAAACACTACGCGGCCGGTCGCCTCGAGGGCGTCACGCCGAGCGTGATGAGCGAAAAAGACCGCCTCGAACGAGCGGCCGAGGGGGGCGACCCGTTTCTCATGGAGACCGATTTCGTCGACGACCCGGAGCGTCCGGGCGCTGTCCTGGGCCCAAAGACGGTCCCGCGTCGCGTTCGCTGGCTCGCGGAAAATGGATACGACGATGCGATACACACTGCACACGTCGAAACGCCCCGTCAGGTGTACGGAATCGACACGGAAGCGACGCTCTCGTGAGGGATCAGACGTGAGGCCACACCGCCGAAGCCGGTGGACTGAAGCCGGGCGGACAGCGCAGCCGTGGACCGAGTCGGGCTGGGTACCAGCGTCGTAAACACCCTGCACGTGTTTCCACGGGAAACACTCACTCGGGCTGATGCCCGTAGAGAAAGGCATTTTACCCGGCCGGTGTAGGTTCGGGTATGAGCAATCCCCCGACCGAGTTCTACTCGGCGGAACGCTGGCAGAACTGGATCGACCGACTCGACGACGAAGAGATCGACCCCGAAGACGAGTCTTCGGCCAGACTGCTGCTCAATTTACAGGACGATACGGCGATCGCCGTCGCCAAGATCGTCGCCGCCTACGACGATGGCGAACTCGACGAGGAGACGACGCTCGAAAAACTCGGCGAAGTCAGAGAGATCGTCCTCTCCGAGGTCGACATCGACGACGAGGAGACGCTCATGCTGGTCGACGGCGTCCAGACGAGTCTGGTCTGTGTCTTCTACGCCGCCGAGGAGTACGTCGCCGGCGGACCCGCTGACGACGCGAGCGTCGACGAGTACATCCGGGCCGCCGCGGACGCCGAAGCCGAGGAAGAACTCGACGCGGCGCTCGGCTACGCCGCACAGGCGGGAACGCTCGTCTTCGACGACGAAGACGTCGACATCTCCGTCGCGGAGGACATCGAGTACGGCCTCGTCACCGAGTGGGTCAACGGGCTCGACAGTCTCCAGAGTGCCATGAGCGATCCTGAGGTCGTCGAGGAGGACGAGTAGGGGGAGCCGGCCGCCACACGTTTAACTGATCGGGACTTTCTTCCGTGCATGCCCGCCGAGGGTCGGGAGCGCGCCGTCACCGTCGTCATCGGAGCGGTGCTCATGTTCGGCCTGCTCGTGTCGGCCCTCGCCCTCTATCAGGCCAACGTCGTTCCGACAGAGAACGAACAGACTGAGTGGGACCACCAGAACGACGTCGAGGCCGAGCTCGTGGACGTGCGGAACGCGATCCAGAACGCGAACGGTGGATCCGACGCACGCACGATGTCCGTCACCCTCGGCACGTCGTACGAACCTCGGACGTTCGCCATCAACCCGCCACCTGCAGCGGGGAGGCTGTCAGCAGTCGAAGCCGACTCGCCGATCACGATCGACGGCGTTGGGGCGTTAGACGAGATTGACGGCGCAAACCCGACCTCGCTCCAGACGAGTTCCCTCAGATACGAACCGGGGTACTACGAGTACGAGTCTGCCCCAGTCACCACGATCGAACACTCCCTCGTCTACAACGAGTTCGCCGATGGAAACGTGACGATCGCTGACCAGCGGCTGTTTTCCAGAAACTCCGTCTCGCTCATCGCTCTCGACGGTGAGTGGAGCAAACATGGTCGTGCTGCCGAGTCGATCGACGTGACACAGTTGGATGGTCAAATTCAGCGCACCATTCGGGATCGCAGTGACCTGAACGTGACTATCCCGACGCAGAACCCAGCTCACTGGGCGAAGACGTTGCGCGATAACGGTGTCGACGAGTATGCCGATATCACGGTCGGTTCGTCGTCGGTCTCCGTCGATTACAACGACAACGAAACCGACCCGATCACCCTCTCGATCTCTCGTGTCGGTGTCGGATCGGACGGTGAATCGACGGGCCAGCTAGATGGCATTAGCGACGGGACTGGCCAGTACGACCTCATCTGGAACAAGACGGACGTACAGATGGATACGTCGGACGATACCGAACACTTCGAGGTCACGGTCACCGACAGCCGAACCGGTGCTCCGGTTGCGTCGACTCCGATCGACATCTACGCGTCCCACACCGGCGGTCTCACCGTTACGGCGGCCAATCGGACGAGCGAAGACGGCAGTGTCGACGTCACCGTGAAAACGGATGGGGCGGACACAGGCACAGCGAGTTTGTACGCAGCCGTCGGGACGTCTTCCGTCCAGAGCAGCCTCTCCATCGGTGACGGTGATGAGGCCCCACCGTCGGGGCCGAGCCTCGATGTCCAACCGGTGACGATCTCGGATACTGACAGCGAGACCCAGTTCCCCGTCGACGTGACCGTGGAGGAGATGAACGGAGTCGAGACCGAGGGACTGTCGGCAGGATTGACTGTCGAAGCACCAAACGGAACGATCGTCTACGACGAATCGATGCCTGTCGCCGATATCACGGGCGAGACGACGAGCGTCACGTTTGGTGAAGACGGCGGGACGTCGCAGCTTGGTCCGTTCGAAGCTGGCAGTCCGTACACGGCGACCGTCACGGCCGACGCAGACAATGCGGCTCCGGTAGAGGTGTCTGACACGTTTGCCGTCCAGGTGGCCGACTCACCGGTCGACTTTGACGTGAGCGACGTCTCAACCGACAGTACCACGCAGACGATTACGTTCAATTCGGATGCGATCGGTAACAAGGACGAGGTGACGATCGATCTCTCGAGTGCGCAGGGTACGATAATCGATTACACCGGCGCGACGGTATCCGTGACGAGTGGACAGAACGTGGAATACGTGACGTACGATCCGTCGACCGACGAGATTCGGCTGTCTCCACAGGGCAACAGTGGGGGACCGTTGACGATCGAAGTGACTGACATCGACGTGGTGGGTGATGCCGGCCAATCGGCCTCGATCGGCTACAGTGACACCCTCGGCACCAGTGATACGGACACTGTTACGATTGAACAGGGCATTCCTTCGTTCGAGTCGCTCGAAGCGACGGCGAACGTCGATGGACAACTGTGGATCTGGCCATACACTAACTCGGTCACGGTCGACTACACTATCGACGCCCCTGGTTCAGTCTCTGGAGTCACGACGACTATCTACGACAGTTCCGGTTCCCCGATCGGTTCGCGGCAACAGGCCTCCCCGGCGAGTCCCTTTACGGTCTCGCTCGACTCGTCTCAGTTGGAGTCGGTCGATGTCGAAATTGTCCTCGAATCACCCGCTGGCGACCGCTGTCTGCAGGGAACTGTCGACGTTGGGGGGACGATAACCCGGTCGGACTTCAATCAGTGTTCCTGACCGGTCCCGGGGTTCGACGACTGTCGAAATCACGAACGACAATATGATATAGCTCCTCGGACACACTCTCTCTATGACCAGTGTCGGTATCGACGCGATCGAGATCTGGACGGGGAACCTCGAACTGGACCTCCCCAATACGTTCGCCCCTGCGCAGGGGAAAGATCCGGAGTACTACACGAAGGGTATCGGTCTCAACGCGAGTTCCTTCCCGGACACCTACGAGGACATCGTCACGATGGGGGCCAACGCGGCCTATCGGCTGATGGAACGCAAAGGCCTCGAACCGGCCGACATCGGCCGTATCGACGTGGCGACCGAGAGCTCGTTCGACAAGTCCAAGCCGATTTCGACGTACGTCGCGGGCTGTCTCGAACAGGTCTACGACGGGGACTTCCACCACGCGAACAAGGGCGAGCGCAAGTTCGCCTGTATCGCCGGGACCCAGTGTCTCGACGACGCCTACAACTGGATCCGCGCGGGACGCAATCGCGGGCGCGCAGCGCTCGTCATCGCGACGGACACGGCGCTGTACGAGCGCGACGATCCCGGTGAGGCGACCCAGGGCGCCGGCGCCGTGGCGATGTTGATCGACGAGGATCCGGCAATCGTCGAGTTGACGACCGAACAGGGCTACGGCAGCGCCGACGAGACGGACTTCCTCAAACCCCAGCAGCAGTTCCCGAGCGTCGACGGCAAGCGCTCGATGCAAGTCTACCTCGCACGCATGCGCGAAGCACTGGAGGATTACGAACGCGTCGCTGGCGACAGTCACCCGGACAACTTCGCGTACGTCCCGTTCCACACGCCGTTCCCCGGCATGGTTCGAAAGGCCGCCGTCCTCGCGTATCGCCACTCCATCCGAAACACGCCGATCGAGGACGAACTCGCCGAGGAGATCGGCCGTCAGCCCCGCCGCGAGGCGTTCGACGACGAAGAGGCCTACGAGGAAGCCGTCCGCGAGTACATGGACGCGCTGAAAGAGACCGAGCACTATCAGGAGTGGTACGCCACCACGATCGAGCCGACGCTCACGATTTCGCGCGAGGTCGGCAACTGGTACACGGGTTCGGTCCACGTCGCTCGTACGTCCGCGCTCATACACGCGCTGGAGAACGATATCGACCTCGTCGGTGAGACACTCGGTGTCGGATCCTACGGCAGCGGCGCACAGGCAGAAGTCCACGGCGAGATCGTCGTCGAGGGCTGGCGCGACGAGGTGGCGGCGATCGACATCGACGACCAACTCGACGATCGTCGGTCGATTACCTTCGAAGAGTACGAATCGATCCACGACGCCCACAACCACGACAAAGACGTCGAACCGGTCGAACTCACCACCCCCGAAAACGAGTTCGTCTTCGATGGCTGGGGTCGGATGGGAGAGCGTACCTACCGGTTCGTCGAGTAATCCGTCCCCGCTTTTCTCGATTGCTAACGTGTTACGTCACGGCCACAATCTATCAATAGACTAATGTGAGGGGCGCGTGCACGTGGTGGCATGGCTGCGACCCGCGACCCGCCGGAGTGGTTCACCGAACAACCCGGGTTGACCGCGCTTGCGCTGGTCAGCGTCTTTCTCGCACTGCTGGTGATCGTCCCGTATCTCCAGTACGTTCTCTTCGGCGTCGTCCTCGCGTACATCGCTCACCCGGTTCAGCAACGCATGGAGCGGTACGTTCGACCGACGATCGCGGCGCTCGTCGTCGTGGTCCTCACGGTCGTCGTCCTGTTGCTCCCGCTCGTGTATCTGCTGACGGTCGCGTTCAGACAGGGTGTCCTCGTCGTCGAGTGGATCAGAGACGAACAGATCAACGTCGAGACGATCGAACAACTGCTAGAGAGTAACGGCTACGCTGTCGACCTCGTGGAACTGTACGAGGCCAATCAGGACCGGATCGCCTCGGCGATCCAGCAACTGACCGACGGCGCGATCGACCTCGCAGGTGGCCTCCCGAATATGTTTATCGGGCTGACGATCACGACGTTCGTCCTGTTCGGCTTGCTTCGTGACGGCGGCCGCTTCGTCGCGTGGATCCAGTGGGTCATCCCCGTCGACGACGAGATCCTGGCCGACCTGCAGGAGGGGATCGACGAACTCATGTGGGCCTCGGTGATCGGCAACGTGGCGGTCGCGGTGATCCAGGCCGTCATGCTCGGCGTCGGCCTCTGGGTCGCGGGTGTTCCCGCCGTGATCTTCCTCACCGTCGCGACGTTCGTCCTAACGCTCCTGCCGCTCATCGGCGCCTTCGGGGTCTGGATTCCCGCGGCAATTTACCTCCTCGCGACCGGTAGTACGACGGCTGGGCTGGCGATGGTGGTTTACGGCCTGTTCGTCACCCTCTCGGACTCGTACTACCGTCCGGCCATCATCGGCCAGACCGGCGGCTACAACGCCCTCATCGTCATCGTCGGCATCTTCGGCGGCCTCGTCGCATTCGGCGCGGTCGGCCTCTTCCTCGGCCCTGTCGTTCTCGGGGCGACGAAGCTCGTCCTCGACAGTTTCGCCCGGGTCCGGACGGGGACGGAACCGCCGGGTGCGGTCGGCGACGATGCTGAGGGACCGAAACCGGGCTCGGGCGCCACTCCGTCTGACGATTCGGCTGGGGACGAACCGGTGGATGGCACTGACCCCGATTCCCAGGAATCGACGGATCGAACCGGTTGAGTCCCGGACGAGCGACCGAGACGGACATCGAAAGAGGTGCGTTCATTATCCCCCCGTGGCAAGTCACGAGTACTGTGTACCGTCACATCGCCGACGCAGTGTCTGGCGGCGGGTTCGAACCGACGGCGAACTGGCGGCACCGAACGTAACAATGTACGGATCACGCACGACGGGGAGTCCGTACGCTCCTCACACGGACACGGAGACGGCGGCCATGCTCGATGCGGTGGGGGTCGACTCGGAGGAGGCGCTCTTCGACATTCCGGCACCGGTGGAGTTCGACGGTGACTTCGGAATCGACGCCCGCTCGGAACGAGCAACACGCCAGCTGGTCGAATCGATTTTCGAACGAAACGACGACCTTGTCGAACTACTCGGTCGCGGCCACTACGGCTACTACATTCCCTCGCTGGTCGACCACCTCTCGGACCGCTCCGAGTTTCTCACCTCGTACACGCAGTACCAGCCGGAGGTCTCGCAGGGCTTCCTGCAGGCGCTCTTCGAGTACCAGTCGATGCTCGTCGAGTTGACTGGCCTCGAGGTCGCTAACTGCTCGATGTACGACGCCGCGACGGCGCTCGGCGAAGCGGCGACGCTCGCGGACCGAATTCGCGCTGTTTCGGGCTCGGTCGTCCTCGTTCCGGAACTGCTCTCGGAGAACAAGCGCTCGACGCTCGGCAACTACGTTGCGGGCACGGATCTCGTCGTCGAGACGTTCCAGATGGCCGACGGCGCGGCCGACCTCGACGCGATCGCCGATCGGCTGGACGAGGACGTCGTCATGCTATACGTCGAGAACCCGACCGTTCGCGGGACGATCGAACCCGGACTCTCGACACTCGGCGATCTCGCGACCGACTCGGATTCGCTATTCGTCCTCGGCTCCGACCCCGTTGCCCTCTCGCTGCTCGAACGACCGGCCGACGTCGGCGCCGACGTCGTGATCGGTGACGCGAGCGTCCTCGGGCTGCCGACCGCCTACGGAATGGGCCTCGGTCTCTTCGCCACGCGCGAGGACTACCTGCGTCAGGTTCCCGGCAGACTGGTGGGTGCGAGCGAAGACGGCGACGACCGTCGAGCCTACACGCTCACACTCCAGACGCGCGAACAGCACATCCGTCGCGAACGGGCGACGAGCAACATCTGCACGAACCAGGCCTGGGTGGCGCTGCGCACGGCGATCCACGCCGCGGCGCTCGGTCCGGACGGCCTGGTCGATCTGGCGACGCGCGACGTCACCAGGGCGCGCGAACTGGCCGACCGGGTCGACGACCTCCCCGGCGTCACGGCGCCGGTTCACGACCGCCATCACATGCGGGAGTTCGTCGCCCGTGTCGACGGGGCCGCATCGACGATCGCCGCCGACCTCGAGGACCACGGGTACGCGGTGCACGCCCTCGGCGAAGACGAACTCCAGATTTGCGTCGCGGGCGCGACGGACGACCAACTCGACGGGTTCGTCGACACCCTCTCGGAGGTGGTTCGATGAGTGACGATGGCGGGTCGGCCGAGATTCGCCACGACCAGGCTCGCTGGTCGACGAACGGGACGTACGAACCCCTGCTCTCGGAGAAGGACTCGACCGAGATCGCGGTGGACGCCGACACGGCGGGTCTTCCCGACGAACTGACTCGCGACTCGGTCGAACTGCCGAACCTGTCCGAATCGGAGCTCTCGCGTCACTACACGAGACTCTCCCAGCAGACCTACGGCATCACCAGCGGGCCGTACCCGCTCGGGTCCTGTACCATGAAGTACAACCCGACGTTCACCGAGGACGTCGCGGCGCTGCCGGGCGCGGCGGTACACCCCGACCGTTCGGAGGGGTCCACCCAGGGGACGCTGGAACTCCTGTACCGGCTGCAGGGCTACCTCGCTCGCATCGGCGGGATGGACGCCGTGACCCTCCAGCCACCCGCGGGGGCGGCCGGCGAGTTCGTCGGCATTCGCGTCGCCGCGGCCTACCACGAGCACAACGGCGAGGGCCACCGCGACGAGGTCATCGTTCCCGAGAGCGCCCACGGGACGAACTTCGCGACGGCGGCGCTGGGCGGGTACGACGTCGTCTCGCTGCCGAGCGACGAGCACGGCCGCGTCGATCTCGACGCGCTGGAGGCTGCTCTCTCGGAGAACACTGCCGCGCTCATGCTCACGAACCCGAACACGCTCGGACTCTTCGAGCGCGACATCGAGACGATCGCCGAGATGGTCCACGACGTCGGCGGACTGCTCTACTACGATGGGGCGAACTTAAACGCCCTCCTCGGGCGAGCCCGCCCCGGTGACATGGGCTTCGACGTGATGCACTACAACGTCCACAAGACGTTCGCGACGCCCCACGGCGGCGGCGGTCCCGGCGCCGGCCCTGTCGGCGTCGTCGCCGAACTGGCGCCGTTCTTGCCCGCACCGCGCGTGCGCGAAGCCGACGCGGAATCGGCTGCCGAACCGCAGGAAGCCGATTCCCCCGACCCGACGACCGACAGCACCGGCACGACCTACGAACTGTTCGACCCCGAGCACACCATCGGGCACGTCCACGGCTTCCAGGGCAACTGGCTCGTCCTGGTGAAAGCCTTCGCCTACATCGCCCGGCTCGGCGACGAGGGACTCGCGGACGCGAGCGCCAAGGCGGTGCTCAACGCGAACTATCTGGGTAGCCAGATCGACTACGAGATCCCCTACGGTCCCTTCCACCACGAGTTCGTCGCGAGTGCGGGCGAGCAGGACGCCGCCGACGTCGCCAAGCGGATGCTCGATTACGGCGTTCACCCGCCGACGACGAAGTGGCCCGAGATCGTCTCGCAGGCGCTCATGACCGAACCGACGGAGGTCGAGACCAAGTCCACGCTGGACCAGCTCGCCGCCGCGTTCAACGCGGTAGCCGAGGAGGACGACGCGACGATCGAGGCCGCGCCGAACCGAACGACGGCCAAGCGTATCGATCAGACGAGCGCCGCGCGGAACCCGCGGCTGTCCTGGCAGGCGCTCGACGCGGACGACGAGTAGGAGGCCGGTACGAGATTCGTGCGACCGAAGCCGTCTTGAACGAGTTCGGATCGGTCGTCGAAATCGTTCTCTCAGTGAAACGATCCTGCAGAGCGAAGTCGATCGTCACTACAGTTCAATCGGCGATTCCGGCCGGAGAATCACCAGCAAGGAACGTCGACAGGGTCGAGTGCACTCCAGTCAATTGCTCGGTCGGTTCCACGAGTTGGCGCTCGGCGTCGTAGGTCACGTGGCCCTTCGCGGCCAACTTCGGCAGGTGAGCGTGGTACAACGAAGTGCGAATATCCGTAAGTACGTCCTCAGATGCCTCCGTGATGGGGGTTTGATAAATGTCCCTGAAGATGACCTTCGAAAGCTCGTCGATCGTCATCGACCGCTGTTCTTCTGCGAGCGTCCGAATGGCGATTCGGCAGTACTGGTCACGACAGAGGTCGAGTATGGTACCGATTGTGACCGGCTCCTCGCTCATGACACGAATGCAGCCGACCCACGGCAATCGCGGTGACTTTTTCGTGTACAAACCACTTTTATGCATCCGACTGAGGGCGAACTGCAAGGGCCGAGAGCGTGCTCCCCAGGATGTGTTTGATCCCTCCTCGGAGGCGGGAGCCGACGGCCTGTTGTGAGATGCCGAGTTCCTCGCCGAGGGCTTCAAGCGTGACCTCGCGAGGAGACTCGAAGTACCCGCGTTTGTGGGCGAGTACCAGTGCCTCTTGCTGGGTGTCGGTGAGGGCGGCTTCGGTCGCCGTTTCGACCGGCGTGAGTGCGTGCAACTCTGTCAACGTGATCGGGATGTCCAACTCTCGACACCGTTGTTGAAAGGCAGCGAGATCGTCCCGATCATCACCGCGGATCTCGAACGTCCACTGCTGGTCCGTCCCGGTGACCTCGATCAGTGGTACCTCCGTCTCTCCCAGTACCGTTAGTACATCGTCGTAGTTCAGCGCCCACTCGACACGTAACAGGTACTCGTCCTCGACAGAGTCGACGAGCTGAATCTCCGTTACGCCCGGATGCTCGGTGAAAGCTCCCTCGATATCGTCGACTTCGGTTCCACGCACCCAGAAGTAGGGGATGACCACGTCCTGTGCGGGGATGAGTCGCTCGAGCGTTATCCGTACGTTCGGCAACTGGGCGAACACCGTTCCCAGGGGGAACTGGTCCGACGGAACCGTGAACGTCGCCTCGGTAGCCATCGTTCGTCCCATTGGCTTCCAACTGTTTAGGTCTAGTACTGATCGTCTCGTGTTCTTGCCGTCACCGTTCCCGCACGCCCGATCATTCGGTCTCTGACGGACACTTTGGGCCATCCACGACAAAACCTGTTCCGGCGACACACAGAACCACGCGACACTGCTACGTGTTCGAATCCGTGATATAGTCCGATACTGATAGAACTATAGAGGGCCGCGGTAGCGGGTGGTTAGTCGACGATGAACCCGCTCGCCAGTTCCAGCACCTCAGCGCGGGACCGCGGCTGGTCGAACGGCGTCGGGAATCCCAGTTCGTCGTTGAGTTCCCGGAGGAACGATGCGTGTCGCGCCTCGACACTGTGAATGCTTAGCGCCGGCGGGACGAGTGCTGCGTTCTGGATATACGGTGCGGCCCCGGCGTACGCGGAGACGCCAATGTCTTCGAGCAGGGCGGCCGTGGCGATGAACTCGCCGGGGTCCTGGACGGCCGATCCGAAATCGAACTCGGGACTCGGAACTGGATCACCGCCGAGTTGTGATACCGTCTGCCCGAGTACCTCCGCGTGGGTGACTTCGTGATTGCGTACCACGCGGATCCGGTCGGCGACGCGATCTTGAATCGGCCCCCATCCATCGAAATGTTGTCTGAATCCCTCGTCGCCGATGTTCTCGATTCCACGCTGGTAGAACACCGCTTCGAGGAGTTCGAGCGTTCGGGCGTAATTGAGTAGGTCGATATCGTCCTCGAAATCGTTCTCGACAGCTTCCGGCGGCTGCGCATCCATCTCTTGGTCCGCTTCGTCGTCCCCGTGGTCTTCGCCGGTAGCCGAGGTCATCGGCACGATTCCTGCCGTAGCGGTACCGAGGATCGCCGACGCAGCGAGGACGCGACGCCGCGACGTAGACGGGTTCGGTGGTGTGTTGTCGCTTAGTTCCGTGGCCGTCTCGATGTCGTACTTCTCGTTTGACATGGATTGAACTGATGGCTGAGTCCGACGATGAACCGTTTCCCCGGACTCGGATCCACAGGTACCAGTATCAGGCACTTATAGCCCATTTCAGAGACGTCGGGAAGTTCACACAAGAGATGGTGTGATTCCAGATACCATACGCAGGTTATGATAGTAAAGATGGACTATCATTTTCGTTTTTTGACGGTCGCGGCCGTACGATCCATCATAGACGCCGGTAAAATGTCCGTGCCCCTGTGGTGCTGAGCGGGGCGAGGCAAGAAATTTAGAACCGGGGCCGTCCCCATCTACAGCGGCTCGGCGTGGCTCCGTTCACACCGATCAGCTGGTATCGTCCGTGACAATGCGACTGGTCGATTCAGCCGATCAAGTTTGGCATGTCGCCGCCCAGCAACACCCGAATCAGCGCGTACACCACTCCGACGACGAATGCGACACCGACGACAGTGAGTATTGTCTCCATAGTCACGGATTCACACCACGACGAACAGGAAGTAGTGATCGATTCGTTGCGGGAGTGGCGAGGGTTGGGTGCATACGCTGCCGGAAATGGGGGAATGCAGCCGGTTCCTACCACCCAACTCTACGCCGAGACACTCCGTCCACAACACCGTCCGCGACCGGTACGATTTATTGGGCCCGTTGCGAACCCCTGTCTATGCACAAGCACGTTGCACTGCTGACGCGCGCAGATGGTGTCTCGCACGACGAGTTCGTCGATCGGTGGGAGGCGGCGGAGCTGGACGACGAGATCGACGGCGTCGTTCGCTATCACGAGGTGCTTCCGACGATGCCGGAGCACGCGGAGTTCGACGGGCTGGCCGAGTTCTTCTTCGAGGACGAGGCGGCTTACGAGGACGCAGTCGACGATCCCGACTCGCTCGTCTCGGCCACGGGCGGCGAGTTCGCCGAGGCCGTCGCGGACGAGCGCGGAATGGCTGGCGATCCGATCGTCCAGCGCGACGAGGTCGACGGCGACTCCGACGAGCTGTACAAGCACTCGGCGTTCCTCGTCCGGCAGGAAGACATGACCCACGACGCGTTCGTCGACCACTGGCAGAACAACCACACGCCGATCGCCCGCGAGATCACCGGCGTCGTCAAGTACGACACCGTCGTCCCCACGGATCCCGACGCCCAGCCGTTCGACGGCATCGCGGAACTGTACTTCGCGGACATCGACGCACTCTACGACGCCCTCGGCAGCGAGGGCTCGCGTGACTACGAGGCGGTCGGCGAGATGGCCGAGAAAGCCCGCGAGGACGTGAACAACTTCCTCGCGATCGACGAGCGCCCGCGCTTCATCGGCCAGGAACACCTCGTCAGCGGGCGGTGATCCCCGTGTCCGATTTCGATGCGCAGGTCCGCGAGGCGTTCCCGGAACTCGCAGAGATCGAGGACGACGACCTCCGCGACCAGGTCGTCGAGGCCTGGGCCCTCGGACTCGAACGCGGTGGCTGGCAGGATCTCGAGGACATTCCCTACGCCTGGAACATCCACGAGGTGACCAACGTCGAGCACGTCCGCGGCGTGACCAGGATCGCCATCGAGTCCGCCCGCGAACAACGCGAGTTCCACGGCGCCGACCCCGATCTCGACGTCATCGTCGCCGCCTGTTTGCTTCACGACGTCGGCAAGTGCTACGAGTATCCCGACTTCGTCGACGACGATCTCCTCGACGAGCCGAACCCAACCTACGTCAGCGAGGAGATTCCCCACTCGATATCGGGGTACGCGCTCGCCCACGAAGTCGGCTGTCCACTCGCCGTACAGCGGGCGATCCCGCACTTCCTCGGCGAGGTCCCGACGCGCACGCTCGAAGCTGAACTCGTCAAGAGTGCGAACTCCGCGTCGTCGAACGCGATCACGCAGGCCTCGATGGGTATCACGTTGCAGGAGTGGGTCGAGGAGTATTCACAGACGTCCTGACGTGAGTGCACCGCCGCCTACGGCCGGAAGTACCCCTGTCTGACGCAAACGCCGTCAGTCGTCGAGCGATTCGTCGAGTACTCGTTCTTCCGGCGTCGGCGCACCAGGGTGGAGGCCGTACTGGGCGAGTGCGGCCATCACCGTCGTCGTGACCGCCGTGAGAAAGAGCGCGCCAGCGATGGCTTCGAGTACGACGCCGCCGACCGTGGCACCGAATTGGCTCCCGAGCGCCGCGGCGGCGTCCGTCTGCGGTGCGGTGGCGAGTCCGTACGGGACGAATCCGACGACCGCGAGCAGCCACCGACGCCACGCGGCCCGGTGCAGTTCGCGGACCGAGGCATCGGCGGCCAGGCGTGAAATCCCGGCGGCTCCGACGGCGAGCAAGCCCAGCGCGAGGAGGGTTCGCGGCGAGGGGGCGAGTCCGTCCGCGATCGCGACCCCGGCGGCCGTAAGCGAAATCGAGCCGACGAACTGCGCCAGTGGTCCCAGTCCTGTGGACACGTCTGGCGAGCCAGCGCTGGAAGGCATAGACGCTGGTAGTGAACGATTACACATAACTCCCGCGAACCGCAGATACAGGCCGTTTCGTGACTGTTCAGAGTTCCTGAGGATGGGCAAACAAAGGACGTATTACCGGTCCGTTCCGAACCCCATCCGTGCCTCGCCGAATCGATTTCGACCGGCCGTCGACCGCCCTCTCGTTCGACGGCGATACACGACGGGGACCGACGTACCCAACCCGTAGTTTCTGCTCGCACTCCGCTGTTGCGGTCCCGCCGCTCTTCGAAACCGAGTCCGGGGGTGCCCGATGAGTTTGCGCGCTCGCCTCTGGCGCCTCTTGCGAACGCGCTGGAAGCGGGACGTTCGTGGTCAACCGGATCGGTATCAGGTGTACGTCTCCTTTCCCACTGACGAACGCCATTCCCGAACGGGGCCGGTTGCCGAGCACGTCACCGAACTGGAAC
>JGI2924J29684_1077398_pt1 | contig 16625 bp, 26 predicted proteins | sample BenlonsequencITS_FD_29684 | JGI IMG/M metagenome (IMG submission 29684)
GCTGGCTGGGATTTGAACCCAGGTTGTGACCATGGCAAGGTCACGTGATACCACTACACTACCAGCGCCCCGTTACAGTTCCACCTATCTCTGGTAGCTGTATAAGGATTGCGAATCGGGGCGTGTATGGGCCGTTCAGCCGTACCACGTCCCGATCCTTTTCGTCGGTTCCCGTCCGTCCTCGGGGGAAACACGTTAGTAGTGACGACAGTTCCGTTCGGGGAGCCGTATGCGTCGAATTCTCACCTGTGAGCCGTTCACAGCCGGAATCGAATCCGCTACCCTTTTAAGACTTTGTCGGCAAGACATCGCTACAGTCTAGTGACGCGGCGCCGAAGCGTGGGCATGACCGCTAGCGTGCTCGTGCCGTCGTCGCTCACCCGCGAAGCCGAGGACAAACGCGAGGCAACTCGCAAGCTCGGATACGTCGCCCGCGCGGCGACCGTGTTTCGGGCGGATCGGCTCGTCGTCTTCCCCGACCGGGAGGGCGAACGCGGGCGATTCGACGGCGAGTTCGTCGACACCGTCTTGCGGTACGCGACGACGCCCCCGTACCTCCGAAACGAGGTCTGGGGGATGCGCGACGAACTCGAGTACGCGGGCATCCTGCCCCCGCTCCGTGCCGTGTCACGGACCGGCTCCGAATCGAACGATTCGGGGTCGTCAAGACAAGGAATCGTGACCGAGGTCGGACCTGATCAACGCGTGCGGGTCAATTGCGGCTTGCAACACCCGATCTCCCTCAACGTGCCTCCCTCGATGGAGCTCGAAGAGGGGGAGCGCGTGACCGTCAGGATCTCTTCGCGACGACCGGTCCGGGCGAAGCTCGTCGACGACTCCCTCCCGGGGATCGACGTCGAGTGGACGGACCTCGAGGCAGCGCTCGGCCGTGAGGACGCCGGCGTCCGCATTGCGGCCTCCCGATTCGGTGCCGAACTCACCGTCGGGCGGCTGGGGACGCTGGCCGGACGCCGCGAGCGCGACGGGATGACCGTCGCCTTCGGGGCACCCGAGAGAGGGCTGCCGGCCATCCTCGGAATGGACGAGGAGACCGTCGACGCGCTGTCCCGCTGGGACGGCGTCGACGGTGGCGGAGTCGAACCCACGAGCGATCCGGGGTTCGACCTCTGGCTGAATACGGTTCCGGACCAGGGAAGCGACGTCGTGCGAACGGAAGAGGCTCTGTTCGCCACGCTCGCTTCCCTCTCGCTCAAAGAGTGAAAGCATGCCACAACCAAACGCACCACGCAAAGGCTCACTCGGGTTCGGCCCACGACAGCGCGCCTCCTCGGAGGTTCCGCGCTTTAACTCGTGGCCGGACGACGACGGACAGCCGACGCTCCAGGGTTTCGCGGGCTACAAGGCCGGCATGACCCACGTCGTGATGGTCGACGACGAAGCGAACTCGCCGACCGAGGGGATGGAGGAGACCGTCCCCGTCACGATCGTGGAGACGCCGCCGATGCGCGCCGTTGCCCTGCGTGCGTACGAGGACACACCGTACGGAAAGAAACCGCTCACCGAGGTCTGGACCGGCGAGTTCGTTCCCGAACTCGATCGCGTGCTGGACCTGCCCGGTGACGACTACGACGCCGACGCGGCCGAAGACGAACTTCGAGGCTACCTCGAGGACGGCCGCATCGCTGACGTTCGGGTCATCACGCACACGGTCCCTTCGGAGGTCCCTTCGATCCCGAAGAAGAAACCGGACGTGATGGAGACCCGCGTCGGCGGTGGCTCCGTCGAGGAGCGCGTCGACTTCGCTCTCGAGCTGCTGGCCGACGGCGGCGAGCACGTCATGAACGACGTGTTCCGCGCCGGCGAGTATCTCGACGCGAGCGGCGTCACGAAAGGGAAAGGGACCCAGGGTCCCGTCAAGCGCTGGGGCGTCCAGAAGCGCAAGGGCAAACACGCCCGACAGGGCTGGCGACGCCGCATCGGCAACCTCGGCCCCTGGAACCCCTCCCGCGTCCGCTCGACGGTCCCCCAACAGGGCCAGACCGGCTACCACCAGCGGACGGAACTGAACAAGCGCCTCGTCGACATCGGCGACGGCGCAGACGCGACGGTCGACGGTGGCTTCGTCAACTACGGCGAGGTCGACGGACCGCACGCGCTGATCAAGGGCTCGCTCCCCGGGCCGGACAAGCGCCTGCTGCGCTTCCGCCCGGCGATCCGACCCGGAGACCAGCCGCGCCTCGATCCCGAGGTTCGGTTCGTCTCCACCGCATCCAACCAGGGTTGAACTAGCTAACGATGGAAGCAACAGTACGCAACCTGGACGGCTCGGACGCAGACTCGATCGAGCTTCCGGCGGTCTTCGAGACCCAGTACCGTCCGGACCTGATCGCACGCGCCGTCCGCGCCGCCCAGGCCAACCGAAAACAGGACTACGGCGCCGACGAGTTCGCCGGCCTTCGAACGCCGGCCGAATCGTTCGGTAGCGGCCGCGGGATGGCCCACGTCCCCCGACAGAACGGACGCGGTCGACGCGTTCCCCAGACGGTTTCGGGACGCAAGGCACACCCGCCGAAAGCCGAGAAGGACTGGACCGAATCGATCAACACGAAAGAGAAGAAGCTGGCCGTCCGCAGCGCGATCGCTGCGACGACCGACCCCGAACTCGTCGCCGAGCGCGGCCACGAGTTCGACGAGGACGTCGAGACGCCGGTCGTCGTCAGCGACGAGTTCGAGGAACTCCAGAAGACCAAGGAGGTCGTCGAGTTCCTCGAGGACGCTGGCCTCGCGGCCGACGTCGAGCGCGCTGACGAGGGCCGAAGCGTCCGTTCGGGTCGCGGGACGACCCGCGGACGGAAGTACAAACAGCCCAAGTCGATCCTCTTCGTGACCTCGAGCGAGACCGGCCCGTCGCGTGCGGCCCGAAACCTCGCCGGCGCGGACGTCACGACGGCCGCGGAGGTCAACGCCGAGGATCTCGCGCCGGGCGCCCAGCCCGGTCGACTGACCGTCTGGACCGAGAGCGCACTCGAGGAGGTGGCCGACCGATGAGCCACCAGATCGAGCACCCGCTCGTCACCGAGAAGGCGATGAACGACATGGACTTCGAGAACAAGCTCCAGTTCGTCGTCAATCCCGACGCGACCAAACCCGAGATTCGCGACGAGGTCGAGGAGCGCTTCGAGGTCACGGTCGACGACGTCAACACGCAAGTGACCATGAAAGGGAAGAAGAAAGCAACCGTCAAGCTGTCCGAGGACGACGACGCCCAGGAAGTCGCCTCGCGTATCGGGGTGTTCTAACCGATGGGACGACGCATTCTCGGACAACGACGCGGTCGCGGGACCTCCACGTTCCGTGCCCCGTCGCACCGATACAAGGCGAAGCTCGACCACAAGAAAGAGGAGGACGACGACGTCGTCCGCGGAGAGGTCGTCGACATCGAGCACGACCCTGCCCGCTCGGCGCCCGTCGCGGCCGTCGAGTTCGAGGACGGCGACCAGCGTCTCGTCCTCGTGCCGGAAGGCGTCGCCGTCGGCGAGGAGATCCAGGTCGGCGTCAGCGCCGAGATCAAGCCGGGGAACACGCTCCCGCTCGCGGAGATTCCGGAGGGTGTTCCGGTCTGTAACATCGAGGCCAACCCCGGTGACGGCGGCCGATTCGCCCGCGCGTCGGGCGTCAACGCCGATCTGATCACCCACGACCGCAACGCTGCGGTCATCCAGCTGCCAAGCGGCGAGGTCAAGCGCCTCGATCCGCAGTGCCGTGCCACCATCGGCGTCGTTGCCGGTGGCGGTCGCACCGAGAAGCCGATGGTCAAGGCAGGGAACAAGCACCACAAGATGAAAGCTCGCGGTGGCAAGTGGCCCCGCGTCCGCGGTGTTGCGATGAACGCCGTCGATCACCCGTTCGGTGGCGGCGGCCGACAGCACCCGGGTAAACCGAAGTCCGTCTCGCGGGACGCCCCGCCGGGACGGAAGGTCGGTGACATCTCCTCGCGCCGAACCGGACGAGGTGGAAACAAATGAGTCAGGAGTACAGAACCGGTCGCGAAGGTGAGTTCACCTACCGCGGCTACACGCTCGACGAGCTGCAGGAGATGGAGCTCGAGGAAGTTGCGGAACTGCTGCCCGCTCGCAAGCGGCGAAGTATCACGCGCGGCCTCTCCGTCGAGCAGGAGAAACTGCTCGAGAAGGCCCGCGAGAAAGGCGAGGAAGAGACCGCCAACGCGCCGATCCGAACGCACCTGCGAGACATGCCGGTGCTGCCGGAGTTCGTCGGACTGACCTTCTCCGTGTACAACGGACAGTCCTTCGAGCGCGTTCGCGTCGAACCCGAGATGATCGGACACTATCTCGGCGAGTTCCAGCTGACCCGAACGTCCGTCGAGCACGGACAGGCCGGGATCGGTGCGACTCGATCCTCGAAGTTCGTCCCACTGAAGTGATCACCGCATGGGAATCAACTACTCAGTCGACGCGGATCCGGACACGACCGCGAAAGCGATGCTCCGGGAGCGTCACATGAGCCACAAGCACAGCAAGGAGGTCGCCCGCGAGATCAAGGGCCGTACCGTCGCGGACGCCCGGGCGTACCTCCAGGACGTAATCGACGAGGAACAGTCCGTGCCGTTCAAGTCCCACAACACTGGAGCGGGCCACCGCTCCGACGTCGAGGGCTGGGACGCCGGCAAGTACCCCGAGAAGGTCTCGGAGGAGTACCTCGACCTGCTCGAGAACGTCGAGTCCAACGCCGACCACCAGGGCTTCGACGGTGCCTCGATGGAGATCGTCCACATCGCCGCACACAAGGTCGGCGAGTCCGTCGGTCGCAAACCCCGCGCGATGGGGCGTGCGACCGCCTGGAACACGCCGGAAGTGGACGTCGAGATCGTCGTCGAGGAAGTCGACGAGAACGAGGAGGGTGAGAACTAATGGCTGACGAACATCAATTCATCGAAAACGGCCTGCAGCGGTCTCAGATCGACGAGTTCTTCGAAGAAGAGCTCGGCCGCGCGGGCTACGGTGGTATGGACGTCGCCAAGACGCCGATGGGCACCCAGATCGTTCTCAAGGCCGAGAAGCCCGGGATGGTCATCGGTAAGGGCGGCGAGAACATCCGGAAGGTCACGACGGCCCTCGAGGAGAAGTTCAACCTCGAGGACCCCCAAATCGACGTCCAGGAGGTCGACGAACCCGACCTCAACGCACGGATCGTCGCAGACCGTCTGGCCAACGCCCTCGAACGGGGCTGGTACTTCCGGAAGGCCGGTCACACGACGATCGACCGGATCATGGAGTCGGGCGCACTGGGTGCCGAGATCGTCCTCTCCGGGAAGGTCACCGGTGCCCGCTCGCGCGTCGAGAAGTTCAACCGCGGCTACATCAAGCACAACGGTCAGCCCGCCGAGGAGGTCGTCGACCACGGCCAGGCGACGGCCGTCATGAAGCTCGGGACGATCGGCGTTGACGTCAAGATCATCCCGCCGGGAGCCGAACTCCCCGACGACTTCCAGGTCCACGACGAGATGGACCCCGAAGAGGTCGTCCCCGACGCCGTCGAAGCCAACGAGGCCGAGGGTGTCGAGGAGCTGCTCGAGGGCGAGCCCGAAGCGGCCGAAGCCGCCGAGGAGGGTGCCGAAGCCCCCGCCGACGACGCCGTCGAGCCCGAGCCCGAGGAAGAAGACATCGAGGAGGTCATCGAAGAGGAAGTCGACGCCGCCGAGGACGACGACGTCGACGTCCCCGACGAGGCCCCGATCGAAGAGGATCTCGACGAGCTCGAGGAGGACGTCGAGGCCGAAGCCGAAGAGCTGATGGCCGAGATGGACAGCGAGGCGCAAGGCGCCTCGGAAGACGCGAGCGGCGACGAGCCGCGAGCTGACGACGAAGACGACGAGGGAGGTGACGCCTGATGGCGATCCTCCACGTCGAAGAGATCCGCGACATGACCGCCGCCGAGCGCGAGGCCGAACTCGAGGAGCTCGAGACAGAGCTGCTCAACCAGAAGTCCGTCCTCGCGGCCGGTGGCGCCCCGGAGAACCCGGGTCGTATCGGCGAACTGAGTCGCACCATCGCCCGGATCAAGACGATCCAGCGAGAGGAAGGCGACTTCGAGAACGAGACGTCGGAGACGTCTCGAGACGACGAATAACAGACAGACAATGGCACTGACACCCGAAACGCTGCCCCGACACGAACTCAACGGCCTGCCCGTCCGCGTCGTCGAGAGTGACGACGCCTCGCGGGTCGGTCTCGAGGGACGGGTCGTCATCGAGACGACCAACACGCTCTCCGTAGAGGTTTGCGTTCCGCCGGAGGCGGAACGTGACCGAGGCGGCGACGCCGCCGAGTGCGGCGAGGGCACGTCTCGGGTCGTGATGGTGCCGAAGTCGGGCTCGACGTTCGAGTTCGCGATCACAGATGACGCCGCCGACTTCGCGAAGGAGTCGGGGACCGCGTCCAAACTGGCCGACACTCAACCTGCAGGGGCGGACGATTCGTCCGTCCTCGCAGACCGAGTCGGCGGCGATGCCGCCGACTGTCGTGGCGACGATTCTTCACGGAATCGCCGCCACGCTGCCGGCGAGGACGTGGCCTACGTTACGGTCGATGGCTCGCGACTGCTCTCACAACCCGCCCGACGCACGGAAACGAATGGTGACTCACCATGGCAATAGGATTAGACGTTGAAACCCCTCCGGAACCAGAGAACCCGGAGGAATACGACTACGAGAAGTGTCCGTTCTACGGCGAGCTCTCCGTTCGAGGTCAGATCCTCGAGGGGACCGTCATTTCGACGGACATGGACAAGACCGTGGTCGTCGAACGAGAGTACGACGTGGCGGTTCCGAAGTACGATCGCCACATGAAGCGTCGCTCGCGCATCCCGGCCCACGTACCGGGCGTGCTCGAGCCGCTCTCGGTCGGTGACACGGTCAAGATCGCAGAGACCCGACCACTGTCGAAGACGAAATCGCACGTGGTCGTCGAAGTAACCGAGGAGGCAACCGCGGAGGACATCGCTGCGCTCACCCGTCAGTCCGAACCTGACCGGGAGCTTTCCAGCGGCGACGTCACCGAGGATGCCGAACCCGAAGCGACGCAGGGTGATCAGTGATGGAGGCGATGAAAGCCGACGTCACCCAGGGACTCAAGAAGGGGTCGCTGGTCACGTGCGCCGACAACACCGGCGCCCGCGAGCTGAAGGTCATCAGCGTTTCGGGCTACCAGGGCACCAAGAACCGTCAGCCGAAGGCGGGTCTGGGTGACAAGGTGACCGTCTCGGTCACCAAGGGTACCCCGGAGATGCGCCGCCAGGTCCTCGAAGCCGTCATCGTCCGCCAGCGGAAGTCGATCCGCCGGCCCGACGGGACGCGCGTGAAGTTCGAGGACAACGCGGCGGTCATCATCGACGAGAACGAAGAGCCCCGCGGGACGGAGATCAAGGGCCCGATCGCGCGCGAAGTTGCCGAACGCTTCGGCGCGATCGCCTCGACCGCAACGATGATCGTCTGAGTATGAGCAAGCAACCACACAAACAGCGAAACCAGACGGAGCGTGCGCCGCTGCACAAGCGACAGAAGCAGCTTCACGCGACGCTCTCCGACGAGCTCCGCGAGGAGTACGACACGCGACGGACCCGCGTCAACGCGGGCGACACCGTCGAGGTCATGCGTGGCGATCACGCCGGCGAAACTGGCGAGGTCGTTCGCGCGATCCTCGAGGACGGCACGATCCACGTCGAGGACGTGACCGTCGAGACGGCCGACGGGGAGGAGGTTCCCCGGGCCCTCGAGCCCTCGAACGTCCGGATCACGGAGCTGGACCTCGAGGACGAGCGTCGCGAGGCACGCCTCGAAGGCGACGCAGACGACACCGAAGGTGATAGCGAATGACGAAACACCAGAAACGACTGTCAGTCCCGAAGTCCTGGCCGGTCGAGCGCAAGACCGACGTCTTTACCGTCAAGGCCGACGCCGGCCCGCACGGTGAGGACGGCGTCCCGCTCGTCGTCCTGCTCCGGGACGTACTTGGTTACGTCGACTCGAAGAAAGAAGCGCGGTACGCCCTCTCGCAGGATTCGATCCTCGTCAACGGGGAGCCGATCAACGACGAACAGCGTCCCATCGGCATGTTCGACATCGTCGCGTTCCCCGGTCGCGAGGAGTACTACCGGGTCTTCCCCGACGAGGGTGGCCGCCTCGCGCTGACCGCGATCGACGCCGACGCGGCCGATAGCCGCCTCGGCAAGATCGAGGGCAAACGCCAGGTTCCCGGCGGCGATACGCAGCTGACGCTGCACGACGGGACGAACATCCTCGCCGAGGACGACGAGTACGACACGAACGACTCGATCGTCGTCGACAACGACGACAAGTCGGTCGTTGCACACTTCCCCTACGAGGAGGGAGCACTCGTCACAGCCGTCCGTGGTAATCACGGCGGTAAGATCGGCGAGGTCACCGAGATCGACGTCACGCCCGGCAGCGGTTCGAACATCGTCACGGTCGAAACCGACGACGAGCTGTTCGAGACCGTCGAGGAGTACGTCGTCGTGATCGACGAGAACTTCACCAGCGAGGACTCGGAGAACGGTGAGGCCGTGAGCGAAGGTGATGACGATGAGTAGTGAAGCCGAAAGCGAGTTCCACGAGATGCGCGAGCCCCACGTCGAGAAGGTCGTCGTCCACATGGGCGTCGGTCGCGGTGGCCGCGAGCTCGGCAAGGCCGAGGACATCATCGAGGAGGTCACGGACCAGCAGAGCGTCCGGACCCAGGCCAAACGGACCGAGCCCGACTTCGGGATCCGACAGGGCGACCCGATCGGTACGAAGGTCACCCTCCGGGGCGAGGACGCAGCCGAGTTCCTCGAGACCGCACTCCCGCTTGCGTCGCTGGCTGAAAACCAGTTCGACGACACGGGCAACTTCAGCTTCGGAATCGAGGAACACACGGAGTTCCCGAGCCAGGAGTACGACCCGAACGTCGGTATCTACGGGATGGACGTCACCGTTAACCTGGTGCGACCGGGCTACCGCATCGCCAAGCGCGATAAGGTGACCCGATCGATCCCGTCGAAGCACCGACTCACCCCCGAGGACGCGATTCAGTTCCTCGAGGCGAACTTCGACGTCACCGTATCGGAGGCCACGGATGAGTGAAAGCGAAAGCGACGTAGAAAACGACCGAACGGGCGAGCACGCGGCAAAGCGCACCGGCCAGATCGAGGAGTGCCAGCGCTGTGGCCGCAAACAGGGACTGGTCGGCAAGTACGACATCAACCTCTGTCGACAGTGTTTCCGAGAGATCGCCCGCGACATGGGATTCAGGAAGTACCGATAACATGACCGGAAACGACCCACTCAGCAACGCGCTCTCGGGGATCGACAACGCCGAGAGCGTCGGGAAACTGAGCCACGAGGTAACGCCCGCTTCGAACGAGATCGGCAGCGTACTCGAGGTCTTCTACGACCGCGGGTACATCGACGGCTTCGAGTTCGTCGACGACGGTAAGGCCGGTCAGTTCGAAGTCGAACTGAAAGGAGCGATCAACGAGTGTGGCCCCGTTAAGCCCCGCTACGCAGCCGGCGCCGACGAGTTCGAGAAGTGGGAGAAGCGCTATCTCCCGGCTCGAGACTTCGGCGCGCTCGTCGTCACGACGAGCAGTGGCATCATGAGCCACTACGAAGCGCGCGAGCAGGGGATCGGCGGCCAGGTGATCGCATACGTCTACTAACAATGCGAGTCGAACTGGAAATACCCGAAAACGTATCTGTCGAGGTCGATCATCTCGACGTGACCGTCGACGGACCCGAGGGCGCCGTGACCCGGCGTCTCTGGTACCCCGACGTGACCGTCGAAACCGAAGACGACCAGGTAGTCATCGAAAGCGCGGCCGAGGACGCGAAAACGAACGCGACCGTCGGCACCTTCGAGAGCCACCTGAAAAACGCCTTCCACGGCGTCACCGAGGGCTGGGAGTACAAGATGGAAGTCTTCTACTCTCACTTCCCGATGCAGGTCCGCGTGGAAGGCGAGGAGGTCGTCATCGAGAACTTCCTCGGCGAAAAGGCACCGCGACGAACGACTATCCACGGTGAGACCGACGTCTCCGTCGACGACGAACGGCTCGTCCTCTCCGGTCCAAACAAGGAGGACGTCGGCCAGACGGCGGCGGACATCGAGCAGCTGACACGCGTCAGCGGCAAGGACACCCGCGTCTTCCAGGACGGGGTCTACATCACCGAGAAACCCGCGAAAGGAGGTGCCTGATAGATGGCTGACGACGAACCAGAGACCGAGGACGCCGCGGCCGAAGCCGAAGCCGAAGAGGGTCCGCAGGATCTCGAGGACATCAGCGGTGTCGGCGCCAGCAAGGCCGACGCGCTGCGCGACGCCGGCTTCGAGACGATCGACGACGTCAAGGAGGCCGACCAGGACGACCTGGCGGAGGCCGACGGCGTCGGAAACGCGCTCGCGGCCCGTATCAAGGCCGACGTCGGCGACCTCGAGGTAACCGAGGAGACCGAGGCCGAGATCGAAGACGAGGGCGTCGAGGAAGCGGAAGAAGAGCCCGAAGAGGACGTCGAGACCGAACTGCAGCCCCGCGGGCTGACCGAGAAGACGCCCGAGCTCTCCGAGGAGGAACAGCGCCTGCTCACCCGACGCAAGCAGGCGGGCAAGCCGCAGTTCAAGCGACAGGACTACCACAAGAAAAAGCGCACGCCCGAAGCCTGGCGTCGTCCCCGTGGCCAGCTCTCGAAACAGCGCAAGGGGATCAAGGGCAAGGGCCCGAAGGTCCAGGCCGGCTACCGAACGCCGGAGGCCGTTCGCGGAAAACACCCCAGCGGCTTCGAGGAAGTCTACGTCGAGAACACGGACGACCTCGAGGGTGTCGACGGCGATCGCGAGGCGGTTCGGATCGCGTCCTCGGTCGGCGCGCGCAAGCGCGAGCGCATCGAGGAACAGGCCGAGGACCAGGGCGTTCGCGTCCTGAACCCGACCTACGAGGAAGTCGAGGTGGAATCCAATGACTGATCTCACCGCACAGAAACGACTGGCTGCCGACGTCCTCGACGTTGGCAAGAACCGTGTCTGGATCGATCCGGACGCCCAGGGCGAGATCGCAGAGGCGATCACCCGCGACGAGATCCGCGATCTCGTCGACGAGGGCCGTATTCAGGCCAAAGACGCCCGCGGTAACTCCCGCGGTCGTGCCCGCGAGCGCAACGCGAAACGCGCGTACGGCCATCGGAAGGGCCAGGGCAAGCGCAAGGGCAAGAAGGGCGGCCGCCAGAGCCAGAAAGACGAATGGCAGGACAAGATTCGTGCACAGCGACGGAAGCTGCGCGAACTCCGCGACAAGGGCGAGATCACGCCCACGCAGTACCGCGAGCTCTACAAGAAGGCTGGCGGTGGCGAGTTCCGTAGCGTCCGGTACCTGTTGAACTACATCGACGAAAACTACGGTGACCAGTAATGGCGACAGGACCACGATACAACGTTCCGATGCGCCGTCGCCGTGAGGTCCGAACGGACTACCATCAGAGGTTGCGCCTGCTGAAATCGGATAAGCCACGCCTCGTTGCTCGGAAGAGCAACAAGCACACTACGGCGCAGCTGATCGTTCCGGGCCCACAGGGCGACGAGACGCTCGCGAGCGCACATTCGAGCGATCTCGAGGAGTACGGTTGGGAAGCACCCACGAGTAACATTTCCGCGGCCTATCTGACCGGTCTGCTGGCCGGCAAGCGAGCCGTCGACGCCGGACTCGAGGAAGCGGTCCTCGACATCGGTCTCAACAAGGCGACGCCCGGCAACAAGGTGTTCGCCGTCCAGGAGGGCGCGATCGATGCCGGTCTCGAGATCCCGCACAACGACAGCGTGCTCGCGGACTGGTCGCGGACCCGCGGCGAGCATATCGCCGAGTACGCCGAGCAGCTCGACGAGCCGCTGTACAGCGGCGAGTTCGACGCGACCGAACTACCAGCACACTTCGACGAGGTACGAGAGGCGATTCTCGAATGAGTGGAAACAACTACAACGACGGTGGATGGGAACCCGTCACCCGTCTCGGCCGAATGGTCCAGGAGGGCGAAATCGACACGATGGAGGACGCCCTCAACTCGGGGCTCCCGCTGAAGGAACCCGAGATCGTCGACCAGCTCCTCCCCGGACTGGACGACGAGGTACTGGACATCAACATGGTCCAGCGGATGACCGACTCCGGTCGGCGTGTGAAGTTCCGCTGTGTCGTCGTGGTCGGCGACCGCAACGGGTACGTCGGCTACGCCGAAGGCCGAGACGACCAGGTCGGCGCCGCCATCCAGAAGGCGATCGGTATCGCGAAGCTAAACATCATCAAGGTACCCCGCGGTTCGGGGTCGTGGGAGGACCGTTCGGACCGTCCCCACTCGCTGACCCGACAGACCACCGGCAAGGCCGGCTCCGTCGAGGTCGAGCTCGTTCCCGCCCCCGAGGGGCTGGGACTTGCCGCCAGCGACACGGTCCGTGCCGTCCTCGAACTGGCCGGCATCGAGAACGCCTGGACCAAGAGCCACGGGAACACGCGAACGACGGTGAATCTCGCGAAGGCAACGTTCAACGCCCTCGAGAACGCCTCGCAGTCGCGTCACCCGAGCTCTCGGGGCGGCCGTGACGAAGCGGAGGTGGCCGACCAATGAGAGCCGTCGTCCAGGTCCGCGGCGAGGTCAACCGCAACACCGACATCCAGGATACCCTGGAGATGCTCAACATCCACGGCGTCAACCACTGCGCGCTCGTTCCCGAGACCGACGCCTACAACGGGATGGTCGCGAAGGTCAACGACTACGTCGCGATCGGTGAACCCGAACAGGACGTCCTCAAGACCGTCCTCGCAAAGCGCGCCGAACCGCTCGAGGGGCGACAGGCGGACGTCGACGAGGAGTGGCTCGCCGAGAACACCGACTACGACGACTTCGGTGCGCTCGCCGAGGCGCTGCTCGCCGAGGAGACGACCCTACGCGAGCAGGGACTCTCCCCAACGCTTCGTCTCCACCCCCCGCGTGGCGGTCACGAGGGGATCAAGAAGCCGACCGCGGAGGGCGGCCAACTCGGAAAACATACAACCGAGGAGATTAATCAACTGTTAGAATCGATGCGATAAACCATGACGAGTAAAAAACGACGCCAGCGCGGATCGCGGACGCACAGCGGCGGCTCTCACAAGAACCGCCGAGGAGCCGGCCATCGCGGCGGACGCGGACGCGCCGGCCGCAGCAAACACGAGTTCCACAACTACGAACCGAAGGGCAAACACGGCTTCAACCGACCGGACGAGCTTCAGGCCGACGTCGCCGAGATCGACGTCCAGAAGCTCGACGAGGACGCCGTCCTCTACGCCGCCGAGGGTGACGCCGAGGAGACCGACGAGGGATACCGGCTCGACGCCCGCGACATCGTCGAGGACGGCCACGAGGTCGACGTCGTGAAAGTGCTTGGCTCCGGTCAGGTCCGGAACAGCCTCGAGGTTACGGCGGACGCCTTCTCGGCGGCTGCCGAGGAGAAGCTCGAGGACGCCGGCGGTGACGCGGTGCTCTCGGAGCGAGGCCAGCAGCTGGCCGAGGCCGAGGACGAGGCGGAAGCCGACGACGAGTCAGAACAGGACGAGGACTAACGCATGGGATGGAAGGAAGCCGCTGAACCGGTTCTGACACGGATGCCGACGGTCCGCCGGCCGGAGGGGCACGTCCCCTTCAAGCGGAAGCTGGCCTGGACCGCCGGGATCCTCGTGTTGTACTTTTTCCTGACGAACATCGCCCTGCTTGGGATGCAGGCCGATGGTGCGACCGACCTCTTCGGGGAGTTCCGTGCGATCCTTGCCGGCGAACACGGGTCGTTGCTCCAGGTCGGTATCGGTCCGATCGTTACGGCGAGTATCGTAATGCAGCTACTGGGCGGGGCGAATCTCCTGGGCCTCGACACTGACGATCCGCGAGATCAGGTGTTGTACCAGGGACTCCAGAAGCTCCTGGTCATCGTGATGACGGCGCTGACTGCGCTGCCGATGGTGTTCGCCGGCGGCTTCCTCCCAGTCCAGCAGTCGCTATCGCTCGGCGGTCTCACGTTCGACAGCACCCAGCTCCAGGTGTTGATGTTCTTCCAGATCTTCCTGGGCGGCGTCCTCATCCTGTATATGGACGAGGTCGTCAGCAAGTGGGGTGTCGGTAGCGGGATCGGCCTGTTCATCATCGCCGGTGTGAGCCAGCGACTGGTAACTGGATTCATCCAGCCCGCCGAGGGCGGGTTCTTCTACGACTGGTTCCAGATCATCTTCGGTGACGTTGATCTCACCGGGGACACGCTGAACACGCTGTTGCTCGGGGAGGGTCAGCTCATCGCTTTGGTGACGACGATCCTGATATTTGCGATCGTCGTCTACGCCGAGTCGGTCCGGGTCGAGATCCCGCTCAGCCACGCCCGCGTGAAAGGCGCCCGCGGTCGCTTCCCCGTGAAGCTCATCTACGCGAGCGTCCTGCCGATGATCCTCGTTCGGGCGCTGCAGGCGAACATCCAGTTTATCGGTCAGATCCTCGACCGAACGTGGGACGGGATGCCCGCCGTCCTCGGCCAGTACAACGCGCAGGGAGAGCCCGTCAGCGGGTTCTTCTACTACACCGCGCCGATCTACTCGCCCGAGGACTGGATGTGGTGGACCGGTGAAGTTGCCCAGGCGACCTGGATGGTGTTGATCCGAATCTCCGTCGACCTGACGTTCATGGTCATCGGTGGCGCGATCTTTGCCATCTTCTGGGTCGAGACGACGAACATGGGGCCGGAGGCGACGGCCCGACAGATCCAGAACTCCGGGATGCAGATCCCCGGATTCCGCCAGAACGTCGGCGTCATCGAGAAGGTCATGGAGCGGTACATTCCGCAGGTGACCGTCATCGGCGGCGCCCTAGTCGGACTGCTCGCCGTCTGGGCGAACATGCTGGGTACCATCGGCGCCGTCACCGGGACGGGGCTGCTGCTCGCGGTCTCGATCACGTACAAGCTGTACGAGGAGATCGCCGAGGAGCAGATGATGGAGATGCACCCGATGATGCGCCAGATGTTCGGCCGCGAAGACTAACCGAGTCCTCGCCGTTTCTTTCTTCGAGCTGTGCGACGGGCCGTGTCCGCACACAGTGGACTACCGTAGTGCCGACTCCTCGGACGACGAGCAACGCTCTCGTCGCGGCGGATCGTCGACCGTTCCAGCGTCAGTGGCCACATCGGAGCGTCGGCGACGAGAGGACCGTAAGACGACCGGTCCCGCTGTTCCGGGTCGTGGCGCCGTATCGGTCAGCGACCGGCGTTCTCGGTCGACCGCTGTGGCTCTTCCGATGCTCTGCCGAAAGCGATCCGGATCGTTCTCGCTTCGGCCGTCGTTTCGATGCCGGGGAACGATTCGGTCCCGTAGTCCCGAGAATAGGTCTCTCGCGTTCGAACACACCGACTCGATCCCCCCGAAGTCCACGTCTCGTCGCGCCGAACTCGGCCCTGTCGGACCCGAGTCTTCTGAACGCGTCGGTATCACGAAGACCGCAGAGTGACGGCGATGGAGTCGCTCACAGACGGTCCACGAGCGTTCTAGGCCGACATCGGCCGAACAGCCTCCACGGGCGCCATCGTCCTATCGAGAGCCATAGCGGTCAATTTGGGGCCGAAACGCAGTCGCGCCATATCCGTCTCGGTCGACGGAGCCGACGCTCATCGGGAACGGGCGCCGAAGAGAAGGTCGAAGAATCGCTTACTGGATCGAGTATCCCGCTGCGATGGTCAGCAGGAACACCATGAACACGGCGATTCCCATCATGTACGTGATCGAGCGCGGTTCCTCGATGAGGTGCTGGTAGTAGGCGGCGATCAGCAGTACCTTGATGACGGCGAGAATTATGGTCCCACCGATCGCGGCTGCCTCCGGAAATATCTCGGGGAATTGGAAGAACACGAACTTCCCGGTACCCAACACCAGCAGTACGACGTAGATGAGGGTGTACGTACGGACGTCGGCCATTGATGAGGAATGCGTGTGTGGGACACTTATACCTTCCTCATGCGTCCGATGCCAGTTCGAGATCGAGCGCCGCGGTGCGATCACGTTCGGTCGGCTCGGCCCCGACGTGTCACGAACTCCGATCCGCGTCGCGTCCTCGACTGGGGCTCGGCACCGGTTCGTGTGGCGTGTCGAGGACGCGGGGAGCCTCCGACGTCTTGGAAGCGACGAGCTGCCCGACACTTACGCGTGGCTCTGGCCGTCTGTGTAGTGTGTGACGACGCGGTCGTCTATCCGGCCTACCGAAGCGGCGTCGACGCGTCTCGGCGACGTCACGCGGCTGATCGTAGTCCGACCGAAGCCTGATATCACCGTCTGTCCGGCCCAGACGGCTATCGGTCGGTCGTGGATGCGTCGTCAGGAGCGACAGCGGGCCACAGGACGCCACGTCGCGGCGTCGAGCGACTGACGGCCGCGTGGCTCAAGAACGCGAGGACAGCAAAAGAGTCGTCGACGAAGCGATTGGAAGTCGATTCGAAGCGTGTAGCGGAGAGCCGCTACATCAGGTAGAACAGCGGGAAGAGGATGACCCAGACGATGTCGACGAAGTGCCAGTAGAGACCGAAGAACTCCACCGGTCGGTG
>JGI2924J29684_1077397_pt1 | contig 16600 bp, 15 predicted proteins | sample BenlonsequencITS_FD_29684 | JGI IMG/M metagenome (IMG submission 29684)
CCGCCGTCATATTGGCCCTTTTCAGGGCAGCCGAACAAGGGAAATGGGAGACCGTATAGTCTACATATGAAAACACTTTCGAGTTTGACAACACGCCGCCTTTACCTTTTGCTTTTTTTATTGCTCTTCATCCTAGTGCTGGTCATCATTTTTTCGGTTACCGCCGTAAGATTTGAGACAATGGGTACCGACTACCGGGCGGCCCTGAATAAGGTCAACGGGGTAATCACTGAATTGCACCATATCAGACTTATGCCGCCGGAGCAGCGAAGTTTCGACCGCCTTGAGGAGCGTCTGGACGCCCTTTCCGAAACCCCGGCGATTACAAGGGGAAGAGCCGAGCCGACAGACGATCTACATGGCCTTGTGGCGAAGCTGAAGGAGGGGAGCATAAGTTTTGATCAAGCCGTCGATGTGGTCGGTTCTGTTGCACGAAACCTGTCCACCCGTTTTTATCAAAACAGAAAGTGGCTCATCTCCATCGCAGCCCTTGATATCATCCTCAACCTGGCGGCTATCGTCATTCTTCTTGTGGTAACCCTGAGCCTCAGGAGTGCGACACACTACTTCTACGGACAGATTGGCAGAGGTCTTGAGTCTATGCAACAGGTTCTCAACTATGAGCAGGATCGACTTGAACTCATTCCCCCGAAATGGGAAGAGGGGCGGCGCTTAAACGAGGCGGTCAGGCGTTTCACCGAACAGATCGATCAGGATCGAACCCTGCGGGAGATGGAGCTACAGACAAACATCGAAGCGCTCCTTCCCATGGTAAAGGAGCTAATAGGGGATAAAATTCCATGCGATCGCATTTCGGTTGCCTTTCTCGATACCCAGGGAATCGTCATTGCAGAGGCGGCCATCAGTTCCATGGAAAAAGTCGTGCTCGAACCTGGGTTTACGGAGCACATAAACAGCACAACCCTGGCCAGGGTCATCGCACAGAAAGAGCCGAGGATCATTAACGATCTTGAGGCTCATTACAAGACAGTACATGCATCGATATCGACCGGGAAGATTCTCGAAGAGGGGATCAGGGCGAGCATAACCGTTCCGCTGTTCTTCGAAACTCGATGCGTCGGCTTCTTTTTTATCTCGAGCAGGTTGAAAGATGCATACCGTAAGAACCATGCATATCATGCGAAAAGAATCGCCTATACCATAAAGCAGAACCTTTACTACACCTTTGTCCTTCAGCAGGTCGTAGCAGAATCTGCCACCGCCTTCGTAAAGCTGACGGAAAAAAAAGATAACGAAACGAGCCTTCATATTCTTCGAATGGCCCGTTACAGCTATCTTATCGCCCGCCAGATTCTTAATTCGGGAACCTACTCGATATCGCCCAGGTTCATCCGGGAAATACTCTGGTTTGCCCCCCTCCACGATATCGGTAAGATAGGTATCCCTGATTCCATTCTGTTAAAGCCGGGACCTCTCACCCCTGCAGAACGAAACATCATGGAAAGTCATGTCACCATAGGAGAAGAGGTGATTTGGTCGATGGACAGAGGCTTGCGGAAAACGATGGAGCATTCACTGCTGAGGACCGCCATCGACATCATCAAAAGTCATCATGAGAAATGGGACGGCAGCGGCTATCCCGACGGATTGAGGGGGGAATCCATTCCCCTTGCGGGAAGAATTACCGCCATTGCCGATGTATTCGATGCATTGACAAGCAGGCGTTCGTATAAAGAGCCCTTTTCTGTGGAAAAATCCCTAGGAATCATACGAAACGGCAAGGGTAGTCATTTTGATCCTGTGGTGGTGGAGGCCTTCGAGACCACACTGCCCGAGATACTCGCTTTCTACGAAACCCACAAAGAGGTGTGACAAACTATGAGTCCTCTTACCCTCTATGGAGCCGCCGCAACACTATTCCTCATCATGGACCCCTTCGGAAACATTGCAACATTTCTTTCGGTCCTCGCCTCGGTTCCCCAGCGACGAAGAAAAAAGATTATCATTCGTGAAATGCTTATCGCCCTCGTCATTCTTATGCTCTTTCTCTTCTTTGGAAAATATATTCTTGAGGGAATGCAGATCACCGAACCGGCCTTAAGCATATCGGGGGGAACGATTCTGTTTCTCATTGCGGTGAAAATGATCTTTCCAACAGGCGGCGGAGGAGACAAACAGCAGCCGGAAAGTGAACCTATTGTTGTGCCTCTTGCGGTCCCCCTGGTCGCCGGCCCTTCCGCGATGGCAATGGTCATCCTTTTTTCCACTCAGGCACCGGAGAAAATACTTCTCTGGTTTCTCGCCCTTCTCATCGCCTGGAGTCTCAGTGCACTTATCCTCATCAGTGCCGAAACCTTGAGCAAACTTCTCGGACCCCGTGCAATTAAGGCGATCGAGCGGCTGATGGGAATGATTCTCACCACCATGGCAATACAGATGCTCCTCAGCGGAATTGCCTCGTTCGTTTCCTCGCTGTGACGCGCTATTGGCCAAGCAAGAACAATCTGCTACCATCTTTTTTTATGGAGGCTCGGTGATGTCTGTGTACCGAATTCATTTTACCTGGAACAAAAAAGAGGTTGCCATAAAGGCGACCAGTCTTGATTTGACTCATCCCTACTTCGTCTCCATGAAAGGGCTTATCCTTCCGGAAAGCAACGGCCTCATCATCGATCCCAGTCGGGATGAACTCACAAAGGCCTTCGGGGAAGCAGACCATATCATGATCCCTTTTCAGACCGTCTCCCTCATAGAGGAGTTAAAAGAGAGCGATCCTGCCGACGAACTCGGTTTACGGCACAAGGTCACCCCTTTTCACCTCATCGAAAACGAGGATGAAGGCAAGGATGACCAGGATGAAGAGCCGGAAGCCTAAACGACTCCAGGCCCTATTAATCTTCCATCAGAAGAAACAATATCGGAAACAAGGGTGAGCTTATTCAGGGCAAGAGAGACGGCTGGAACGCTATCGTCGCCCGAAAGGAAGCGAGCGATGGCGGTTCGTTTTTTTTCACCCAACGCAAGGAGCACTATCTCGGAACCGGCATTGATCCAGGGAAAAGAGAGGGTAATGCGGCGATGGGGATGATTGGGGGATTCGGAGATAAAGGCCTCTTCGCGCCGCTTCCAATCGGCGGGACAACAGGGAAAGAGGGAGGCGACATGGCCATCGTTCCCAAGCCCGAGAAGCGTCAAGGTCGGTGGCGCAAGCCGCTCATCAGAACCTTGAGATCCTGAACCGAGCACCTGAACAAGAAAATCGCGAGGATCGGCATCGGGCGGAAAAGGATGAAAGCGTTGTTCAAGCCCTTTCCAGCCGCCTGTCAGGTGTTCCCGAATAAGGCGGGCATTACTGTCGGGGTGGGTCTGAGGCACGATGCGCTCATCGGCCTGTATCAAAACCAGGGGCTCCCAGAAGGAGGTTCCCCTGCTCTTCCCTTCATCCCGCCAAAGATGGAACAGCGGTAAGGGAGAAGTTCCTCCGGGCACGGCAACAACGACGGGGTATTGGGAAGCGGAAACCAAGGCTTCGATACGCCCATAGATTAGTCGCGCCGCATGATCGGCATCTTGTACCGCAAGAAAATTCATTTTACCCCCAGAGGCTCTATCCAGTGCCTGCCTTCTCGTTCGATCAAATCGTGGGCCTCACCAGGCCCCCAGGTTCCTGCGGGATAGAACGGAATCGAATCCCGAGACTCCCAGTAGCTAACAAACGGATCGGTAAAGGACCAGGAAGCCTCCACATCATCCTGACGAACAAACAACGAGGCATCTCCCCGCATGGCATCGAGGATAAGCCTCCTGTAGGGAGGGATGGCCCGGGTCCCGAAGGTTTCTCTATAACTGAAGCGAAGGTCTACGGGATAGAGCATATTGGCGGCTTCCGGGTATTTTACGCCGATATGCAGATCAATCATCTCCTCCGGCTGAATAACAATCCTGAGAAACGAGGGTTCTAAGGGGTTGCAGTCGTCGCGGAAAAGCTTAAGCGGGGGTTGCTTGAACTGTAAGATGATCTCCGTTCCCTTTACAGGGAAACGCTTACCGGTACGCAGGTAGAAGGGAACCCCTGCCCAGCGCCAGGAATCGATATAGACCTTTGCAGCGAAAAAGGTGGGAACGACAGAGGCGGAATCGACTCGGTCCTCCTCGCGATAGCCCGGCACCTTTTTACCTGCAATGCTCCCCGCAGCATACTGCCCAACCACCGAGCAGTCGGCAACCTCGTCGACGGAGACGGGACGAAGCGAGCGGAGCACCTTGATCTTCTCATCCCTGACCCGTTCGGCGTGAAAATCGGTAGGAGGCTCCATTGCAACAAGAGCAAGCAGCTGCAAGAGATGGTTCTGAAAGATATCCCTGATTGCTCCGGTCCTTTCGTAGAAACCTCCGCGATGGCCGATGCCGATATCTTCCCCCACGGTGATCTGTACAGAATCGATCCCGTTGCGGTTCCATATCGGCTCAAAAATACCATTGGCAAAACGGAAGAAGCTGATATTCTGAACCGTCTCCTTCCCCAAATAGTGATCCATACGAAAGATCTGCTCCTCCCGAAAGGCGGAGGCAACAAGGATATTCAGCCTTCGGGCGCCGGAAAGATCCTTTCCAAAGGGTTTTTCGATGATGATTTTCACCCGCCCGGCTTCCGTCGGCAGAGAAGAGGCGGCAATCTGATTGATAATGGTTTCGTAACTTGCCTCGGGAACAGCCAGATAGTAGAGCAGCTGTTCGGCATCGGGGAAAGATTCGATGAGCGTCGCAAGACGATCGTAGCCCTCCGCCTTCTCAAAATGGCCGTAAAGGAAATAGAGGCGGGAAAGAAAGCTGTCGAGATCGTCAGCCCGATGATCGGGGCACTCCTCCTCAATAGACTGACGTACAAGAGAGCGAAATTGGCCGTCATCCAGTTCCTGCCGTCCATAGGCAGCAATGGAAAAGGTTTGAGGGAATTCTCCCGAGCTAAAGGCATTGAACAGGGTGGGAAAAAGTTTCCTCCTGCTCAGGTCCCCAGCGCCTCCAAAAATGATGAGCGAAAAAGGAGAGACGGGAACAGCCTCCTCGACATCGCATTCTGTCATATCAAGCTCTCCGATGTACTGACGAGGACACCCTTCATCCTGAGTTCCCCTACCCGCTTATCGGAAAAACCCGCAGGCTGATCGACAGGCCTGCAAAGATCCTGCAGTATCGTCGTTTTATACCCAAGGGCAAGGGCATCAAGGGCTGAAAAAAAGACACACCAGTCCAGGGCAAGGCCCGCAAGAAAAACCGTATCGATTCCGCAGGTTTGCAGATAGCCATGAAGTCCGGTAGGGGTCTTTCCGTCGTTTTCGAAAAAGGCCGAGTACGAATCGAGATGGAGGGAGGTTCCTTTTCTTAGTATCAGATCGGCCCTGTCGATATCCAGGACGGGATGAAAATCGGCTCCAGGCGTTCCTGCCACACAGTGAACCGGCCATAAATTTTGGGTGATACCGTTGGCCTCTATCCGATCATTGACCTTTTTCCCCTCATGGGTGGAGGCAAAGGAAATATGGCCTAAGGGGTGCCAATCGGCGGTAGCCACCACCTTCCCGAATCCCGAACGGCCGGGGGAGTCAAGCAGACGGTTGATAGGTGGGACAATTGCATCCCCGTCCGTAACGGCCAGGGCACCTTCGGGACAAAAATCGTTCTGAATATCAATTAATATTAATGCGCTTGCACTCATGTCTCCATCATACACCAAAGCCCTGTTCATTGCCAGGTTGGTAGATGGGTGAAAGAAGGATAGTTTGACCTCCGTTGCCATCGGTGATATTTTCAAGAAAGGCATACCGCCGAAGGGGAACAGATGAAGATCGAAATCAAAAATTGCGAAATCATGCAGTGGAAGAATGGAGGAGCAGAGTTCCTCCGAGGCAGCATTGCAATCGGGGAAGGCACCATCCGGAGTATAGGAGAAATTCCGAAGAGTTTTTCTCCCGACCGCGTCATTGACGCAGGGGGTGCCCTTGCCCTTCCCGGCTTGGTTAACGCCCACACCCACGTCTCCATGAGTCTTCTCAGAAATCTTGCCGATGATCTTGAACTGATGAAGTGGCTTCAAGATAAGGTATGGCCCATTGAGGAGAAGATGAGCGAAGAAGATGTCCATATCGGGGCCCTTATCTCCATGGTGGAGATGATCCATAGCGGGATTACCGCCTTTGCCGACATGTATTTCTCCATGGACCAGGTAGCGGCCGCAGCAGCCGAAGCAGGCCTCCGTGCAAACATCGGGGTGGGCCTTACCGGCGACGGGGAAACAAGTAAACCAAAGTTACAATCCTTTCGGGAATTCTACGATCGCTACAACGGAAAGGCCGATGGGAGAATTGTCGTGGACCTTGCGCCCCATGCCCCCTACACCTGTGACGGCGACTGCCTTTCGGCCGCTGCCGAGGTGGCCCGTGATCTGGGTTGCGGGCTGCATATTCATCTGGCTGAAACCTCCGGCGAGGTAGAAGAGTGTAAAAAGCGTTACGGGCTCTCTCCAATATTTCTCGCCGAACGGGCAGGTCTTTTTGAAGGAAGGGCCATTGCCGCTCATTGTGTCCATGTGGATGAGGCCGATATAGAGCTTCTTGCCGACAAGGGAGTCCATGTCGTACACAATCCGACGAGCAATCTGAAGCTTGCCAGCGGATTCGCTCCAACTGCAGCCATGATAGAGGCAGGGGTATCCCTTGCCATCGGCACCGATGGTCCGGCAAGCAATAATAATCAAAACATGCTTGAGGAGATTCATCTCGCGGCTATTCTCGCCAAGGCCGTTGCAGGTGATCCCACGGCCATGCCTGCGGCACAGGCCCTTCAGATAGCCACCGAGGGAGGGGCAAAGGCATTGGGGCTTGCCGAAGCCGCAGGGTCACTCAGCGAAGGAGCCCCGGCCGACCTCCTATTGCTGCGAACGGACAAGGCCCACATGCGGCCGCTGCATGATCCGGTTGCGGCCGTTGTTTACGGAGCCGGTCCCTCGGATATCGACACCCTTATCTGTGACGGCAAGGTGATCATGACAGGGGGAATAATCGAAACCCTCGACGAAGAGGAGATCATCAAAAAAGCACAAGAGGCGGCAATTCGTTTGATTTCGCGTTGATGACGACAGAAAGTATAAAAAGAGGAGAACGAATAGATGCAAAGCATAGAAACCATCGCGTTTAAGAAGGGGGCTCTTCACCTTATCGATCAACGTAAGCTCCCGGGACACTACGAAATCTTCGTCTGCAGCGATTACCGTGATGTGGAGTTCGCCATACGAGATATGGTGGTGCGGGGAGCTCCCGCAATTGGAGCCACTGCGGCCTACGGGGTTTATCTTGCGGCAAGGGATCTTTCAACGTTGGAAGGTGAGGCCTTTTTACGCGAACTGAAGAAGGCCTGTGATGTTCTCGAGGCAACCCGGCCCACCGCTGTCAATCTACGATGGGCCATCAGGCGCATGTATACCCTTGCCGACAAGGAGAGCGCTAAGGGCAGCAGATCCGTTACCGAGCGTCTGAAAAAAGAGGCTGATCTCATCCACGCAGAAGATATCGAAACGAATCACCGAATGGCAGAATACGGAGTCGAACTGGTCCCCGAAGGGGCAAGGATTCTTACCCACTGTAATACCGGTGCCTTGGCAACGGCGGGTTGGGGAACCGCCCTGGGGGTTATTCGGCAGGCCTATTCCAGGGACAAAAGCATCTTCGTCTACGCAGATGAAACACGCCCCCGACTCCAAGGCGCACGGCTTACCGCATGGGAACTTGTCCAGGAGGGTATTCCGGCAAAGCTCATTCCCGACAACGCCGCTGCATTTCTCATGCAACAGGGAAAGATAGACATTGTCATGGTTGGTGCAGATAGAATTGCCACCAACGGTGATACCAGTAACAAGATCGGAACCTATATGTTGTCCATCTGTGCAAAAGAACACGGTATTCCGTTTTATATCGTGGCTCCTGTTTCCACCATCGATTTTGAAATCTCCTCAGGATCCCAGATACCCATTGAAGAACGTAGTGCCGAAGAGGTGACCCATATCGGTGGTGTTCAAATTGCCCCCGAAACGGTCGATGTCTATAATCCAGCCTTCGACGTCACACCGGGAGCACATATTAGCGCCATCATCACGGACAGGGGCATTCTACGCCCCCCCTATGCCGAGGCAATGAAGGTTTTGCAGGAGGAATTGCGATGAGTTCCAGGCACGGCTTCGAAACCCGACAAATCCACGCAGGAAGCACTGGTCCCAATCCCGAAAAGGCGCTAAATCCGCCTATTTTCATGACCAGTACCTTCACCTTCGATTCCATCGCCGCGGTGGATGATGTTATGAGCTTTCGCAGCGACGATTACGTCTACACCAGGGGAAACAATCCTACGCTCAGACTCTTCGAAAACAGGATGGCCGACCTGGAAAACGGCGTCGGTGCGGTTGCCTTTGCATCGGGGATGGCGGCAATAAGCTCGACCCTTTTCAGTCTCCTGAAACCGGGGGATTCGGTCGTGGCGCATAAAACCCTCTATGGATCAAGCCATTCGGTAATAACGACGCTCCTGCCCCGCTACGGAATTCGTTCCATCATCGCCGACCTCACGCTCCCTGGCGAGCTGGAACGGAAGGCCGATAAGAACACCAAGCTTGTCTACTTCGAAACACCAGCCAACCCCGATCTTTCCATTATCGATATACGGCAAATCGCCGAACAGGCGGCAGCCATTGGTGCAAAGGTCGTAGTGGACAACACCTTTGCAACCCCCTTTCTGCAAAGGCCCCTTGACCTCGGCGCCTTTGCAGTGGTTCATAGTGCGACAAAGTATCTTTGCGGGCACGGTGATGTATTGGGTGGAGTGACGGTTTCAAAGGATATGGATTACATCCACGAACTGAAATTCGGTTATATGTGCGAATTTGGGGGAACCATGAGCCCCTTCAACGCATGGCTCCTGCTTCGCGGAATGAAAACCCTCTCTTTGAGGATGGAACGCCACCAGGAAAATGCAAAAAAAGTTGCTAAATTCCTTCTTCAGCACCCGAAGGTCTCTAAGGTTCTCTATCCGGGACTGACCGATCATCCGGGACACGAGACGGCAAAAAAACAGATGAGCGGCTTTGGAGCCATGATCAGCTTCGAGGTGGCGGGCGATCTCTCTGCCACAAGTCATGTGGTCGATGCCATGAAACTTCCGGCCCTTGCCGTAAGCCTCGGCGACTGTGAAACCCTCGTAGAACTTCCCGCTGCCATGACCCACCGCGGTTACGACAGGGAGCATCTTGCCGAGTTCGGGCTTACCGAAAGCATGATACGGCTCTCCATCGGTCTCGAAAGCGTTGTCGATATCATCGAGGACCTGGGGCAGGCCCTGGGTCGGCTTTCATGAATCGTTTCTCGGATCTGCGAAAGGCCTTTCCCTTCTTCGGGCGACAAAAAGAGGGAGAGGAGCGAATCTATTTAGATTCGGCAGGCACAAGTCTGAGCCTGGGCTGTAGTATAGAAGCGATGGAAGCCTACCTGAACGATTACCGGGCCAACATCCACTCAGGGGGCTATCGCTCTTCGATGCAGGCTTCAGAGGCCTATGAGTCGGCACGCAGAGAGGTTGCCCGCTTCATCGATGCCGAAACCCCCGAAGAGCTTATCTTTACCGCAGGCACCACCGATGCCGTTAATATGGCTGCAAACGGATGGAGCCGAGGTCAGCTTGGAAAGGGAAAGGCCATCGTCGTCACCCAAGCCGAACATCATTCCAACTTTCTCCCCTGGCGAAGGGCGGCCCAAGAGCTTGGTGTGCCGTTTCGCATTATACCGGTTACCGAGGAGGGGGGCATAGACTATAGCAAGCTTGAAGAGATCATCGACGCCGATTGCGGTCTCGTGGCCGTTACAGCCCTCTCAAACGTCAGCGGTGAAGTTGTCGATATGGAGTCGGTCATCGCCAGGGCCAAGGCCTGCGGGGCCCGGGTCTTTGTGGACGGAGCTCAGGCAGCGGCACGCATCCCCCTTTCCGTGCGGAAACTGGACATAGACTTTCTCGCCTTCTCCGGTCACAAATGTTACGGAACCACAGGCTGTGGCATCCTCTATGGAAAACGCAAACTGCTTGAAAAGCTCCCGCCTTTCCGTCTCGGAGGAGGCATGGTACAATGGGTCGACGAAAAGAAGGCTGAGTATGCATCCCTGCCCGCCCGCCATGAGGGGGGAACCCCGGACATCGGTGGAGCCGTGGCTTTAGGGAGTGCCTTACATTTTCTGCGGGAAACCGGGATGGAGGCAATATACCGCCACGAATGCATGCTGACAAAGGCCTGTACCGACGCCCTTGCACCCCTTGCCGGGGTACAGATCATCGATGTGACCAGCCGCCCTCACTGCGGTGTAGTCTCCTTTAACATCGAAGGGGTACATCCCCATGACGCCGTCACCTTTTTAGATAGTAAGGGAATTGAACTGCGGGGCGGGCTTCATTGCGCCCATCCCCTTCACACCGCGCTGCACTGGAACGGGAGCATACGGGCCTCCTTCGGCATCTACTCGACAGAAGAGGAGGTAGAGACCCTCATCAGAGAAATCAAAAACTGTATTCGTTTTTTTCGCTAAGCAAGGAGGAATTATGACAAATCCATCCGACCTTTATCAAAAGGCCTTGCTCTCGCTCTCCCGAAATCCTCTCCACAAGGGCCCATGCGACCAGGATCCGGAACGCAGACGCTTGCGTAATCCCATCTGTGGGGACGATATCGAAGTGTCTCTCAGCCTCGGACGTTTCGACGGCTATGCCTGTGCCCTTTGCACAGCCTCTGCAGAACTGCTCTGCAGAAGGATCGAGGAGTTAAGGAACGGAAACGGAGCAACCGAGGAAACGATAAGGACCGAGGTGAAACGGATTCTTATGCTGCTGCAGCATCCGGAAGATTCCTCGTGGTCGAAGGGATCCCTCTTTGACGACCTCAAGCCTCTTCTCGCTGCCCATAGGTTTCCCTCAAGGCTCGACTGTGTCCTGCTCCCTTGGAGATGTGTAGGAGAAGAGGCAGAAGATCAATGAGAAAACGACTTTTGGTCTTTTTTGCCGCCGTCATCCTCCTGACGGGCACGCTTTTGATAGGCATAGCCGGAAATACCTTTTGGCAAAGCCAGCGGAAGATTATCGATCAAATGCAAGAAGACATTGTCGGTCAAGTGGAAGAACGAGTCGCCAATTTCGATCTCCTTCTTTTCTGGACCGAAGAGGCTATGCAGAAGGAAGGAACAGAGGCAATGGCACGCCTAATTTCCGACTATCCCGAGATCGAGAAGCTGCTGAAGATCCCACCTGCGGAATTAAAGAAGATGGCAAGTTCTTACGGTCTAGATGAAATCTATGTAATAGATCCAAACCAGATCGTTGTACAGAGCTCTCTTATCTCCGATATTGGGATCGACATTGGAAAATTCAGCAGACGTTTTTCACGTTTCCTTCGTGATATTGTCGGATCGAGACGCATTGTAGCCCAAAAGCTTGTTCCCTCCAGTACGACCGGTATTATCAATACATATTTTTATTACGGCTCCCCCGCCTCACCTTACCTCTTGGAAGGAAGTATCTCCGTCAGTAGTTTTTTCGGAAAAAATTATCCTCCTCACTTCTACGATTATCTTTTCCACGATTACTTTTCCGATCTTACAAACGGAAGAAGTTATGTTACCTCAATTGGGATTTATCACCTAAGCCACGGAACACAGTGGTCGCTCATAGATGAAGACCGATCCTTTGTCGACCGTTTTGCCGTTGTCCCTCAACTCAGAGAGGGTAAAACGATAACAATACGGGAGGGGAGCCTCCTTTATCGATATCAACCGCTGCAGATCAGAAGCGTGACCACGGATTTTTCTTATCCGCTTTTCATCGAAATTGTTTACGATCTTTCTCCTATACAGGTTATTCAAAAAGAGTCCTTTGCCCATGGATTCACACTTATGCTCTTTTTCCCTTTTATCATTATCATTCCCTTCATATATCTCTTGCAGAAATTGTTTCTCAATCCACTTTCTGCAATCGAAGCAAATATCCACAAAATTGAGCGAGGAGAGCATCCCAGCAAACGCGATCACAGCGGAGATAATGATCTTCAGGCAATCGACTCTGCAATCATCAAAATGGCCGAACGTATTGACGAGCGAACAGGAGAGCTTCAAAAAACCAGAAATTTTTTTCGCAATATCATCAATGCAATGCCTTCTGCCATCTTTATCGTGAATGAAACGGGTATGATAGAGAGTGCAAACGATACCGCAGCCTCAATGTTTGGAATGGAGAAAGGAGCGATTGTGACAATGGCCTTTGACAAGCTTCTTCCGGAAGTTTCACCCATGCTGGCCGATATCACGAAAAGAACTTCACACAATAGCGTCGAAAGTCCCCGACTTTTGAAAATCAACAGGAACCAGAAAGAACTACTTTTCGCTCTCTCGATTTTCACCGTTCAAGGTAAAAACTCTCAAAGGGTTATTCGCCTTGACGATGTGACGGAAAGCAAACGCAAGGACGAACAGATACGACAGGCTCAGCGTATGGAAACCATCGGCTATTTGGCAGGGGGGCTTGCACATGATTTCAACAATATTCTCGGAGGTATCAGTGGTACGGTCAGTCTGATGAAGCTTGAGCTGGAAGAGGAGCCAAGCCCAAATCGGGATACAATCCTCCATCATCTCGAGACCATTTCGGATTCGGTATCCAGCGCCTCGCAAATCGTGATGCAGATGCTTACGCTGGCAAAGAAAAAGGGATCGGAGAAAAAGATTTTTGATCTGAATGAGATAGCCGGTCGTTCGGTAGAATTTTTACGAAATTCAACAGATAAAAGTGTCGAGATAGCTTTTACGCCCTTCACAAGAGCGGCGATCTGCGAAGGATCGCCTTCTCAGATCGAGCAGGTAATTCTCAATCTCGGAATCAACGGTATTCATGCCATGACTACCATGCGGGGAAAAAAAGAAGAGTATGGCGGAAAACTTTCGATTTCCGTGGAACGATCGATACTAAGCAAAGAATTTTTTGCGTCCCATCCCGATAGCAGTCGGGGAGGATATTGGAATATCAAGGTAAGTGATACGGGAATCGGGATTCCGGAAGAAAATCGTCAAAAAATTTTCGATCCCTTTTTCTCTACAAAGAGCAGGGGACGGGGCACAGGTTTAGGTCTCACGATGGTCTACAACATCGTACAGCAACACGGAGGCATAATCGAAATAAAAAGTACCGATGGGGAAGGAACAAGCTTTATCATTCATCTCCCCCTCCCCAGTTCTGTGATGACAGGCTCGTTGCCGACCAGTGCGCGTGGTTCCGGCCACGCTGCCATAATCAAAGGATCGGGAACCGTTCTTTTCGTGGACGACGAAGAGATGCTCCTTTCCAACGGATCCGCTATGTTGCATGCCTGCGGCTATGAAGTAACGACTGCCTCCTCGGGCAAAAACGCCATGGAATTACTTCGAAAAGCCCCGGATCGCTACGATATTGCCGTCGTCGATATTATCATGCCGGAATTCAGTGGATTAGAATGTTTGAAAGCCATCCAGAAAGAGGTTCCATCGCTTCCGGTGATTCTTACAAGCGGAAATTCCGGGGACGAACAAATCAGTGAGGGAATAGAAGCGGGAGCCGCCGCTTTTTTGCCAAAACCCTATTCCATAGAGACACTAAGTTCTTTGATAGCAGATACCCTTAAACCTCGATTAATATTGAAAGATGAGCTATAATATAAGAAATAAAAATTGTTCAAAGGAGAACAACAATGGCGCAAATATTGATCGCCGATGATGAAATATATGTTCGCGATCTGATAAAAAGAAGTCTTGCACATGGCCCTCATTCGTTTTTTGAAGCCTCAGACGGAAATGAAACAATCAGAATTCTGGAAGAGTATCCCGTGGATCTTTTGATCATCGATATGGTAATGCCGCATAAGGGTGGACTTGAAACGCTTATGGATCTGCGGCTTAAAAATGAAAACCTAAAAGTTATTGCCATTACCGGAAAAATTTCTACCGATCGCGATTCAATGAAGGGACTTGCCAGGCAGTTTCATATTGATGCGGTGTTCGAAAAACCCTTCGATATCTTCGAATTTACCCAATCGGTTGAGTCGTTACTGGAAAAATAGTGCAGCAGGTGCTTGCTTTTTCTTTATTTTTTCGTTAACCATGTAACCAATGAAGGTTAACACATCGCGAAACATTCTTCATATGCTCGGCAGCCGGGAATGCATCTCGGGTGAAACCATGGCAACACATCTGGGCTTAAGCAGAGTGGCCGTCTGGAAACAGATACAGCAGTTACGAGAGCGGGGGTATGTGATTGAATCAAGCTCGCGCGGTTATCGGCTGATTAAGCTTCCTGAAGAACCTCGCGCGGAACAATTTCCTCCGTCTTTTCCCTTCAAGGTGGAATACCGGGAGGAAACAGGCTCTACCATGGAAGATGCTCGAAAAGCAGAGGAGAGGATCGCCACCATCTTTCTCGCAGGAAAGCAAAGTTCCGGACGCGGGAGAAAAAACAGGAGGTGGCAGAGTCCCGAGGGAGGCTTATACGCCAGCGTTCTCTTTTTTCCCGGCAGTGAGTACGGTGCCGCTTTCTTTTCGCCAATGAAGCTTGCCGCTTCCGTCGTCAACGTCCTTCGAAAAACATATCATATCCCGGCCCGAATATCCTGGCCTAACGATATTGTCGTAGGAGAACGAAAGATTGCAGGAATCATCACCGAGCTTCACGGCAAATACGATCTTGTCGACAGGCAAATTATCGGCATCGGAATCAATCTTCAACCTGTTCCGGGGGTCCCGCGTTCCGGCGCACTTCAGGAATTCGTCGATAGGAAAAAAAAGTTACCATCTTCTGCGGATCTGGCGAGAGGAATTTTTTTCGAATTCCATTCTCGCATGAATCGGTGGAGTCCACAGCAGACCATTGCTGCATGGAAGGCTGCCTCCGCAACAATCGGCAGAAGAGTCCGAATTGAAAAAAGCTGGGGGACGGCGTTGACAGGTCGAGCAAAAGATATCGGAAGTGACGGCTCCCTCTTGATCGAATCGGACGAAGGATATGTAGAATCGGTGCGGGAAGGCGATTGCATCATGCTTTCAGAACAATAAATAGAAAGGAACAACAATGGCTAACAACGACACGAACAAAGCAAAGCCCCTGGCTTCGATGGTATTTGCGGCTCTCTTTTCGGCGCTCATATCGGCAGGAGCCTACATCGCGATCCCCCTGGGCCCTGTCCCTCTGGTTATGCAGAACTTTTTTGTCTTTCTTACCGCGTTACTGCTGAGGCCCCGCGATGCGCTCTTTTCCATCCTCCTCTATCTGGCGATCGGTTCAGCAGGCCTGCCGGTCTTTTCAGGCGGTACCGGGGGCATTGCCCATTTTTTCGGCCCCACGGGAGGATATTTGCTTGCCTATCTGCCGGCAATGATAGCAGGATCATTCATTGCCCATCTACGTCGTGAAAAAGGCTCAAAAACAGCGGCTCTGCTCATCAATTTCTCGGCAGCTTTGGTTGCGGCGCTTATTACCTACATAATTGGATTGCCCTGGCTTAAGATTGCAGCAGGTATCAGCTGGAAGGCGACCCTTGCAGCCGGGCTCTACCCCTTTATCATCGGGGACATAGTAAAGATCTGCGCCGCTGCCGTGCTGGCCATCCCCTTAAGAGAACGATTGGAAGAGATTCTCCATGGCTGAGAGGGCAGAGATGATACTCGAGCTTCGGAATGTCAGTCGCCGATTTCGTGACGGCACAACGGCGCTGCGAAATGTGTCTCTTAGTTTCACCAGAGGATCCTTTACGCTCCTTCTGGGAACCAACGGGTCGGGAAAGTCGGTGCTCCTAAAGATCATTGCAGGCCTCTTGGAGCCTCAGGAAGGTTCGGTGGTTCTGGAAGGAAAGCCCCTCTCCGATCATGGTCGTAGCCTCCACCAAAAGATTGGTTTTATCTTTCAAAATCCCGATAGCCAAATCGTCGGTCAGACCGTGGAGGAGGATGTTGCCTTCGGACCGAGAAATTTAGGATGTACTGAATCACAGATTATCGAACGTAGTGAGAAGGCTCTTGAAAAGACCGGGCTGTTACATCTGAAAGATAAACGGCCTCACCTTCTCTCGGGAGGAGAAAAGCGGAGGCTTGCAGTGGCGGGAGTGGAAGCGATGGAACCGGACATCGTACTCCTGGACGAACCATTCGGGAACCTTGATTATCCGGGGGCCATTGAGCTGCTCCGGATTCTCAAAGGTCTCAAAGAAAGCGGACGGACCATCATCCTTGTAACACACGATTTGATGAAGAGTGCGGCCCTGGCGGATCGGGCCATCGTCCTGTCGAAGGGAAGTGTCGTGGAAAACGGTCCTCTGGAAACCATGAGAGAGCGGTTGAAGGGCTTCGGAATCAAACCTCCGCCTGAGGCCTTTCCCATCGAAAAATGTAGCTGGCTTGATGAAACAGCGTGAACTATTCAGGTTCCTGCCCGGCGATGATCCGGTCAGAGGCTTTGATCCGCGATTGAAACTTCCGATGCTCTTGCTCTGCGCATTCAGCCTGGCAAAGCTTCCCCCTATGGCGTACCTGCTGGCCCTTTTGAT
>JGI2924J29684_1077396_pt1 | contig 16596 bp, 8 predicted proteins | sample BenlonsequencITS_FD_29684 | JGI IMG/M metagenome (IMG submission 29684)
TTATGCTAGAAGACGAAGACACTGTCTTCGCACGAATTAGCTCTTCTTGCAGTATACAACCAAAGGTTATACTTTCTGATAGTACGAAAAAAGTATCCTCGAAGAGAGGATACTACTAAATAATCCTTTTGTAAACGCGTAGTAAACTATAGGTACAATTTAACAACGGCATCCATTACCGGAGACAAAAAAAAGCCAGTCACCAGTAAATCTGGTGGGCGATATTGGTCTCGAACCAATGGCCTCATCCGTGTGAAGGATGCGCTCTACCGCTGAGCTAATCGCCCCAATCGATATTTAATGTTCGTGGTTCGAGCACTATAAAGCTAGAATTTTGCCCTTCACGTTAAGAATCTTTTCCACCATTCGAACCTCGTTCCTCGAACTTCAAATGTGGTGGGACTACCAGTATAAATGTTAACACGATGTTCTTAATGTTCGAAATGCTCGTTATTTACATCTTATAAAAAATACCACAGTTTTTGGTGATAGTCAACATTAATCACTTATAAATCCGTACTCTCTAAGGCAACATGGGAACATTTCTTGCTCTTGACCCACTCACTAACAATAGAATATCTTCCGCCATGATGCCAAACTCTCGATTTTCTTTCCTTCCGAGATAATGCTGCAAGCAACGATTATCTTCTTATGAATATCTAATCCGCAGCATTTTTTGGCACGACTTGCATATTACTTAGCTCCTTCTACGGCAATAAATTAGCTAGCAACCGCAAGGGAAATTGTCTACCCTTAGTTCTCTGAGAGACAATATGTTGAGCAATTGCTCAAAAGTCCGTCTAACTGATGGGCTTCGAAGCACCACGATCTATCGACCTCAATCACTAGCCGTACAAAGTAATTTCCAGCACAAAGGTTAAATCATTTCTCACTCCGCTTAATATCATTTCCCCATTTTTTGGGTGTATACCCAATGTTATTTTTTGCTTATTTCTCTAAATTAATGCCAAACTTACTGAACTAATCAATTCAAAAAAACTGGTAAGAGTGACGGGCTACAATAACGTTATATCTTTAGAGTAGTTAAGGAAAATCAAATAATAATCCCTGAATTTGAAACATCAAATGTTTCCAAATTGGACGGTAGCTCGAAATAAATATAGTCGTAATCATCAAAGTCAAATCTGAGATTTGGATAATTATTTTTGAGTATAAAATTAATAAACCTATTGAAACATAATGGCTTTTCCACATACATCCTACAATCCTTATGCTGCATATGAATATGAGTTGCTGGGTGAATTTCACTAGCTACCTTTGGATCAAAATCAATTCTTACTGGACTACGCATATTTAAAACTTCATGCCATGTTAAATCATTTAGAAATTCTTCCATTAATTCAGAAGGCGAAAAATCGTCTATAGTAACATTTGGATAAGCATATGGGGCAGGCCACCAAAGTAAATTATGACCTAGCAAAATATTATTTTGGAAAGTATAACTAACTCGAATTAGTGAACCATCATATAAAATACATAAATAGCTATTATTTCTTATAATTTTTTTATATTGTTCTAATTTAAGAAAGTACTCTCCTGTATTAAATTTGCCAGATTCGTGATTACTCCACGAGAGAATCCATTTGTTGTTCTCTCTTTCTTTTTTATAAATATAGTTAAACGTATAAAGCAGTTTCCTTGAATTAAGAGCATCTAATGTAGTATTGATTTGTGTTTCTATTTGGTTTACAGATGAATTTCGCTGTTTTTTCATACTATTAACTTCTCTTATTTATGACATTTAGAAGAGTCTTTAATTCTGGAATTAATTCGGGATCTAGTTCGCCTCTCTCTAACTGTTCTATTAATTCACTAACACTTGTTTTAGCTTTTGTTACCTTTTCTTTTTCTTCAGTACTACGCTCTCTATTTAATCTTCGTGTTCTTTCCATTTGCTCAGCTGTTGGAATTTTAAATACCAATTCAAAGTCATTATCTATACATTTATTTATTTCATTTTCAAGGACATCCATATCTTCTCCCACTCCGCAAATACGAACCCACGCTCTTGATCTTGTAACTGCGGTAAAGATTATATTCCTTAATTTAATTAATTCCATTCCAGTTGCACAAAAATTTGAATTTAAAATATATACCATAGGAGACTCATTTCCTTTTGCTCTATAAATATGGGAACAAGTAATACATCCGCTCTCCCTAAAGATATCTCTTTCAGTGGTAACCCCTGCCAAAACTGAATTAATATTTTTCTGGTTTAAATATTTCTCAAAGTTTTTATAGTCCCTTTTGGCAAAATAAGTATCTGGAAATATAACTAAAATGTCATCCGGATCTAATTCGTCGTCATGAATATTTTTAAATATTTCTTCTGCAACCCATAAATATTGTTTTTCATTCGCAACAAAATTTTTAACTATTATGCTATCTTCCTTCTTTAGCAAATCTTCAAAATACTCAGGAGTTGCTGCATTCTTTCTTGCTAGTTTTACAGAATTATTTGGCTTCAATTTTCCGCTTTTAACTGTATAACCTATTTCCGTCCAAATTTTCAATGTATCAAACATCTGAACAATAGGTTTGTGATATATTCCAAATCCTAGGGCATGAGCTAATGTTAACATCCAGGGTGGATTTCTATAGCAAATAGGTAGAATGATATCTCGTTTTGCTTCATCCTCTTGATTATCTATATTAATTTTCAGATTACCAGCTTCATCTATTCCAAACATTTCTTCAAGCGAAGGCATTTCTACTTCTGATAAATTTTGCAATTCATCATACGCCCATACTATCCTTTTGGGTTCTTTCGTATCACGATATACCAATTTGAAAAATTCACTCGGCATGTCTTGTGCTTCATCAATTAAAACTGCGTCATATGTTGGTTTGTATTCACTATTAATAAAACCTAGTAATTCATTACATGCTCCACTAAAGGCAGTTTCTCTACCAAACTTATTCATGGCTGACGTCAAACTATATGGAGTAATATTAACATTTCTAGCTACTTTTGAATAAATTCCTTTTTCGGAATTGCTTCCCCATGCATGCAATATATCAAGATTTTCCCATTCAACTTTTTCACCAGAAAGCTCTTTTACAAAATCAGAAATCAAATTTATATATTGTTGATGTAATGACCTCGTAAAAAAAGTAACTGCAATTTTCATATCTGGATACTGCGTGTGAAGATATGCTGCTTTTAATGCTAATACTATTGTTTTTCCAGAGCCAGCTAATCCTCTGATTCTCTGTGGCCCCTCAGGTATTTCAAATGCAGCTTTTTTTTGCCATTGATCCAAATTAGCAATTTCTTTTTCTATCTTTTTTATAATTCCTCCATATGAAGAATTCGACTTAACATTATTACGTTTCTTCCTTGGCTTAATTTCTGATACCTTTTGAAGCACTTCACATAATCTTCGATATAACGAATTATTAAATGCCTTTAATCCTTTAATAGATTCAACAACCTCATTATTAGTAATAAAATAGTACTGAGTATTATGAACATCAATTTTTGTAGGTAATATAGTGATAACGATGGGAGAAAAGGCTAAATTTCTTCCTTCTCTCAAATTATTATATTTTTTCAGGTAATAATCGATATGGTAATATAAAGAATCTTGTTGTTCCATTAAAATGTCTTCAGACTCAGAGCTATCTCCAAAAATAAATGCCGTCATCCCTCTATTGACTGTAACTAATAATGCATCAATAGTTACAGCTGAATCACTGCTTGCTGTCAATGGATATCCTAAATATAGCGTACCTTCATCATTTTGTTCAACCATATATTTTGAAACTTGTTCTATTAGTTGTTTAGTCTGTTCTGGTTTTGAAATCTTACCTCTAACAATATCAAAACTCACTTTTTACACCTTCCAAATCATATGTATTATGCAAAATAGTCACATTCATCTTATATGATACCATGTTTCTAAAGCCCCTGCTTATCTGCATTTATTGGACTTGGGTTCGATAATTCACTAATGACAAGTTCATTAAAACAATTTCCCTTTTTTTGCCCTATATTAGAAAATAAAACCCTTTATTAAGGTTAATTTTTCGGCATTACTTTTCCTACTATTTGTTGGGAATTTCCAGGTCAATAGAATAACTGCAAGAAATGAGATGTCAAAAGCACTGCTTCAGTTTCTCTCTTTCATATTCAATCAAGCTCCGGGCCAATACGCTTTGTTGACTTTTAATATATTGAATAACACCATCCTCATCTAAAGTTTCAGGAATCTTCGATTCTAGAAATCTTATAGTGCTAGAGGGCACTCCAAGTTCAACAAGAATAGATAGATTTTCTCGAATAAAATCATTTTCTAACTGTTGGACGAAGTAACTATAAGAGCCCGCATGTTTTCGGTGTCGTTTACACACAAACCTTTGCAGACTATCAACAACACTCAGTGCCTTTGGAACTGTAAACTGAAACCAATGCCTATATATGTGAAAAGCCTGTTCAATGGCTTCATCAAAATACTTTATCTTTCTCTCATCCGTTACTTGCTTTACTCTTTTTAACTTACTCTGGTAAATTTCATCTACAATGTCCATTATACTTTTATTCTTTCTATACTGATTGATATACCTTACAAGCTGCTTTACTGAAACTACACCATGTCTACTCTCAAAATCAAACAGATTCTTTTCCGCAAGACCTAAAACATAACATAATTTATCCCAATTTGGAGCTTGAGACCATGCAATATTGTAATACATCGAAGTATTAATATCTCTTTCTAATGCATAGTAGATGTTCATTTGCCCATAAATTGAAACACCATTACGTTTAATTATTTCTAATAATTCTGGCATAATGCTATGGAGCTCTTTATACCTTTCAAAAGTATCGTTTTTTACATCAGTAGATGGTATATTGACAAGGATTTCATCAGTAATAATGTTAGGGTCTTGCTCATGAAAAGGTATATCAATAACGATAGTTTCCTTCTCAGGAGGCACACAGAAATTAAATATTTTACCTATGTAATGTACCATTAAGCGTCCCGAACGACCTTTTATATTGCTATAATCAAAGAAGTCAATATCCTTACCACCCTTTTTACCGTCAAACAAAACCACGTTTTTTGCACTTGTATTAACTCCTTCTATAATAGTAGAAGTGCAAAAAATACAGCGCAACTTTCCTTCGTTAAAATACCGAATAATAGATGTTGCAATATGCCTTTGTAACGAACCATCATGAATAGCTATTTTTTGCTGCAGACCCTTTGATAAACTCCATTTTGACGAGATATTCTTATCTATCCATTCTATTAATGGAAGTGAATTTTGAGTCAAATCACTACTTTCTATAAGATGGTCTAAGTAAGCCTTCGCAAATCGCCTAGCTCTTGCAGGGGTAGAACAATATATTAAGGTTTGTTCATCTTTAAGACTATCCAGTAGGTTACATAATAGTTTTATTTTCTGTTTATCATTCTGCTGATCTGATGTTGTCCAATTTATTTTACTATATAAATTAATCACATTGCAGTCAACTAACGAAAAATCAGACTTATAAAATACAGCATTATATTTTTCGGCAAAACCATTCGAAATAGCATCAATATTTGGACCAAGAAAATAAAATTTACAATTATATTTATTTACAATTTTTAAAAACGCATTGTTTAAGGTGTTAGCTCGATCATCTACTCTTCTAAGGCTTAATTTATAAAATTCATCAATTATTAAAAAGTCAATATGTGGGAGTTCCTCGTATTCCATTACCCGTTCAGCCGTAAGCAAAAAAATATTTCCCTTGTCTTTAGAAGGCGGCTGAGATGTTCTAAGAATCATTTTATACCGACCATTGTACTTTAGCATCTTTAATCGGGTCTCATCAAGTAATGCAAGCGTAGGTTGTATAATTACAATGTTCTTATACTTATTTGAAGCTACTACCTCTTCTATTAATAGGCTTTTGCCAAAGCTTGTAGGAGCACTAGCGATAACATTTTTTCCCGACAAAATATAATCAGAGAGCCTTTTTTGTTCTTTATGTAGGTATGTATCGCCCAAAAATTCAGACTGATAGTATTTTCCCCTAATATGGTCAGCAAAAGAACTAAGTGAAAGATTCTCCTTGTTTTTTTCAATGTAAGGGTAAAATCCTAAGGATTCAATAATATCTGCCCATAAGGGGTAAGTGTCCTTACATACCTTCCCCCAGTTATCCAACACATGAATAACAACTCTACGAACCTCACTTTGATCTGCACTTGAATCAGAAAATAGTAATTTTGCGCATTGATTGGCTATATCAAAGCTATCCTCATAATCAAGAATCTTCGAATTGTCAATTTTATTAAATATAGATTCCATTTATACACCTCACATACTTTGCATATGCCACAGTCTTTCATGGAGTTTAATCATTAGTTCTTTTTTGCTTTTAACAGGGAAAAGCAAGAGTACTATATTTAGGCGACTCTTTAGGGGATGATCATTATTATCATCAAAATATTTCTTTAATTGCCGGATATTATTTTCGTGATAAACTGTTGCTTTCCGGTCATTCATATCAGAGTATAGTTTATAAACATCATGTGTATATGTACATAACAAAGGAATGTTCACAATGTTGATTTTATCACTCAGCTTATTACAGGAACATAACTTTTTAATCCATTCATCTCTTTGTGGAATATTGTTGTTTTCAAGATTTTTCTTAACAATAATAAACTGTTCGTCTAAATAATCTTTTTTGAAATGATTTGATAAGTCACCTAGTAATTCCTTGATACCTCTTTTACCATCAGTGTAAAATTTACTTTCGCCTAGCCAGAGAGTGCTTTCATTTGGTGATATATGCACAGAATCAAACCCATGAGCAGGGACACCATGTGAATCTTTGAAAAACACTTTGGATATAAGAGGTACTGTTCCCTTGAAATCCCTTAAAATCAAATGCAATAATAATTCTCCAAACTCTCCTCGTGTTGCATTCTTTGATTTTTGTATCTCATTTAGAACACTTTTATCTTGTTCTAAGTAGTATTTTCTCATTAGTTCATATTCTTTTATCTTATAAATACATTTAGCGGCCTCGCGCAACTTATCAACTGTGTCATTTTGGGGAATACTAGGATTCTCGTAATGAGCAAAGACATATTCTGGTATAGTATTTATAATAGCTCTCGATAATTCATCTAGCATGTATATGGGGTTGCCAAAATCGTCAATATCCATGTCAACAAGAAATGAATTAAGTTCGCATTCATTAATTTTAAGTAGAATTATATTCTTCTTATCGAAATTTCTTGTTGCCATCATTTCACATCCTTAGCTATTTCTACGCTTATTTCTGTTGCTACTAATTAGCTAACGCCATGCTAGAAAATTCGCACAGTAAATGTCGTGTCCAAAATATCTAAGTTTTTGTATATAGAACTCCAACGTTCCCTGTGCTGCAAATTATTAATCCAAATAAAATTCAAGTTTCAAATAAAGATTCACATTTCTCAAGGGAGAGAGCGGTTTTCTCAATATCCAGATTAATTATCCGCTTTATTGTTTCCACATCTTTCCTCCATTTCCTCCTAGGATTGTGGAATTAACCCAAGAAAAAACATAAAGAGCCAGATTATACAATGAACCTAGCAATTTTCGTAAAAATTTATTAAACGCACAAAGGATTGTAGACGGCACAGAGCATTGCGACTCTCCAAGAGATTGGCTACACTTATCCCACTATAGAATATCCCCTCAAAGTACACCACTAGGGTTAACGTGACATATAGTCCGTTGATATATAGTCATCATTCCGTATAAACTAAACCAAATCATGATCTTGTGGAGTGTTGATGAATGGACATTAAAATCGCTGTAGGTCAAAGAATTAAAGAGTTAAGAAAAATACGTGATATTACACAAGAGCAATTAGCATATATTTCTGAACTTGATAGAACATATATTAACAGCGTTGAAAATGGAAGAAGAAATATCTCCATTGTTAACCTTGAGAAAATCACAATAGGACTCAAGGTGAAGTTGGATGATTTCTTTGATGATAAACTCTTTTAAGTCATGATTTACGTTTATCGGGAATGTAAATTATGGTATGGATCTTAGCTACATTACACTCCCTCTTTTTTGTTTTGGGGACAGTTACTTATTTCCCTGAATTATACACACATGAACTTTGAGCTCCTAAAGTGACGTGAAAACCAGTAAACCCTAGAGCTAAAGTTTGTGCATTTACCTTGCTTGTAATGGAGTGCATTAAGGTACAGTACAGGAGTTCGAGCGCCAATTTTTCGGATTTACTTAGCTACTTTTCCGACGTAACAGCCACTCGATTGTTGGCTTGTTATAGTTACGAAGGAGTAGAACTAATGGCTGGCAAGAAGGAAGACCTGAAACGGTGACCCTTATTGATTTATTGCAATATAATGCAATTATTTTACTTCACCGAATCATCACTTAACACAATAATAGGGATATAAAAGCGCCTGTTGCTATGTATAAACTACAACTACAGGCGTTTTTACTTTATGAAAAATTAGACGGGAGGACACACCTCAGATGATATCCCTTTCTTGTCTTGCTCGCATAGTAGGAATGATTACTCATGTAACTTGTTGAAAACCAAGTCAAATCAAATCGTTAACACTTACTTAGGTAATTGAACAAGGTCGATTGTAGATTCGTAAGGGCTACCTTTGGTAGGTTATTATTCCCCGGCAGTACACGAGCTTTTGCTCTTTTTCCTTTCCACCTAGTTATTAGACTTTTACCAATAAAAAAACTACGCTAGCCCGAAGCGCGTAGTTTCTAAAAAGCTGTTAATCACTGTTTGAAAATCCCCCCTAGATTAATTCAGCGTTATGTGTCTTATAGCTCACAATAAAAGACTCGTTTCAATAAAATAAAGCAGAAAAAATAGGTTTAAGAATTTTTTCTCAATGTTAATTGAAGAATCTTTTTAATACATTGGATAAGCTAGGTCAATATATGAATTTTGGCTAAAATTGATACCTGTAAATATCAAATGTCTCTTCAACAAACACTCATTACTTGTTCTTTATCAATAAAGTAAATTTCTCCACTACAATTTTCTCCAGTAATGTCTTCCCAAACATGACAATACGTCTTGACTTGCTGTGAGTAATACTCAATTATAGTACTTAAATCACTAACGTCTTGTACCCTGTCAGCTTTGTAATCTACGATCACCCAACTCTCATGTTCTTTAAAGACTAAATCTATGACTCCGGAAAGAACAACCGCTATGGCGTCTTCTTTCTCCATAGTTAGCTGTGCAAAAAACGGATCGTTTGGTGTAACTTTCAACGAGAACGGTACTTCCGTATACCTTATATCTGCCTTAACGATTCTCTTCCACAAATCCGATTTCCTAAAGGATTCTACTACTTGAATCACTTCGTCTTTTCTGTCTGGTGGCTCACCATTTTCTTGAAGAGCCATCAGAATGATTCGATCTAACTCATCTTCTCCTTTAACAAGTTCCTCGAAAACTTTGTGGATCACTAAACCCCACGAAATTCCTCCACCACTTCCCCTTTTTATTTCATGAGTAAACAAATTTCGTTTTAGTCCAGTGGGTGATTCCGTACGATAAGTTGGTATTGATGAATTGGCAATCCAATCGTGAAAGTGTTCATTTGCTTCTATGAAATGCTGAGGCTTGAACTCTACCGTGAGATCTTCCTTGTCCAACAGTTTAACGGCTTGTTCCGGTACTATTAGTTCTTCAGCTGCCCCTTCGAGCAGTAAAGCCCAAGGGTTTTTCCTCATATCCTTATCTTTAAGACTTCGACTCACAATTAGCAAATTTTTGCTACGTGTTGCCGCAACATATACGAGTCGGTCTTCCTCCGCACTGAGATACCTTAACTCATCGTCTTTGTAATCTTCCCACCCCAAAGGTTGGGCAAGACACTCTGTCTGAAATCCCTTCTGGCGGGTGAATGCAAAATATCCCACGGGCTCTTGCCCTTGTCGTCGGATATGAATCTCTACCCGTTCCGGCACTTTCTTATACGGTTGCGCCAAAAAAACAACCGGTGCTTCTAACCCTTTAGCTTTATGCAGGTTCATCAGACGTACTACGTTTTCTTCCTTAGCAGATAAGTTCAATTCCTCTTCATTCGACGCGGATAATAGTGACCCCAGAACTATAACCATCTGATCAAAACGGGTCTTACCACTTCTTTCTGCATGACGTAAAAGTTCAACAGCTTGATAAAGATACGCACAGCGACTTTGACTCCCATTTATGCCTATTGTAAATGGAACAAGGCCAATGTCAGCAATAATTTTGCTCAAAACAACGGTAGGCATTGACTGTCCAATCAAGTTAAAGTAATCTCTTAGCTTATTAAGCGCGTTGCCATACTTATGTGTCAACTCTGTATCAATTTCCTCTGGGATGGGGCTAAAGATGTTAAAATTCCCTCCAGCCCTTTTGATTTGATAGAGATCATCGTCGCTTATCCCAAAGAACATCCCTTTTAGAACTCCAATCAACAATACTTGATTATCTGGGTCGTCTAATACCCTTACCAGCTTATATAGTTCTATCAGCTCTCTTGAGTTCTTTAACGAACTTGCACCAGTAATACCAAAGGGAATTCCATGTTTCTCCAAAGCCCGTGCATAACAATCCATGCTGTCCTTAAACCGGAGAAGAATCAAAAAATCTCTCGGCTCGGCCTTTAGGGTCTGTTCACCACTTGAATGACAGTCCGGTTGAATTTGGGAAATGCCCTTATCCAGTGAATGACGTATGTAGCGGGCAATTAAGTCAGCATCCGCAGAGAAAATCTCATCTTTATTGGTATACTCCTCAGGGATGTTCAGTATACGAACCCCAACTGCTGCATTCCCATTCGGTCTTAAGGCTTGTAGCGGGCTAAATTCAGCTTGATAGGGACTTTCAAGTTCTGGGAAGATCCTTCTAAAGATTGGATTCAGAAAATCTCCAAGCGCTTCAACCGAACGAAAATTGGAAGTAAGCTTTAATACTTCTCCGCCACCAGCTACGATAAGCCGCTTTACAAGGTTGTAGGTCTCAATGTCTGCCCTACGGAACCGGTAAATTGACTGTTTCTGATCACCTACCACGAAAAGCGCACCTCTTTTAGGTATAAGTTTGCGCCAATCTTTTTCGTCAGTATCTTGACCGGTTAAATAGAACAATATCTCTGCTTGTAGAGGGTCAGTATCCTGAAATTCGTCAACCAATATGCGTGGGTATTTGCCCTGAAAATAAGTTCTTACCTGCGGGTGGTCACGAAGCATGTTTCTCGTAATGAGTAACAGATCCTGAAAATTCAAGGTTGATCGTTTGAACCTTTCTTGTTCGTACAAGCGTACTGCAGGGATAATAAATTCAATGAGGATGTGGTGACAGTATTCTCGCCATGTTTGCATGAGAGGAGTAACATTCCCTTCGGCAAAATTATTAAATTCATCCCGGAACTGTTTTGCCTCCCCCGCTGTATTCCAGCCCTTTTGAGTTACTTTAAACTGCCTATCAAAGATTTTAAGCAAAGAGATCATATTAGATTCTATAGTGAGGTCGAAATATTCAAGCTGCCTATTAGCTTTTAAGATCGCTTTTTGAAGACTGTCCCAGCCCTTTTCAGGTTCTTGAGAAGGGAGAGTTTGTTTTGCTCGTTTAACGAGAAGCGTCAGCCTTTCAAAAGCTTGCTTTATGTCAGGCTTTAGTACTTCTGTATATGCCATTAATACATCGGGATACTGACTTAAGTAACCGAAGGCTGGTTTTAACTCGGTGACCTTGATTCCAATATTATTCAGACTGTCTAGAAGTTGAGGAGAATCAAACTTAACATTTAGGAGATAACTCTCCCACACATTGTCCTGTAATTGAGTTTCTTCAATAGAATTCAATTCCTCAAATTCCGGGTCCAGCCCAGCTTCAACAGACCTTTCCCGTAATAGAGAAGCACAGAAAGAATGTATTGTACCTAAAAAGCTCTCGTCTAAATCGATGAGCGCTTGTTGTAATCTTTCTTTAACCTCAGAAACTTGTTCTGTCCGACAAGCTTCTTCGAGCTCTGTTTGAAAACGCTCCCTCAGTTCGGTTGCAGCCTTGCGAGTGAATGTAATCGCTGACATTTGCCCTACTGTTATTGCGCCACTCTTTACTAAACTTAACATACGCCGAATCAGACAAGTAGTTTTTCCTGCTCCCGCACCAGCTTCTACTACGTAATTAATTTGAAGACTTTTTTCAATTTTTCTTCTTTCAAGAAGATCGGAAGGCTTGTTTTTAGGCATAACTTCTTAACCTCCTAAAAGCGTCAACCATCATTTTCTGAAGACTTTGCGGCTCCCGTGATGATCGGTTACAAGCTTCAGCGTAATCGCAGAACGTGCAATCATTATCATCTTCTGTCATGACATAAATTCCTTGGGTAAGTAACACAAGAAGTTGATCAAGAATCTCGTAAAAACTATCCCGTTTTACTTGACTCCGAAGGACTCGTTTACCTTCGCCTTTGACAGTTGGGAAGATATACCCGCTTTCAATTACCTTCGGGTTAGAGGAAATTCCTTTTTGTAGAAAGATCTGCTCCACAGCAAGAGGATATAAAGCATGTTGCAGCTGCCTGCCCCCCTTGAAATGCTCCCTGTCTGAGTATCCATAGGTACTGCCCGTCTTATAATCCCAAACTTTGTAACCAGCAGACGTTTTGTCTACCCTGTCAATCTTACCTTTTAAATAAAATCTTCCCCCATTTGGCATGGTAATTGATATTGCTTCCACTTCACCAAGTCCAGCATTATCTCCCGACATACCAAATGTTAATTCGAAATACTCGGGGTGAGAGTTTTGTGCCTCAACTTCTTCAGATCTTAAAAACACTCTGCAAGAATCAAGTAGATTTCGTCGATCCTGCTCAAAAACTAACTCATTTGGCGGTGGTACTTCCGACCTCTGTAGTGTAATAAGTTCATCGGCAAGTTCAAATAGATAATTTTGATGTTTGACCAACCCCGGCTTAGCACCCAATTCTTGTAGTTCTCTATAGAATTTATAAAAAATTGCATGGAACAAGCTCCCTTTAGTTTTACTGTCGAGCCATCTATTCGGATCATACGTTAGTTCTTCCCGAGGTACGACCCTTAAGACATAGCGTAGAAAATACGAATAGGGACATTTAGCGAGAGTTTCAAGTTCGCTACAAGACAAAATAAGATTATGATTTACAGTCGGGTCTAACATCGCACCGTCAATTTTAACTAACCCATCATGCACAGTTAAGCCGACCCCTTGTTTTTTTATGTCCGCTTGTAATCCGTTATAAAGAGCAGGATAAAGTGATTTTATTGAAGTTAAATCTAATTTCTTTCCAGAAGTAAGTTGGTATAACCACCATTCCGTCGCCCCCAAAGCTTCCTCGGGCTCGTATGGGATAAAACCTTTTCTTTCACCCAGAGATTTTATGAGGTCGCTATAGTCTTGGGTCTCATCACCCGTTAGCAAACGGTACAGTTGCAAAAGAACAGCCGCCGGAAAGACTACTCTGTTTTCGGCTGTATCAAACGCCGTATAACTGGCGGTAAGTGATCCAGAAACTGTGCCTAAGAATTGGACTAAATCATAAGTCTTTTCTTTATATCTAAGACCTCGTAGCGGGAGTTCATAACCTAAATTCTCGCGTTCTACATCTAACAGAATGGGATCTTCTATTCTTGATCCTGGGAAACGGTTTGCATCGAGCCCGACAACAAAAACATGAGGTCGATCAATATATATACCCGCACGGTAGTGGTCTACATGCAAATAACCGGGTTTAGGGTTCGAAGCGTTGACCTGTTTTTCACTTATGACTGAAAGCCTACTGTAGATTTCTTTAAGTTCCATGCCTTCTTGAAACCAGTCTCTAATCATGAGTAAATGTTCACATATAACTTTCTTTGCATCACCATCAGCAATGTTTTTAACTAAACTAAAGTTATGCATCAACTTAAGAAGCCATCCAGCAAATTTGCCATAAGAGAAGTTGCCCACTAAATTCGGTTCTGGAAACAAGTCAAATATATCGACGAAAAATTCTTTCAGCCATTTAAGACTTAGCAATTTACTTTGCATGAAGGAATCACTGTCCCGTACCTGCTTACCCGTGTCTTCAATTTCTTGTTCCAACAGAGATATTGCTTTTTCCAACTCCGTAGCGTATCGTTCCTTCCCCCATCCAATGCTACTATTCCTTAGCAATCGTATAATGGATAACTTTGATGGAGCATCTTGATCGGAGAGGTTGAGTCCTCCGTTTAAGAGCAAGGGGATAAAATCGGACACACGAAATCCGTTTTCTGCCCAGGTCAGGAGTCCGTGATACAGTCGTCCAGGACTTGTAAAGCGGATATTTATGCCCGATCCGAATGTTACAGGTAAGTTCAATTCCTGTGTCAGGGTAAATGTCAAAGGGGCATAAGGACCTTCGGTTGTATAATAAATCGCGGTTTGGTCAAACGGAAGTTCCCGTTTCTTTATCTTTCTTAGTACTTCATTCAGTTCGTTCGATTCCCCGTAAGATCTGAATAACTCCACCGGTAATACTTGCTGGTTGGCTGATGCATTCGGCAGATCATACAACCATAGCAACTTATTAAGTGCACTAATATCCTTTTCAACAGGTAGGATATTGTTTTCTAAAGGAGCATACGCTGCAATGCCCTTTGGTCGGGGCAAGTGAAAAACTTCATAATCACGTTTGGTAAGCAACTCTAAAAAGTCTCTTTCGAGTGAAGTTAGCTTAAGGTTTGATAGAACAATATATGTGCGTGATGTTGCACTCATTTTTGGGGTGATGGCTTCAGTGTAGAGGTCCGATAGGTCTAAAAAACCTCGGCTCTGAAGCTCCTTTTCGTATTCTGCCCATATGTGTAGAATATCTTCTCCTTTAGCAGTGTTAACAAACTTGGTCGGTGAAACTTTGTCCATCGTCAGTTCTTGCATCTTTAACTCGTTAATTGCGTTGTAGATGACCCTACTGACCCCAGGCGTCACCTCCAAACAGTTAAAGTATGTTAGTTTGCCCGTATCGCTTAAATTCTTTAAAATTCCGATGAACAGCTCTTGGCCCAATGCAGTCGGTATAATTGAGCGCTTACTCCTAAAAAGCATTTGCTTGCAAACTTCTTCTGCCAGGCCTGACAAAGTCATTATTTTGAGGTTCAACGGCTTTAACCCACTTTTGGTACAGCCATCTATTAACTGCCTACCCGCAGAAAATTTAGGGACTATCAATACCTTTTCGCCTAATGGGTTTTTCTTAAAAATACTGTCTAACTGGTTTATCAATGCTTTCATTTCCTCCCAGACCTCCCACCGCAAACACCTATTCAGCCATTTTACCCTTGTTTAAAAAACCTGATGAATGTTATGAACTAACGTAAAATCTAAAGTATTAGTGATATAGTTCACCTCCAGTTTTAAGTTATAATAATACTTAACTTTATTGACGATTTATAAAATACTAGCAAAAATAAACAATAAAAAAGACCAGCTCAGTGTAAGCTAGTCGTCTTTAAAGCGTAAGCATCATAGTTCTTTCTTTTTGGGGAAAAGAAATCCAAAGGCACTCTATTCACTCTCACTTATAATAATATCATTCAAGATATTTTAATATATTTTTATCTTAATGTAAAATTTTTACTAAAAGAATTGTTTTAAGAGGTTCACCATTCTCTATACTCTTGAGAAACTCGCGGTACTCGAATCTGAATCGATTTATGCCTAATGGAATTTTTAGATAGACTTCGTCGTGTGAAACATATGATTTGACGTAGCATTCGTCAAGCATATGTTTCTCTATGCCCACTTCTAATACATAATGATCATGAAGTCTCTTTGGGCTGTTTCTCTTTTTGACAAAGCAATTTTAGAGATTTCACTCTGTTCTTCCTGGGTTAAAAGTTTAATTGGCAAGTCGCTAACTGGCTTCCGGTCGATGTCAGACGCCAGCGAATTTTCGATAAAGCCTTTTTTGACCATCACCTTTAAAAATTAGTGAAGGATGATTTTCTTTTCAGTCTTCAATTAAAGCTTTAAAACTTGTTCATACAATAGCCTATGTTTTTGATCAACTTGTCTATCATCGTGATAATGACCGAAATACCATTGCCTATAGTCTAATTTCTCTTCTAAAACTTGAAAATACATGTTGATATCTGTTAAACCTTTCGTCCATAACCCTGCCATCAATTTCTCAAATACATTTTGAGAACAATCGTGAGTAATTACATAATCGACTTGCCAATTATTCTTTTCTAAATTAATCATTCCTTCTTGATATTCTGCAATGGAAGGCATTTCTCTCTTCCACCATGTCTTACCTGCAATTCTACGCCCTTTATCTATTGAATCTGCCCCACCAAAAGCAAATAGTTTATTACCTTCAATAGTATAAACCTGACCCCTCATTAAATGAATAATACTATCGTTAATAAAATGAACCTTTCCACCATTCCACTCTGAAACAGGTAGAGAATCAAGAAAATCGTAATTTTCATGGTTCCCATCTACGAAAAGAGTAGTGAAATTTCTATTCGTCAGCCAATTTTTCCAATATAAATCCTCATTGCTGTTATCCC
>JGI2924J29684_1077395_pt1 | contig 16574 bp, 14 predicted proteins | sample BenlonsequencITS_FD_29684 | JGI IMG/M metagenome (IMG submission 29684)
TGGTTGTCGATGGCGTTGAGTGCTGTGGTGAGTGCTTGGACGTGTGTGGTGATGCTCATGGTGTCTTCCCCCTTTCCCGTTTAGTTCCCTGTGCTAATACCAACCACCATACCCGATCAAATTTTCGAATACAAGGCTATTTTTCGAAATAGAAAAGCTGTCGAGCACTCACATGTTCGACAGCTTCATATGTCCTTGAACTACGTAACTTTTTCCTTACAATCAGCGCAAAGTCCAAAGATTTCAGCCTCGTGACTACTGAGAGCAAAGCCGTTTTTAGTGGCAATTTCCTGTGCCCATGTCTCTACTGGACCGCCATCGATTTCGACTGTGCGACCGCAATTGGTGCAGACCAGGTGATGGTGGTGTCCCTCGTCGTGGCATTGGCGGTACAGAGTTTCTCCACCCGTGACGGTAAGTACGTCGACTGCTCCGATGTCGGCGAGGGATTGGAGGGTTCGGTAGACGGTTGTGAGGCCGACGTTGTGTTCCCTGGTGGATAGCTCGTGATGGATTTCTTTGGCGGAAGCGAAGTTATCGATTTCCTCAAGAACGTCAATTACGGCTTTTCGCTGTCTGGTGCTTCGCACTCCCAGCTTCGGGGCAGAGCCTTGGCTGATGCGATTGATACCCACCGTTGATCCTCCTCAATGACACAAAATGTACTTCGATAGTCTACCCAGATGTGTCAACCCCTGCGTTTAGTGCCAGGAGAAGTATGTCGAGGACGAGTGGTTCGGCAAGTGAATAAGTCATTTGCCGGCCTTGACGTTCTGCGTCGACGATACCTGCAGTTTTAAGGACTTTGAGGTGCTGGCTCACTAGTGGTTGCGAACTTTTTACTAGCTTGACCAATTCGTGGACGTAGTGGGGCCTTTCATTGAGGGCGAGGATGATTTCGATTCTTAAGGGGGAATCTAGTGCCCTAATCAGCAGGCTGATCGCTTTGATGTTTTTTGCTGTTGCAAGTTTCTGAAGCTCAGCTGATGCTGTGGATTCGGACTCTTCTGCAGGGGTGACGAAATTCCGATTTGAGTGTTGAGCCACGGGGAAGTCCTTCCGTCCTTAGGCTAGGTCTGGAATGGATCTAGCACGCTTGCTATTTTACCTTCTATATAAACCTTTTATGAGGGAAATGAAAAAATAGTTATTAGAACTAGTTTACATCGCGAAGACCGCAAAATGACGGGGTCAGCGGAAGCAACATCGTTAGTTGGGCTAGGATTGGTTGGGTATGTCCTAAAAGGGACGGTTATTTTTTCATTCGACGTGGAGGAGAGCATCCGACGTGGCTCAGCAATCGATCATCGACACCGTGGTTAACCTGTGTAAACGACGTGGACTGGTGTACCCCTGTGGTGAGATCTACGGCGGTACCCGCTCTGCGTGGGACTACGGCCCGCTGGGTGTGGAGCTGAAGGAAAACATCAAGCGCCAGTGGTGGCGTTCTATGGTTACTTCCCGCCCAGATGTTGTGGGTGTTGATACTTCTGTCATCCTTCCTCGCCAGGTGTGGGTAACTTCCGGCCACGTTGAGGTCTTCACTGACCCACTGGTTGAGTCTTTGAACACCCACAAGCGTTACCGTGCGGACCACCTGCTGGAGCAGTACGAAGAGAAGCATGGTCACCCACCTGTAAACGGCTTGGCTGACATCAACGATCCAGAGACCGGCCAGCCAGGTAACTGGACTGAGCCTAAGGCGTTCTCTGGTCTTCTGAAGACTTTCTTGGGACCTGTGGACGACGAAGAGGGTCTGCACTACCTGCGCCCTGAAACTGCTCAGGGTATCTTCGTGAACTTCAAGAACGTGATGAACACTTCACGTATGAAGCCACCTTTCGGTATCGCGAACATCGGTAAGTCTTTCCGTAACGAGATCACCCCAGGTAACTTCATTTTCCGTACTCGTGAGTTCGAGCAGATGGAGATGGAGTTCTTCGTCAAGCCTGGTGAGGACGAAGAGTGGCACCAGCACTGGATTGATACTCGCCTGCAGTGGTACATCAACCTGGGCATTAAGCCTGAGAACCTGCGTCTGTACGAGCACCCTCAGGAGAAGCTGTCTCACTACTCCAAGCGCACTGTTGATATTGAGTACGCATTCAACTTTGCTAACACCAAGTGGGGCGAGTTGGAGGGGATCGCGAACCGTACTGATTACGATCTTCGCGTGCACTCTGAGGGCTCTGGTGAGGACCTGTCATTCTTCGATCAGGAGACCAATGAGCGTTGGATTCCTTTCGTAATCGAGCCTGCTGCAGGTCTTGGTCGCGCAATGATGATGTTCCTGATGGATGCTTATCACGAGGACGAAGCACCAAACTCAAAGGGTGGCGTCGATAAGCGTGTTGTTCTGAAGCTTGACCGTCGCCTTGCGCCGGTTAAGGTTGCGGTCTTGCCGCTGTCAAAGAAGGACACTTTGACGCCTTTGGCGGAAAAGCTCGCAGCAGAGCTGCGTGAATTCTGGAACGTTGATTACGACACTTCAGGTGCGATTGGTCGCCGTTACCGTCGTCAGGACGAGATCGGTACTCCATTCTGCGTCACCGTTGACTTTGATTCTCTCGAGGACAACGCTGTGACCGTGCGTGAGCGCGACACCATGGAGCAGGTTCGTGTTCCACTTGATGAGCTGCAGGGTTACTTGGCTCAGCGCCTCATCGGCTGCTAAACGGCAACCAATAGAGCGATAATTCGCTAAGGCGAATGTAATCGCAGCAACATATAGCACCGGCTTAACAGGCCGGTGCTATTCTGTTCGCATGACTTCGAAGGATCTGATTGTGACCTCCTATACGTCTTGGGGCAAGCGTTTCAAGAATGACGGGAAGCTTTTTATTAACCTACTTCGCAGCACCACTGATAGTGCTGATGAAAAGGTTTTAGCCACTTTCGGTGAAGTTCCCAGCAAATCATTTGAAACCACCGCAACGGTTGATGAGCAGCAGTGGGAACTGTCCTTCAGTATTGATGGAACGGCAACTGCCAAGCTTCCTGATGGTCGTGTGTTCAGCGCGAATGCAGGTGAGAAGACCTTTACCAAGTCCAAGCGGATTGAAATCGACATGGACGGCACCGCGATGGCTGCTGTTAATGAAGATAAAAACAATTGGATTATCGACGATTCTGAAGAGAATAAAGTCGCTCAGTTTACCGGTATGAACAACGGTGTGCGTCGCGCGATTGTGGAGTTTGAGCCTGACGTAGAAGTCACCCAGGAGCAGGAAATTTTCTTGTCGTGGGTTGCTCGGAAAACTCTGGAATCCCGCATGTTGGGCTCCAGTTGGGGACTGACTCTGTTTTTGATCATTTTGACGCCAATCATTATTTTCCTCACTTTCAGCTAAAAGGACCATGCAATGGTAGACGCTCAGCGCCCCAAAGCAGGCATCTTCGGTAGCCACACAGAAGAAACATGGGTGTGGCTCGGTAATGAACTTTTCGACGAGTCCGGCGAGGTCATCGCCGACGTTCGCTCCGACGTCCTCTACGTGGATCGCGAACGACTACTCATCGAATCCACCCCCGGCACCATGCGTTTTCGTTGCCGCGCAACACTGTCCGGGGGTGAGGTCTATACGATGACTCAGAATTCTTTCACTGTGGGGGATCTCACTGCGGTGTGCGGGCGCCGGACGTATTCACTAAAAAGGGTGTCGCCGTGGCGTAAAGAACGCCTGATCACCAACAATGGGGTGGAAGTGGCGCGGCTTCGCCCGATGACCAGCGGTAAAGTCGAATTCATTGTGGGCACCGCGGGCAGCGAGGCGTTGCCGTTCGTCGACGCAGTATTTTTGAGCTGGGCGTGCGTCCTGGTGGATTCGGCCGTGCGCCGGCCGAAAATTTAAAAGCTTTTTGCTTATCGACGCACCCCTCCACCTGTTTTTTGTAGCCGGGGGATCATTTCCTTTGAAGGATCCAATCTCCGCACTTAGTTTCCTTCGGTGTGAAAGAAATCGTTCCGTAAAGACCTCTATCTCATCTGTAGAAGTGGAGGATTAGGGTCGTGGACTCGCTTTCGGCACTAATTTGAGCCAAGTCAGCTAGGCCACGTTCGTTTCGAACCAAAACTGCTTATGCCGACCCCGCGTTTGGCCTTAAATGAACACTTTCCGGCGCCGATACTGCAATATCAAACCAAGATCCCCATTCCCCAACCGGCGTTTGGCCTCAAAATGCAGCCCCCTCCAACTTCGGCCGTAAACTCCCATTGGGAGGCCCAGAAAGTGCCCTCTCAGAATCGCGTTTAAGAGCCTCCCACCCACTAACCGACGCAAATACCCGTTCCACGATCCCAACCGCTTAAACCGCCGTGTAATGACTTTGCTCATTTTGTGTTGTGGAAGATCACATTGGCGCCCTGACCAGGATGTTTGGGCTGGTGAATCATAGGTTTTCCGCACTAAGTTGCCCTCGGTGTGAAGGAAAGAGTTCCGTAAAGACCTCTATCTCATTTAAAGAAGTGGAGGATTAGGGTCGTTGACTCGCCTTCGGCACTAATTTGAGCCAAGTTCAAGTTTGCTGCCATCCCAGGTGACCGAAAATGTCCTATGCGAGGTCTCTTCGGTCACTTGGTTTTGCTCGTTTCAGGCTAGAAGCGGCCTCCGCGGAACCCTCCTCCGCCACCGCCACCACCGCTGAAGCCGCCACCGCCTCCACCAAAGCCTCCGCCTCCACCGAAACCGCCACCGCGGCCGCTGTTGAGAATCGAGTTGATCACCATGCCGGTGACAATCGCACCGGTGGTTCCGCCACCGGAATTGTGGCGATTGTTGTAGGTGGTGATGTCGTTTTGTGCTGACTTGCTGGCGCGTTGGGCTGCGACTGCTGCTTGACGTCCGTAATCAATTCCTGCACGGGTGTCGCGGGTGCGGTTTTGTTGTGCCATGGCGTACAGCTTTTGTGCGTTGGCCAGGTGGGTGCGGGCTTCGGATTTTACGATGCGACCGCGGGTGGAGATGAGGTCTTCGGCCTTTTGGATTTGGCTTCTTGCAGATTGCAGCTGTTGGTCGAATACGCGTAGCTGGCGGGCTTGATCAGCTGCGGTGGCGCGAAGTGTGTCAAGTTGAGTGTCGAGGGCGGAGTCGACATCGACAAGTTCTGTGTAGGTTCCGAGCGGATCCTTTTCGGCGTCTGCTGATGCGGTGATTAGTGCTGCGCTGGCTGCGCGGACAGCATCGTCGAGGGAGGCCCAGTCGGCACGGGCACCGTCGGCTCCTGCGCTTTGTTTGAGTTGGCCGGCTTCGTTGATTTCGTCTGAGATTTCTTGGATCAGATCGGCAACGTTTGCTTTGGCTGTGGAGATGTTTTCATCGGCATGCTCGACGCCCGCGAGGAGTTTGTCTGCGGTAGTGATGGCGTGCTCGATGTGACGGATCGCGTCGATAAGCCCGCCCTGCTCGCCTGCGGGCATGGACTCTATCTCGTACGCCTGTGGCAGGACTTCTTCTGCTTCGTCGAGCGAAGCGCTGGCGAGGTCGACGTTGTCGTCGATGCTTTCAAGGACCTCTGCTGAGTAGCGAGTGCGCAGGCCAGCGAGTGTTTCTTGGGCCTTGGGGAGGCGGGTGCGCAGGTCGACGGATTTTTGGGTGAGAGCATCCAATTTGCTGCCCGCGTTGATCAGCAGGTTGCGCATATCGGCAAAGTTTTGGGCTTCGGCGTCGAGGGCATCGTCGGCTTGGCCACAGGATGAAATGATTTCTACCAGCATGGATTGACGTTCGGCTTCGGATTCTGGGATAGAATCGTTGAGGCGCTGCTGAATCTCAAAGGCTTTTTGCAGGGTGCCGGTGGAGTGGTTCATGGCGCGGTTGAAGCTGCGGGTGCGCTCTGGTCCGAACTCGGAGGTAGCGATAGCGAGCTCTTCTTTTCCGCGACGGATGGAGTCATCAGTGGAGGTGAGCTCTTCTTGGGCAAGGTGTTCGAGAGTTTCCATGGGAAGCTGCATGAGGCGGTTGGTATCGCGCGGGTCGATTTCGCGTGCATCTTCCAAGGTTGCAGCACTTGTTTTCTTCTTGCGGCTGCGGGAATAGGCCCAAATTCCGCCACCAGCGGCCACTGTGCCAACGCCCGCAGCAGCCAACCAAGCGCCGGAAAAATCGGAAGAGCTGGACGAGCCCGAAGAGCTGGAAGAACTAGAACCAACTGATTCTGCCAGCGCTAGTGCAGAGCCTGCCCAATCTTCTTGGGAAAGTGCCTGGAAAGCAGCGTTGTTGGCGGCGTCGAGTTCAGCGTCGGTCCATTGAGTACCACCTTGGATGCCGTACTGCCGTTCCTCGGGAGCGAGTGCATAAATCAAGACGTTTCCGCCGCCGTTGGCTTGGAGTGCTTGCTGCGTCCACGTTTCAGGGTCAACTCCGTCGAAAGAGCTTAGGAAAACAACGAAAATAACCTTTTGTTCAGATGCCTTTACATCATCGATGGCAGCCTGAATGTTGGTGATATCGGACGAGGAAATCTGGCCGGTGTAGTCAGTGACATTGTCTTGGTAAAATTCTGGTGATTCAGCCAAGACATATGTTTCTGTGGCTTCTGCAGTGTGAGCAGTAAAAAATGGTCCACTGATAAGGAGCGCGCCAGCTCCAATTGCCACAGTGACCGATACACGGCGGACGTTTTCCCGAAGATGCACCAAACTAAAGTTCATGGTCCCCACCTTAGACGAGTCCAGCTGGCACACTAGTTAACGTGAGAAGATTTTTAGCCAAGAGTTTACTCTTAACCGCAGTAGTGCAGCCAGCCCTGAGGGTGGTGGCGTATTCGATGCTCAGAACGCCTAATAATCGGCACAAAATTGATTCAATTTTGGTGTTGGGCACAGCTCAATATGATGGAGTTCCATCGAGGCAGTTTGCTGCTCGTTTGAGGCATGCCGCGAAGCTGTGGCGTCTTCATGAAATCCAGCATGTATATACTGTCGGCGGAAAACTTCCTGGCGATCGTTTCACCGAAGCAGAAGTCGCGCGGGAGTATTTGATCAAAGAGGGCGTGGATCCGGATCTGATTTTTGTCTCTGCAGTTGGCAATGACACTGTCTCCTCCTATGAGGCGCTTGATCCGGAAAAGCTTGGTCGGGTGCTGATTGTTACTGATCCGAACCATTCGTATCGGGCGGTGCGCATCGCGCGACGCATGGGCTTTGACGCGAAACCTTCCCCGACAACCTATAGTCCCGCGAAGTTTCCGTCGATAGTTTATTTTCTGACCTTGTCCCATGAGTGGGGCGGGGTAGTAGTACAGGACGTGTCGCGGCTCTTGGGTGAACGGGTGGCCGATAAGGTGGAAGCATCTTTGCGCGCAATCCAAGGTCTGCTGCGCCCTTCGCGGCGTGCACGCCATGAGCAACTTCGGAGGCTGAAAAAGTAGATGTACCCCTATTCCGACGCAGACGCTTTTCGACGCCAGCCTGAGCGCGCCAAGTCCAGCCAACTGCGTACCAGCGCCGTAGACACCCGCAGCGCGTTCGCCCGCGACCGGGCTCGCGTGCTGCATTCTGCTGCTCTTCGACGCCTCGCGGATAAAACCCAAGTGGTTGGCCCCAATGATGGTGATACTCCGCGCACCCGGCTGACGCACTCTTTGGAAGTAGCTCAAATTGCACGGGGAATCGGAGCTGGACTGGATTTGGATCCTGATCTGTGCGATCTGGCAGGGCTGTGCCATGACATTGGGCATCCGCCGTATGGACACAACGGTGAAAACGCGTTGAATGAAGTTGCTGCGGCCTGTGGAGGATTTGAGGGCAACGCCCAAACCTTGCGTATTCTCACGCGTCTGGAGCCAAAAATTGTCTCTGATGAGGGGGAGAGCTTTGGGCTGAACTTGTCGCGGGCTGCTCTTGATGCTGCATGTAAGTATCCGTGGGCTAAAACAAATGCGGATGGCAGTGTCAATAAGAAATACAGTGCTTATGACGAGGACGCAGAAATCCTCGCTTGGATTAGACAAGGCCATGAGGATCTTCGCCCACCGATCGAAGCGCAGGTCATGGACTTTTCTGATGACATTGCCTACTCGGTGCACGATGTGGAAGACGGTATTGTATCCGGGCGTATCGACTTAAAAGTGCTGTGGGACCTGGTTGAATTAGCAGCTTTGGCAGACAAAGGAGCAGCTGCTTTCGGAGGTTCGCCTGCAGAGCTCATCGAGGGTGCAGCATCGTTGCGGGAACTTCCGGTGGTGGCTGCCGCTGCGGATTTTGATTTCTCACTGCGTTCCTACGCTGCGCTGAAGGCGATGACTTCAGAACTAGTGGGAAGATACGTTGGCTCTACCATCGAGTCAACAAAGAAAACACACGCTGGCATTGATGTGGGACGCATGCACGGCGATTTGATCATTCCAGAAACAGCGGCCAGTGAAGTAAAACTGCTCAAAACGTTAGCGGTTCTCTACGTGATGGATGACCCAGGGCACCTTGCGCGCCAAAACAGGCAACGGGATCGTATCTTCCGGGTTTTTGACTACCTGGTGCTGGGGGCTCCGGGATCGTTGGATCCGATGTATCGCCAGTGGTTTATTGAAGCGGATTCAGAATCGGAACAGATCCGTGTGATTGTTGATCAGATTGCGTCGATGACGGAGTCTCGTCTGGAACGCCTTGCCCGGAATGCTGCTGACATCTCAGGATTTTTGGGATAATTGGTTAGAGCAGCAGTAAGTTTCAGTGAGGCTAATAAAATGTTCTGGCTTAAACCTGTGTCGTGTCAGATGGGGGTGAAGTAGTGGCCTTAAGGCTAGCGAACATGAATTCGTGCTCGGGGACTAAACAGGGATCAAATCACGCTGCCCAAAAATTTCGCCTTTAAGGTTTGTGGGTGTCTGAGTCGTTTACCGCTGTAAAGTATCAGCACGTTATGCACCCTGGTGTGATCGGGCGTTCGTTCTGGGTCGAAACCCCAAAAGTCACAATTCCCCAGAAGCGGGTCAAACCCATTTAGCTTATTGCTTACATATCGAGGGTTTAGAAAAGTGATTTGTCGGATCAGTCGGTTTCTGCCAAGTAAATAAAATTTTATAAATTTTGTGGGTCTCAAATCTTCGGCCACGGTTTCCGATTTGAACCGGAGGTTCGAAAGGCTTATGTAGAAAAGATCCTGCATCGTCTCACGAGCCCCTCATTGCCTGACACGGTCAATCGTGTGGGACGTACCAATCCGTGAGATTTCTGCCAACGAGCGATTCATTGGCCCCGCTGCAGAGCTGGCAGAACACGGACATAACCCAAATAATCTGAGGTCTGCCGTTTGCAGCAGCATTAGCGTTTGATGTGGAAGGTGATGCAGAGGCTGTTGATCTGCAAGCGCGTCTTTCCCAAGCACGGGGGAACCCTGAAGCATCGGATGCTCTAGTTTCTGAGCTGACTGGTGTCACTGCTAATCATCCGTTGGTCAGTGCTTGTCTGAAGTTTCCGCTCAATCCTAAGCTTCTCAAGATTTCGTAAAAAAGCTGCCAACTACCGTAAAATCGCACTACTAGAGGAGTGCGTTTTTCGTTCCTGAACACATTGCGTGCTGCAACTTAATTATGGTCCTCCCAGCTCAGTGTGCTGTGTGGATTGTTTATTCTCGTCCATTAAGTGATCGAGAAAAAGTTGTTGTAAAGTCATGCGCATGTGTGGAATTGTTGGATATATTGGCCAAGCGGGCGACTCCCGTGATTACTTTGCTCTAGATGTAGTTGTTGAAGGACTACGTCGCCTGGAATACCGCGGATATGACTCCGCAGGTATTGCTATTCACGCCAATGGTGAGATTAGCTACCGAAAGAAGGCCGGAAAGGTTGCTGCACTAGATGCAGAAATCGCTAAAGCACCTCTTCCAGATTCTATTTTGGGAATTGGACACACCCGTTGGGCAACTCATGGTGGCCCAACCGATGTCAACGCTCACCCCCACGTTGTTTCCAATGGCAAGCTTGCCGTAGTACACAACGGCATCATCGAAAACTTTGCGGAACTGCGCTCTGAGCTTTCCGCTAAGGGCTACAACTTTGTATCCGATACCGATACCGAAGTTGCTGCTTCTTTGCTTGCTGAAATTTACAATACTCAGGCAAACGGTGACCTCACCCTTGCTATGCAGCTGACCGGTCAGCGCCTTGAGGGTGCTTTCACCCTGCTAGCTATTCATGCTGATCACGATGACCGCATCGTTGCAGCTCGTCGTAACTCTCCTTTGGTTATCGGCGTCGGCGAGGGCGAGAACTTCCTCGGATCTGACGTTTCTGGCTTTATTGATTACACCCGCAAGGCTGTAGAGCTGGCTAATGACCAGGTTGTTACCATCACCGCTGATGATTACGCCATCACCAACTTTGATGGATCAGAAGCAGTTGGCAAGCCTTTCGACGTGGAGTGGGACGCTGCAGCTGCTGAAAAGGGTGGCTTCGGTTCCTTCATGGAGAAGGAAATCCACGATCAGCCAGCAGCTGTTCGCGATACCCTGATGGGCCGTCTTGATGAAGATGGCAAGCTCGTTCTTGATGAGCTGCGCATCGATGAAGCTATTCTGCGTAGTGTCGACAAGATCGTCATTGTTGCTTGTGGTACTGCAGCTTATGCAGGCCAGGTTGCTCGTTACGCCATTGAGCACTGGTGCCGCATCCCAACCGAGGTGGAGCTGGCTCACGAGTTCCGTTACCGCGACCCAATCCTCAACGAGAAGACCCTTGTTGTGGCATTGTCCCAGTCCGGCGAGACCATGGATACCCTCATGGCTGTTCGCCACGCACGTGAGCAGGGTGCCAAGGTTGTTGCTATTTGTAACACTGTTGGATCCACTCTTCCACGTGAAGCAGATGCGTCCCTGTACACCTACGCTGGCCCTGAGATCGCTGTGGCGTCCACCAAGGCGTTCTTGGCTCAGATCACTGCTTCTTACTTGCTTGGCCTGTACTTGGCTCAGCTGCGCGGCAACAAGTTCGCTGATGAGGTTTCTTCCATTCTGGACAGCCTGCGTGAGATGCCTGAGAAGATTCAGCAGGTCATCGATGCAGAAGAGCAGATCAAGAAGCTTGGCCAAGATATGGCAGATGCTAAGTCTGTGCTGTTCCTGGGCCGCCACGTTGGTTTCCCAGTTGCGCTTGAGGGTGCGTTGAAGCTCAAGGAGATCGCATACCTGCACGCTGAAGGTTTCGCTGCAGGCGAGCTCAAGCACGGCCCAATTGCTTTGGTTGAGGAAGGCCAGCCGATCTTCGTTATCGTGCCTTCACCTCGTGGTCGCGATTCCCTGCACTCCAAGGTTGTCTCCAACATTCAGGAGATCCGTGCACGTGGCGCTGTCACCATCGTGATTGCAGAGGAAGGCGATGAGGCTGTCAACGATTACGCCAACTTCATCATCCGCATTCCTCAGGCCCCAACCCTGATGCAGCCTCTGCTGTCCACCGTGCCTCTGCAGATCTTTGCGTGCGCTGTGGCAACCGCAAAGGGCTACAACGTGGATCAGCCTCGTAACCTGGCAAAGTCTGTCACCGTCGAATAAAAAGATTTCGCTTCTCGACGCCAAGTGCCGCCCCAAGGGGCGGCACTTGTGGTGTTTTTAGCGACGGTTGAAGCGCAGATCAACGCCTAGATCATCGCAGACTTCTTCAATCCGTTCTGTTTCCTCTGCCGGTACAAGCCAGTGACCTTTGACGGTGATTGTGTCCAGTCCAGTTTCCCGGATCAGATCGACCATGCCGTCCAGATTGGTTGGCGCTGGTCGTTCCACACCCCAGGCAGCGGCACCGAGGAGATCAAAGAACTCCTGTCGAGTGCTAAACGATCCCTGCAAGACGATATTCATTTAGTTCTCCGCATCGGTGATGGCACAGAAAGTTTCATAGTGATCTGAGGTGTAGTACCACACCTCTGGATCAGTTGGGTTTGATCCACCGGTGACAATGCGCAGTGGACCGCGGTGGCTAAGTCCTGGGGTTTCCACGGTGTATTCGCGGTAGTAGTTGCTGGACTCTTTCGGTAGTACGCCTTCGTAGTTTCCAAAGCGCACGCCGTCATTGTCTGGGTAATCAAAAGGACCACCGGCGAGGATATCGTCGACCACCTCATCAGCTTCTTGTGGCAGCTCACTCATGGAGCAGCTGTCACCGTCTAAGTCGCTGTTGCTGGAGATGGACTCAGATGTTGGAGTGTTAGAGCTAGTAATAGTGGTAGTAGTTGCTGAGCTTGATGCTTGGCTGGTGGCTTCACCTGAAGTGGACAGATCAATTCCAAACCATGCAGCAGCGAGGACAACGATGACTCCGAGCACTCCGCCGAGGGTCTTCTTGCTGTTTTGCATACAACCAATATAGGCACACTAAAGGGACGGGCTAAAGTGATGGTCATGGCAAAGGGACGTATTCCGGAAAGTGACATTCAGGCAATCCGCGAGCGCACCCCGATCGAGGAGATCGTGGGTGATTATGTGCAGCTGAAATCGGCAGGTGCTGATTCGCTCAAGGGGCTTTCTCCCTTTAAAGATGAAAAAACACCATCGTTCCATGTGCGCCCCAACCGTGGTTACTACCACTGTTTCTCCACCGGCAAAGGTGGAGATGTGTTCTCCTTCCTCATGGAGATGGAACACATCTCTTTCCCTGAGGCTGTGGAAGTGTGTGCGGAGAAAATTGGTTATCAGATCAATTACCAAGGTGGTGGCCCGGGGCGCCGTGAGGAACCTGGAACTCGCCAGCGCCTTATTTTGGCTAATAAGGCTGCGCACCAGTTTTATCGCGAGCAATTAGAAACCCCCGAAGCACAACCTGGCAGGGAGTTTTTGCTGCAGCGTGGATTCGGACAGCAGCACATTTATCATTTCGAATGTGGCTATGCGCCTGCCGGCTGGGATACCTTGACCAAGCATTTGCTGAAGAAGGGCTTTGAGTTCAAGGAATTAGAAGCTGCCGGTCTAAGCAAGATGGGTAAGCGCGGTCCGATTGATCAGTTCCAGCGCAGGTTGCTGTGGCCGATCAAGAACCTGTCTGGTGATGTCATTGGTTTTGGCGCCCGCAAGCTTTTCGATGACGACAAAATGGGCAAGTACATGAATACGCCTGAGACGTTGTTGTACAAAAAGTCCAAGGTGCTCTTTGGTCTAGATTCTGCAAAGAAGGCCATTGCAGCTGGCCACCAAGCAGTAGTGGTGGAAGGCTACACCGATGTGATGGCCATGCATGCCGCGGGCATTGATACAGCCGTGGCATCGTGTGGCACTGCGTTTGGTGAAGAACACTTGCAGATGCTTCGTCGACTCATGCTGGATGATAACTACTTCCGCGGTGAACTGATTTACACCTTCGATGGTGATGAGGCCGGCCAGAAGGCCGCCATGCGTGCCTTTGAGGGCGATCAGAAGTTCACAGGACAATCATTTGTGTCTGTGGCACCCAACGGCATGGATCCGTGTGATCTGCGCCTTGAGCGTGGCGATGCGGCGGTGCGTGATCTTGTGGCACGACGCATCCCGATGTTTGAGTTCGTCATCCAATCGATCATCAGCGAATACACCCTCGACACCGTGGAAGGCCGTCTGGCTGCGCTTCGTCGGGCAGTCCCCATCGTGGCGGATATTCGCGATAAGACGCTGCAGTCTGAATACGCCCGCCTGCTGTCTGGTTGGGTCGGCTGGTCTGATCCTTCAGAGGTGCTGCGTCAGGTTCACGAGGAAGCACGTCGCCCCAAGCGCGATAAGAAGCCTGTGCGTGCAAAGCGTTTCGATCAACCGCTCGAGGATCAAAGCCTGCGACCCACCATGGCGCTGCCTAATCCGCGGAACCCTGTGCTGTGGCAGGAACGGGAATCACTCAAGATCGCCCTGCAATATCCGGAGCTCGCGGGATCGTACTTTGATGGACTGCCAACCGATAGCTTCACCAACCCTGCCTACCGCATGGTACGCGATGCCATTTCGGCTGCTGGGGGATGTGAACGTGCCCTCGATGGCACTGATTGGTTGCCTGCCGTATCGGAAAATATGACTGATATTTTGGGCACGTCGTTGGTGTCAGAGCTGGCGATGGAACCCATCGAGGTGGAAGCGCAAGACCTGGAATCATATACCGATGGTGTGTTGTCCAGGCTGCAGGAAACACGAGTGGGCAACCAGATCGCCATCTTGAAAGGACAGCTGCAAAGAATGCGTCCGTCTGAAGATGAGCAAGCCTACAACTCGCTGTTTTCCGATCTGGTTGCCCTGGAACAGGCGCGCCGGGAGCTGTTGGCCCGGGCGTTTAGAGGGTAATTTAGTCCTGGTCTTGCTCGAGGACTTCATGCCCGTCCGCAGTCCGCAGGTTTTTTACTTCCTTCATGCGGGGCTGCGGATCCAGCTTGTTGGCAATGGCTTTGCGGGCGGCGTTTACTGCAGATTTGGTGGCAGGGGAGTTAATCGCTGCCTCATATCCCTTTTTGATCTGGTGGTAACGCTTGCGGCCGGCCTTTGTGCCAAGCACGTAGCCTGCTGCAGCGCCTATCACTAACTGGATCATGTGTGGATAACTCTCCCTAAATATAAAACTTGTACCAAGAATGACACCTTAGACTCTACCTGTTTCGCGCTTCTTCGAAATTTATGGCACGGGCAGCGCTGATCAGACCAATGTGGGAAAAGGCCTGAGGGTAGTTTCCAGCGAGCCTGCCATGGTGGGTGGAGTATTCCTCAGCCAGTAGGCCAAGTGGGCTTTGGACGGCAAGGATGCGGTTCATCTTTTCTTTGGCCTCGTCGAGGCGGTTGGAGCTTGCGTATTGTTCTACCAGCCAGAATGAACAGATGAGGAAGGGGTATTCGTCGCCGGCAAGGCCGTCAGACCCGTCGGTGTGGTACCTGTGAAGAAAGCCGTGGGCGTCGAGAAGCTCTTGCTCAATGCGCGCTACGGTGCTGAGCATTTTTGGATCGTCGAAGCCGATGAAGCCTATTTGGGCGAGCTGAAGCAGCGAGGCGTCGACTTGGGTGTTGTCGTAGCACTGGGTGAAGGATTGGATCTCTTCGTTGAAGCCGTTGGTCATGATTTCTTCGCGGAGTTTGGCGCGGAGTTCACGCCAGCGCTCGATGGGGCCGTCGAGGTTGAATTCTTCGATGGCTTTGATGCCGCGGTCGAAGCCGGCCCACATCATGGCGCGGCCGTGGGTGAAATATTGCGGTTCGGAGCGCATTTCCCAGATGCCTTGATCCTTGCGGTCGAAGTTGGCTTCTTGGAAATCGAGGATGGCTTTTTGCATGCCCCAGGAGAATTCGTCCTCGAGGCACCCGGCGCGGCGGATGGTTTCAAGCGCGACCATTACTTCGCCGACGACATCTGCTTGGTATTGTTCGGCGGCTCCATTGCCAACGCGAACAGGCACGGAGTTTTCGTATCCGCGCAGGTGTTGGAGTTCGCGTTCAGGGAGGTGTCGTTCGCCGCCGAGGCCATACATGATGCGGAGGTTTTCCGGGTCGCCTGCGATGGCGCGCAGCAGCCAGGTGCGCCATTGGAGGGCTGCTTGGGAGAATCCGTATTCCACGAGGGCTTCAATGGTGAGTGCGGAGTCGCGCAGCCACACGTAGCGGTAGTCCCAGTTACGGATGCCTCCGAAATCCTCTGGTAGTGAGGTGGTCGGTGCGGCCACGATGCCACCGGTTTGTAGATCGGTCAAGGCGCGCAGTACGAGCATGGAGCGGCGGACTTCAGCGTCGTAGAGGCGCTGGTGGGGGAGCTCTTCAACCCATGATGCCCAGAAGCTCAAGGTGCTCTCCAAAGAGCGGGTGTAATCCGGCATGGGGGGATGCGGTTCGAACGACGGTGCCCAGGTGAGAACCCATTCCACGGATTCGCCGGCCGTCAGGTGGAAGGTGCCACTGTGACAATCCTTTGCAGGGCGGTGTGGCATCTCAGGTCCACGAACATATACCGCATTGGGGCCGGCGACAGCCTGCACGATGCTGATGCCGTCGACAGTGCTGGTGCGGAAATACGGAGTGGACTCGCCATAATCAAAACGCAGGCGCAGGATCGATTCCACATCCACTTCGCCTTCCACGCAGTGCACAGAGCGCACCAGGTCGGTGATATCGGGTTGTTCTTGACCGTGAATTGGCATGAAATCAACAACCCGGGCAGTACCGGTCTCTGAACGCCACACGGTCTGCACCACGAAGGAATCGCCGAGGTAGTTTTGGCTGATCACCTCACCACCTGGGACACGCAAACTCCAGTGTCCGTGCTCGCGATCACCAAGCAGCCTGGTGAACATGGCTTGGGAATCAAAACGAGGCAGGCACAACCAGTCCAAACTGCCCATGTTGGACAGCAGAGCGCCGGTGTGAGTGTCTGACAGTAGCGCGTAATCCTCAAGAAGTGTGTCCAGAGGGATATCAGTCTGTGTGGAAGCTCCTGGAATGGTCATGCGCCCAGAGTAGAGGATTTCAGGCCAGGTGACTCCAATAAAGTGAGCTATCTTGGAAAAAAAATTGCTTTTCGACGCGCCCCTCCACAACAAAACCCGCCGTTTTAAGAAAAACGGCGGGCTGTGTGTATTGCTCCTCCAACTGGGCTCGAACCAGTGACCCTTCGATTAACAGTCGAATGCTCTGCCAACTGAGCTATGGAGGAATAAG
>JGI2924J29684_1077394_pt1 | contig 16553 bp, 16 predicted proteins | sample BenlonsequencITS_FD_29684 | JGI IMG/M metagenome (IMG submission 29684)
CCCGCTTCAGCGAGCAGCTTGGAATTAAGCATTTCAGCGCTCTCTTTGAGGAATGCAGCATAGATAAACCGAAACCCTGCGCCGCCTGTCCCAATCTCTTCCTGCATTCGCACAATATGCCCCAGATATTGCTTAAGATAGTCTGATTTTGTTGGGTCTTTTGCCAATTTCTGGATCTGACGCCCCATATAACGAATGCCTTTAGTTCCCACCATAGGCACCATGGGTGCTTTCATCAGCTTGCGGTTACGCTCAATCGCTGCCGGAATAGCTTTTTCATAATTGATATTATTTGGCGCTTCTAACAGCTGATACATCCGCCCTTTGGGTGCCATCACCCCTTTGACAAAACGCGCTTTTTTTAAAGATGCCGCATCCGTACGCTTTAGCTCAGGAAATACCGGATCAGACACCACATATTCATCCCCCTCTTTGTGAGAGACGACCAAATTATGCGCATTAAAATGAAACCGCATATCCTCAGGCACGTAAGGCAGCCAATAAATGCTCGTTTGCAGCCCCACAGATTTACCTGCATCCAGCGCCCTATCTAGGGCTGCCATGCCTTCATCTGCATTCGAAAAAGTCTCAGACTGCCAATTTGCATTCATCGCCTTCGCGGAGCCTTTCATAATGCTCCCTGGCAACATGCGATAGGCTATCAGCGGCATCCCCGCCATTTTCACCATCGGCAAATAAGCAAAAATCAAACTGGATGATAAGCCAAACGCCATTGGTTCGCTCATCGGGACGCCAGAAGCAGAAACCAGATTTGCCACCACACCGCTTTCACAATGTGCTGATTGACGATGTTCAAATTGGGTCATGAATTGGCTTTCGGCGTGTCTGTATCAGCATCAGGCAGGCTTTTCAGCGTCTGCAAATCTATCCCCATTGCCTCACAATATGGCGCGAGTTTCGAATCCGGTAATGCATTGAATATTTTAGGTTTTAGATGGCGCTTCACACGCCAAGCACCGTATCCAGTTGATGATGTCAGCGTCGCCATATCCATGCGTTTATCAAACATATGGTATTCTAGCGGCGATGTCTCACCCGCTTTCCCGCGCAATAAAGCCGCATTGCGTTGCGCCTCTAAAGCTTCCACCGCCGCCACAGTTGCATAGGTTTCTACTTCCCAGCCAGAGGATGCAACGCCTGTATATTTACCATCATTATCAACGGCATACATCAGCTTGCTTTCACCGCCATATGTGCGGGATTTATCCTGCGGGACCTCATCCTTTTTCATGATGGCTAACTCCTAGAAACCTTTAGACGACAGTAAACAGCATGAAAGCCGTGCTAAAGCGCCCACTTTCTGGCACCCAGCACATGATCTTTTCACCAGATTTCAGCTTACCTGATTTGAGCAACTCATCCAGCATAATGTAGATAGATGCTGATCCTGTATTTCCTTTGGTAGAAAGGTTGGTGAACCATTTCTCCATGGGTATTTCAAAGCCACCCGCCTTGAGCGCATCAAACAAACGCACGCGGAAATAATCAGATGAATAATGTGGAACAAACCAGTCTACATCATCAGGTGTTATTTTGTGTTTCTCTGCGACTATAGGCACCGGCTTTTGCGCGGCATACATCATGATATTTTCGTTTAACAGTTTTACGTCCTGCTTCACAGACATCACGGAATCCGCATCACGCTCTTTGGCTGTCATACTTGTCCAGCCACGCGTCGTGCCATCTTCGTTTTTTACCGCCCCTGCATACATACAGGTTTCCATCTCACCAGCATAAGAATAGACATCAATCCATTCCACTTTCAGATTAACGGCTCCATCACGCGGCGCACTTTCAAGCATAAGCGCCCCAGCGCCGTCAGAAAGCATCCAGCGGATAAAATCTTTTTCAAAAGCGATTTCAGGATTTTCTTCCAAAGCTTCTACTTTTGCATCAAGTTCGGCCTCAAAATTATGCGCTGCTAAAATAGTCGATGCATTTTCAGAACCTGTTGCCACAGATGTATCTGATTCACCCGAAGCCACCGACATATATGCATATTTTAGAGACGTTACACCGGCTAAACACACCCCCGCAGTCGCGCTCACTTCAATAGGTGGTAATTTTAATTCTCCCTGCACCATAACACCATGGTTTGGAAAAATCTGATCCGGCATGGATGTCCCACATGCCAAAACCTGCACTTCATTCAGCTTAGATGGTTCATCTAATCCACGAACAGCTTCGGCTGCCAGTTGTGCGTTGGAATAAGTTGGTTTGCCTGTTTCTGGATCAATAGCATAATGACGTGAAACGATCTTGTTTGAACGCAAAATCATACGGCGCGCACGTGAGGGACGTCCACCAGCTTGCCCGAGGATTGCCTCCATCTCATCATTGGAAACGGCTTCTCCCGGCATAAATGCCGCACTACGCGTTACATAAACAGATCTAGTCACTTTACACTGTCCCTTTTTCGAGCTTTTCGGCTTGCTCTACATCCCATAATTCACGCCCCTCGCCTGAAGGACGCGCAAAATATGCTTTCTGACTTGCCACTTTTGCTTTTGTAAATGGCTTCAACAATTTTTTGACGACCGCCAATATTGGCATAATTGTCAGCACAATGATCGCTAAAAACGTGAAATAGATTATCAAAATAAACTTACGTGCGATCGCGTCTGGATTACCAAATTTGCGCATCAATCCCCCCCACATGCGGAAATTACGCTTGGCAACTTTCTCCGATGCAATAAGCCCCTCAGAGATTTTCACAGCTCCAAGACCAGACATCATGGGTGATGTGTCAGCAACATCTCTATTGGGCAATTGACGCACAATCGCATCCCCAAAACGAGACGCGTTTTCAATCTGCTCATCTGTCAGGCCGGCTTTGGGAATTTTGCCATTAAAATATGGTCCCTTATTTCCCGTCAACATCCAGATCGGCGTTGAATAGAATGTATAGGCAGCATGCGCTTCATCAACCAGCACCACATTATCAATCAGATGACCGCCTAGATCGTCAACACGTTCTTTGATGCTCTCTTGTGCCATCAACCACATATTGCGGCATCCAATTAACGTCATCACAGGTTTGCCATTGATGATTTTACGCGCTGCTTCAGATTTCAAAAATGAAATAATCGGTGGGCAAGGTGATAAAAACCAAGCCTGATATCCTAGAATGATCAGATCAAATTCAGCATCTGGGTCCAGGTCTTTTGGTTCAATTGCCGGCGCATCCTCATAGACACATTCAGGCATTGTATCGAAGAAATTGAAGAAATTCCAAGGAAACGGAAATTTACGGTGCGTCTCTAAAGTAATCCGAGTGACTTCAATCTGAGTCGATTCATTTACTGGCCCCAAAACTGAATCCATTAACCGACTTAGTTGACCTGTTTGGGAAAACCCAACTGCCAATACTTTAAGCATCCCCGCATATCCTTCATGACCCGATATTGCCAACTGGCAATATCATCCTACTCATCACTCGTGCTTTTCATCTTCAATCAGCACAAAGAACATCACATGTACGACACTGTTATCCAAATGCCCACTGCGCTAAAATGAAATCCCACCTGTCTATCGTGAGTCATTTAGCAGCTATACTTAAAACCCCAACCCCTGTGCTGAGGAATTTCAACGGAATGACACAAATTTGATTTTTCCCAAGCAATTGTATGCTGCTATTGCTGTATAAATGCCAATTAACTCGACGATAAGATAAGCGTAACACACACGACATCAAGTTGACTTAAGGACACTTTGAAATACCCTGTTTTGGTTTCCTCAAACGCTATCTCAAATTCAATATCGGGTTTGATAAGCGCCCTCAATTTCAATTTGGAAAAACCACATAGACGCTCAATATTTGCGTGCTCCAAAACGACCTGTTGCGCGGCTTCAACGAGCAATGCTGCTGGGATAACCGGATCGCCGGGAAAATGCCCGGGTAAACTAGGATGGTCAGAACTGATAGTTTGATTTACACGCATTTGCCTTAATCCAGTTCTACGCTCAACCTTGTTAGATTTCTTCCGCAATAAAGACAGATCAACATGACCGCAATATCAGACCTGATTCCACATACCGGAAACATGGTGCTCATAAATACTGTACAGTCTTGCAACCAAGACGACATTATTTGCACAACTGACACACATTTTTCGCCCACAAACCCACTACGAAATGCACACGGATTACCCATTAGCGCCGCACTGGAATATGGCGCACAAGCAATCGCACTTCATGGCGCAATGAATAAATCCCAGTCGGAAAAGTCCCCAAAAGCGCTTATCGTCGCCGTTAGACAAGCTGATTGGACAACAGATTGGCTTCACACAATTGATTCAGAACTCATCATACAAGCGAGCATAGCAACACGCATGAATGCGCTTGCCCGCTACACGTTTAAAATCTCTTCAAAATCAGATAATAGCTATATATATCAAGCTGATGTGTCTGTTTCGATCAGCTAGCATCAATTGCATTTAGCAATTGTCGTAGATCCGATGCATCCTCAAGAAACAATGTATCTCTTGCCTGATAATTGCGGTCTCGCGCAGCTAGGTATTCATCCCAATCAGCAGATTTTAGAAACGCAATCAAAGCCTCGCTACTTGCCTCTGGTAACACATAGCCTAAATTGTGTTGCGCCACATAATTTGCACTCTCTTGTCCCGATATTGTCAGTGGGACAACACCTAGTGCACCGCCCTGATATACACGGTTAGGAAGCAATAAAGGAGAATTACCTTCAGGGTCAAAATAGTCAGCACACCAATTAAAATGCGCAGATCCATAAATTTCTTCTAAATCATCAGGCGTGCGGTATTCGCCGCCAAATTCTACATTTTCAATGCCTGAAAATGTCTGCTCAAAAAGCTCAGGATAGATGGTCTGCTTACCACGCAGATAAAATTTTACCTTTGAACCCATAGCCTTAGCAGTATCGGCCAGAATTTTCATAGAAGCCGGACAACGCAATGTTCCATGCCAACACACAACCCAAGGCGATACGCCCTCTTCCGGCTTTACGCGATGGGCATTCATTTGCTCTGGCGTTGGCATGTCACCCATTTGTTCGGAAAGAAGCTTATTCTCCCAAACAAAATGCTTGCCGTTATAATTTTGATATTTCTCAAAATATCCACGTATAAACCCCGGAGATGTCACAACCAGTAAACTGATCTGATTGAGAATGATCTTCTCTAACCCCCGAAACACTTTTCCCTTGAGACCTTTGCCAAAGAAAAACTCTTGAATATCAGGAACATCATAAATCAGCTTCGCTTTTGAACCCGTCAAAACTTTTGCCAACATACCAATAAACATCATATCAAAATTGCGTGCCATTATGAATTTGGCACTGCGTAAATCCTGTTTATGATCAACAAGTATCTTTAGACCTTTAAGCAAGGCCGGCACCCGCTTTGCGTAATTATTATCAGCAGTAATCCCCAGCTCAACATTGTCCCATTCGGGTTGATAATCAGCGTTGTTTTTTTCACGACGGAAGAAAAAACCTTTTAATTCAACCCCTGCACTCTCTAGTGCGAGCGTGCGCTTTCGCGCATCAACATGTGTACAATCATGTCCTAGAAAGACACCTTTTCCATAGCGGACTGAAGAAGCGCTTTCTTGAGCATTTGAATTATTGGCCATAAAAATCTCTATCCAAAACGAAAAATCGGTACAAACATTCTTCAAAACAACTGCAATCGATACGCCAGACAAGCGAACACTTTATAAAAATGGACTCAAGAATTGGAAACAAGCACATATAGCTGCAAAAAAAAGCAGCAAATCAGCAGGCATTTGTGAGATTCATGAAATTTCGGACACGAAATCATCGACATATCGCCATGGCTGGTTAGATTACACCTAATCATTTCGTATTAGAAACAAAGATCGTTCACGCGGGGAGCATTTCGTGGAAACTTTAGTCGGTCTCATAGACAATGTGAGCAATTTCATTTGGGGTGGCACATGGGGAGATCAACGTATTCTTCCTGTTGGTCTTCTCGCAGTATTTTTGGTCGGGACGGGCATCTATATGATGATCCGTTTAGGAGGACGACCGTTAACTCGCTTCATTCCTGCTTTGAAAGAAGTGTGGGATGGCCGTAAGGCTCAAGGTGAAGAAGGCGCGATTACACCGTGGCAAGCTCTTTCTACCGCCCTTTCTGGTCAAGTTGGAACAGGTAACCTTGCCGGTGTTGCCACTGCATTGGCATTGGGTGGTCCCGGCGCAATTTTCTGGATGTGGGTCACTGCCATATTAGGTATGGCACTCGCATTCTCTGAATCTAGTCTAGCCATAAAATATCGTGAATGGGATGAATACGACCGTGTAAACGGTGGCCCAATGTATTACATCAAAAACGGTTTAAGCAAAAACTGGGGTTGGCTAGCTGTCCTATTCTGTATCGGGACACTTGCATCAGCGATGGCAACTGGATCTATGATTCAGGCTAACTCAATTACTGAAGCCGCAAAAGAAGTGGCCGCTTCGAGCTTTAATTTCCACCTTCCCGGCTGGGCAGTTGGAGCAGTCATCGCAGCACTTGTATTCGCAGTCATCGTCGGCGGTATTAAATCTATCGGTTCTGTTGCCGGTAAAGTTGTACCTGTTATGGCAGGGCTTTACGTCGTAATCGCTTTTGTCGTTCTAATGATGAACATTACAAAAGTACCCGGCGCTTTTGCAGATATTTTCACATACGCATTTGGCTTTAAACAAGCCGTTGGGGGTGCCGCAGGTTATGGTGTGATGCAAGCTGTTCGCTTTGGTATCGCTCGCGGTCTATTCTCAAATGAAGCAGGACAAGGTTCGGCGCCTATCGCTCACGCTGCTGCGCAAACCAAAAATCCAGTGCAACAAGGTGAAATCGCGATGATTGGTGTGTTCATTGATACAATGGTGATTTGTACGATGACTGCATTGGTGATCCTGACTGTTCAAGGTGATTTCAGACGTAATTCTGCAACAATTGCAGCAGATGCATGTTTTGCAGCCGATCTTATTTCAATACCAGCCCACCCAATTGAAGGTGAGAGCTATTCCAAAGGTGACCTATTCCCTACAGCAACACAAATTGGACGAAATTCACTTCTTGCCCATAATGGAGCTGTTGCGCAGGAATTACTGCTTTCATGTCAGGAAGCGGATGCAAGTCTCGTATCTGACGAAGCTATAAAAGCGTCATACCCAGATGTATTTAGATCTATTTCTGGTGATCAATATGACATACTTATAGCCGCGCAATCAGATTCAGAAACAGATCCAACGCTGCTGGAAGCCACAATAGAACGACTTGCAGATATTGAAGCCCAAGCGGATTCAACTCTGACAAAAGTCAAACACGCATGGGAGTCGGATGCCGATTCTGCAGCCATTACCACACGTGCCTATGGCGCAGCCTTCCCAGGTGGTGAGTGGGTTGTACCAATAGCGCTCTTCTTCTTCGCATTCACAACAATTATTGGTTGGTCTTATTATGGGGAACAAGCACTCACATATCTTGTCGGTGAATGGGCAACTCACCCATTCCGTTTTGCTTGGGTAGCCGTTGTCTTTGCCGGAAGTCTCGTCACAAACACAGATTCATTGTGGCGCTTAGGTGATATTGCCAACGCGACAATGGCAATTCCAAACCTGATTGCGATTATTGCACTATCAGGTGTGGTTATCGCTATGCACAAGAAAAACGGTGATCCTGATGCACCGGAAATTTCTGAAGAAGATAAATCAGTCTAATCCTGATAATTGGATTTAAAACAAAAAAGGCCGCATCATATTTAAAATGATGCGGCCTTTTTTAATGCTGCATTATCAGTCCGTTTTAAAGGAAGAAATCAGCGTCTAATTTGTAGATTTTTCATCCCAATTCAAACGGTTCCGTACAGAATATTCTTGTGGGCGTTGAAACCGTTTTTGGCTTGTTAATGGAGCTGGCTGACGAATAAGCTCATCACCTGATTCCACAATTTCGTGTTCAGCATTCAAAAGCTCTTCTTCACTCATATAACTATATGAAGATACACCATGCTCAAGCATCTGGTCCGCAGCTTGGCGTCCTGTAACTGCTGCTGCATAAGCTTCAAATTCACTCGCCATACTCTCGGCGCGATCCATTGTTTTTTTCTCGTGTAAAACTTGGCGCACTGGCGCTTGATATGCATTGTGACGCTCAGCTTCACGCGTTTCCAAAATCACTTCATGTGCGGGTGCTTGAGGCATAATAATGTGTGATTGCGGCATGATTTCAGGTTGGAAATGTGATTGATTTTGAACATGGTTTTGCACAGGCGCTGTATAAACTGGCTCTGAATAAGACGATGTCTGAGAGTGCGAAGATATTGCTTGACGTGAAGAAATTCCGCCACCCAGCCCCAAATGGCGCATTGTTTCCATCGTTACAAACCCCTGATGAGGCAGGCCATTTGCTGCTTGGAATTGACGCACAGCCTCTTCAGTCTGTGTGCCGATAATCCCATCGATTGGACCAGAATAGAAACCACGATCGCGCAATGCAATTTGCAAGTCACTTATTGAAGATGTCTGAGCATTTGTATCACACAGAACCTCAACCCACTCAAAACGCTCTGGCGCACGCAATACAGTGCGTTCTACAATTGCTGTGCGCGGAGCAGTCATGGATCTAGACGTACTTGCCGGTGAGATGATTTCTTGCGTAGATAATGTCTTAAATTCTGGCGGTGTTGGAATTTCTGCCACGCCACCACGATCGACCAATACCTGTTTTTGAACAGTCGCATATTGTGCTTCTACAGGGATACGTGTCACCTGCTCAGGCTGAACCATAACGCGACGAGTCACAGTGCGCGTTTTTGCAGGCACATCAACCAGACAATAAACCTGCCCAGTTTGTTCATCTATTTTGCGATGAGATGATAGGTTCGTACCCGCTTTCCAAACTTTGCGGGCTTCTTCAACAATGATTGTTTCTGTCACATCTTCAAATCGAGCAGCAATCACCTGAAGACGCTCATGCGCTGGTTTCACCAAGACTTGTTCTGTGACTGTTTCATATACGGGCTGACGCACTTCATAGCGTACACCTTGATCTTTGACCTGAACATCAATTGATGACGGACCAAATTGAGTGTCATTGACGACAAGACGTTCATGCGCGTCTTCCACCACAACTGTTTCAGGAACAATATCATATGCAGCTGGCAAAGTGATGCGTGCAAAACACTGACCCGCTTGCGCATCAGGCAAAGCACCGGCAGGGCTAAATGCACTATGTCCATTTGCATGGGGTCCGGCTGCTTGGGCCGACCCAGCAAAACCTATAGCTATCGCTGCCGCTGCCAATAACTTCTTTTTCATTTCAAAACCCCAATTAAGTGTCCGAATTGGCTATAAATGTTCGCTCATTCAGCGAATTTCATCAAAGATCAGCAAATTCGGTGCCAGCCAAAGTCTCTGGTTTGACCGTATAATCTTCTTTCTCAGGCATTAAACAACAATCTTATTGGAATATAGCTAACGCCGTGAAACTAAGTTTTTCAGGAAAATTAGTATATCGACAACACTTTAGTCCGTTTGACCAACTTAGGTGTTTGCAGTCTTGTCTCGGACGGGCTATGTCCTATTTCTAAAAGAATTACGGGACATCGGGAGTTTAGTATGACCACGCCAGACCTAGAGCCACGCCAAAACTGGACGAAGGATGAAATAGCAGCAATTTATGAATTGCCATTACCAGATCTTTTCCTAGCAGCTCAACAGGTCCGCAAAGCAAATTGGCCTGAAGGCCGTATGCAAAAATCGCAACTTCTCTCCATTAAAACAGGTGGATGCGCCGAAAACTGTGGCTATTGTTCCCAATCAGCTCATTTCGACACAGGCATTCCAGCATCTAAACTAATGGATGTTGAAGCCGTTGTTGGAGAAGCCCGCAAAGCCAAAGAAAATGGCGCAGACCGTTTCTGTATGGGGGCAGCTTGGCGCTCTCTCAAAGACCGTGACCTGCCTAAAGTCTGTTCCATGATTGAAGCAGTAAAAGCTGAAGGCATGGAAACATGCGTGACTTTGGGTATGCTAAAAGATGGTCAAGCAGAAGCGCTCTCACAAGCTGGCTTGGACTATTACAACCACAACCTTGATACTTCGCGCGAATATTATGAAAGCGTTGTGACAACACGCACTTATGAAGATCGAATCGAGACACTTGGCAAAGCCCGCAATGCTGGCTTAAACCTCTGTGTCGGCGGTATTCTTGGTATGGGTGAAGGCCGCCACGACCGTATTGGTCTACTTCATGAGCTTGCTCAACTTACACCTCACCCTGAAAGTGTTCCTATCAATATGCTTGTGCCAGTTGAAGGCACACCACTTGGTGAAGCTGCTACGAAACCACTTGAAATCGTTGAACTTGTTCGCGCTATTGCAACAGCTCGTATCATCTTCCCCAAAAGCTGGGTACGTTTATCCGCAGGACGCGAAGCCATGTCCTCTGAAGGACAAATGCTCTGTATCTTGGCGGGTGCCAACTCAATCTTTGTTGGCAACAAATTGCTTACGGCAGACAACCCAGAAATGAGTGAAGATGACAGCTTGCTTGCTGCTATGGGCGTTGAACAAGGTACGATTGCTGACAAACCACCAGCTTGCGCACCAACCGCAATACCGGCTGAATAAGTAAATCATTCTACAAACAAAAAAGCCTGCTCACTCAAGCAGGCTTTTTTATATCAGTTTTCTAGTGCTTTAATCTTGATTGAAAACAATCACAGACGCCAGAACGACCTGTGACGCACCTTTGCCTAATTGTTTATCGACAGCACGCTGCATGCGTCCTTCAAGAATATCTAGATCTGGCACCATACCCTCGCGATACGGCCCATTCGCATATCCTGTCACAGCAATACGCAAATTATCCATAATGCGCGGGCGAATTGCCTCTACATGTTTGCGTGTTTTTGATTTTTCTATGTGCAGGCCAGCATCAACAGCCATAACTGCGGATACAGCAAACCCTGAAGCAACAGAAACGCGAATTCCAAAAAATGGTACATAATCCTCAGAGCCAGATATTTTCTTCGCTGTTGGATCAATCTGACCGGAAGAAGCTTTCGCGGCTGGCGCCAATGCATACGCCATTGGGCTGGCCAACGCCAACACAATAGTCGCAATAAGAGCAAATCGTGCAGAATAGAATGTCATAACACCCCTTATACACCAACACACTTAAGCACTCGTTACACTGTTGAGGCCACATTAAGGCTATTTTACATCACAAAGCGTTCATCTTCTTACCTCTTCCTCTTGTAATCGCACCAGATAACTCTTTAGTGCTTAGTAGTTTTAAGAAAATGGAATGATTTGTGCGTATAGTTTCACAAACTATATTCCTAAGGAGATAAGAAATATGCTGGCTGTGCTCGATGTCGTTATGATGGCCCTTCAATTATTGGTGTGGGTTCTCATTGCACAAGCTGTGTTATCTTGGCTGATTGCATTTGGGATTGTGAACACTCGCAACCAATTTGTTTCAACAATCTATAGTATCACGCACCAAATCTCTGATCCTCTGACTAAACCAATTCGAAGATTTATCCCTTCTATGGGTGGTTTGGACCTGTCTTTCATTGTTCTGATTTTTGCAATCTACTTCTTGCAAAGCTTCATTGTACGCTACCTCTACCCTGCATTCAGCAGCGCAGGTATCTAGCGCATAATTGATGTCCACTTTCTGGAAAACTCGCGACGATGATTTAGACATCGTCGCGCGCGTCACACCTAATGCATCAAAAGACGCCGTTGAAGCACCAGAACAAGACGCCGCAGGCAGAACCTACCTAAAACTCCGTGTGCGCGCTATTCCCGACAAAGGAAAAGCCAATAAAGCCGTAGAAAAACTACTTGCTAGCCATTTTAACCTTCCCAAATCAAAAGTAGCTGTAGTCAAAGGGTCCACGGATCGGTTAAAGACCATTCGCATCAGCGACGGTGCTGACTTATCCAGCCAACTTGCAGAAAAGTATGGAGATAGACATGGCGACAAGAATTGATGGAAAAGCGATTGCAGCAGATGTGCGCGTCAATGTGGCCAAGGCAGTCTCAGAACTCCCATCTCAGCCTACACTAGCCGTTATTCTTGTCGGAGAAGACCCAGCCAGCCAAGTTTACGTCAACTCCAAAGTCAAACAAACGCAAGAATGCGGTATGCGCTCGCTCCATAATGTCCTACCGGCAAACGCCACGCAGGACCAAGTCGAAGCAGAAATCGCTAAACTAAATGATGATCCTGAAGTCGACGGAATTTTACTTCAACTCCCCTTGCCCAAAGGTTTGGACGCTGACTCAGCGATAGAAAAAATCAGTCCAGATAAAGATGTAGATGGCCTAACAGAAGCCTCAGCGGGTCGTCTCGTTTTGGGGAAACCTGGCCTTCGTCCATGCACACCCTCAGGATGCGTCATCCTAGCCAAACGCGCTTTAGGAAATGACCTTTCAGGCAAGAATGTTGTGGTTGTTGGGCGTTCAATTTTAGTTGGAAAGCCAGCTGCTCTACTTTTCCTCGCTGAAAACTGCACCGTCACAATTGCGCATTCACGCACCAAAGACCTTGCAGCTGTTTGCCGCGAAGCTGATATTCTTGTGCCTGCCGTTGGCCGCCCACAAATGCTCACGGGCGAATATGTAAAACCCGGCGCTGTCGTCATTGATGTGGGTATTAACCGGATTGATGCCCCTGAACGCGGCGAAGGTAAAACACGTCTTGTCGGTGATGCTGAATTTGACAGCTGCGAGGCTGTAGCTGGACACATCACACCTGTTCCCGGCGGTGTTGGACCGATGACAATCGCTTGCCTCTTGCAAAACACTGTGCTGGCAGCATGCGCACGTCGAGGCTGGAATATACCCGATATTTTAAACAGCTAAATGTCTGGCTCTAAACATCGCAATCGCCTCCCCCATGCTTGGTTTCAATCTCTTTGGACCAAGCAAGATGGCCATTGCGCAATTTGCGGTGAGCCTATGCCAAATTCACGCTTTGAAACGCCACATGCAAATGTTTGGAAAAAACAGCGACCGACATTTGACCATATCATTCCCAAATCAAAACACGGCGATGACAAAATAGAAAACCTGCAACTTGCTCACGCGATTTGCAACAAAACCAAGGGCAATCGCCTATAAATCCACGCCTTAAGAATGGGAAGTTTCCACCAAGACTTCAAATCTGACTTTCCCTCGCTCTATCTTCCTGCCATAGTTAATGCGGGGACAAAGCAAGGGATATGCTATGAGAAACGGACTAAGACCAAAATCACTAGAGACACACCTTTTTAGTGACGGACCTAAACGTATATTGGCCTTAGATGGTGGCGGCGTCCGCGGCATACTCACATGCGGTATTCTTGAACAGGTCGAAGCAAAACTTGCCGGACGACTGCCTGAAGCAGAACGTGAAGATTTTCGTCTGTGTCACTATTTCGATTTGATAGCCGGCACCTCCACAGGCGCAATCATGGCGACCCTGCTGGCGATGGGATATAAAGTCAGCGAAATAAAATCACTCTACAGAACACTTGCCAATGATGTGTTTGGTCAGAAAAAACACGGCATTATCGGCATGGTGCCCAAGTTTGACTCACGCAAACTCACTAAAGTGATCAATACATGTTTTCGTGATTTCCTAATCAGTAAAGGCGCTGACCCAGCGCATAGGCTAGAATTAGGGTCTGAATATCTGCAAACCGGATTAATGATCTGCTCAAAGCGCATTGATAAAGGCAGCCCGTGGGTACTCACCAACAATCCCAAATCGAAATATTGGGAGTGGAATTCTCCACATTGGCAAGGCTATTACGATGCAAATGGCGGCCCCGGTGAAAAATTTATCGCCAATAAGCATTACATCCTTCAAGAAGTTGTGCAGGCATCAGCCTCAGCTCCCTTCTTTCTAAGCCCTGTTGAAAAGCAAATTTCATCAGCCGAAAAAGCGCTATTCTTTGATGGCGGTGTCAGCCCACACAATAATCCGGCCATGCAAGCCTTTCTTGTTGCAACATCAAAGTGGCGCGACAATGCCAAGCCTTGGCCAAAGTGGAATGGAGAACCAAAATCTCCTTTCGGGTTTGGGTGGAAGACAGGGCCAGAAAACATCTCTGTATTGTCCCTAGGAACAGGCGCGTACCGGCCAACATTCAGCGTAAAAGATTTTAAAGGCAAAATGGCTGGCCTAAAAGCAATTGAGGCCCTGCGCGGCATGATACCAGACACATCAACAAATGGTCTCACATGGCTTCAAGCAATGTCCGATCCCGCCTTCCCAGTCAAAATCAATTCAGAACTTGGCGATATGGATGATCTGGGCATTATGAATGACTCCCTACTCCATTTCCAACGCATTGATCTGGACCTTGATGAACCAGCCGTACGCGACATTATTGGCGATGAAGCCTTTGAGGGTGAAAATTTTCTCGGAGCCTTTGAGAAAAAAGGTGTTGATGGATTAATCAATTCTATGCGCGCTCTGGAAAATTCAGCCAGCACCAATATGGATCGCCTTGAATCTATTGGTGAACATTTAGGGCAATACTGGTTTGGCATGGACCGTTTTGGACGCAAACCTACCCCCTCAAGAGGTGACCCCAAAGCAGATCCAGCATCTTTAATTCTTCCTCACCACTTTGACGGTTAAACTATTACTTCACTATTTCGGGTATATGTGAAATAAAGCCGGAAAAATGCTTCCAGGAGCATATATGAGTGGAGTTTATCATGCCCGTACAAAACCGGTTATCACTGCGTGTTGGCTTATCTCTTTTGATGCTCGGCTTTTCCGGCAATGCCTTTGCGCAAGAGGAACCATTCCGGTTTGACAATCACCTCTCCGAAAACATTAGCGTGTCTGGCGAAACTCGCATGCGCTATGAAGCGCTTAATGGGCAATTTCGCGCTGGCGGTACGGGTAGCGACCAGATGTCGTTATTTCGGACACTCATTCACGCAAAACTGGATACCGGACCAGTCACTTTCAGTATAGAACTTCAGGACAGCCGCACATATCTAGACGATAAAGACTCTCCAAATTCCAGCAGCATCACCAACCCGCTCGATATTCTGTAATTATACGCCAATTTCCAAACACCAGGCCTATTGGGTTCTGGTTCACAAATGGACATCACACTGGGCCGACAAACTGTCAGCATTGGCTCAAAACGCCAAATTGAACGTGTCTCATTTGCCAATGTCATAAAAGCCTACACAGGCATCCATGCTGTCTCCACAAATGATCGCGGCGATGAACTTCATCTCGCTTATGTTGTACCAATAGACCGCAATCCTGCTGATCCTTCAAATGATTTGAATGACAATTCTCTTTCAGGTGACAGTGAAGAATGGGATCGCCACATCTGGAGCGTTCACTACCGCCGCTCAGATTTCATACCTTCTATTGCAAAAGATATATGGGGCGAAATCTTCGTTTACGGGACTAAATGAAAAAGACAATGCAATCACAGCCACACCAAATAGAGAGTATATCGGCCCCGGCTTCCGACTCTACCGCAAACCAATATCTAGCCAATGGGATATGGATATTGAAGGGGTATGGAGAACCGGTACGCGCCGTTCCACTTCATTGACATCAGATACAACAGATTTAGATGTCGATGCACAAATGCTTTTCTCAGCCATTGGTTACACATTCGATACACCTTGGCAGCCCCGCCTTGCGCTTGAATATTACTATGCATCAGGCGATGAAGATCCAAATGATGACAAATATGACCAATATGAACGCCTGTTTGGATCTCGCCGCACCGACCTCAACAACACATCAATTCACGGTCCGCTAACACCCGCAAACTTATCTGCCCCAGGTGCGCGTATCCAAGTAAAACCCAATTCGCGCTGGGATGCACGCCTTGCCTATTCTGCCGCTTTCTTGGCGTCCAGCACAGATAACTGGGTAATTGCCAAACAACGCGACATCACAGGCCAATCAGGTGATTTCATCGGACACACACTCGATGGCCGCGCGCGTTATTGGCTCATTCCAGAAAGTTTACGTCTAGATGTCGGTGCATCTGTATTTCTCAAAGGTGCTTTTGCGAAAACTTCACCCAATGCATCCAATGAAGATGAGACATTCTTTGGCTATTCCTCATTTATTTTTAGCTTTTAATTGGCTTCCGTACAAACATTCACTTGTTGTGAACACATAACGCGCTTACATGAGAGTCTGGTGGTTTGCTGCGGCGTTTGTGTAGGGAAGTTTTATTCCAGCGACCTTACATTTTCATCAGGGAGCTGGCTCTGGTCTGGATCGTGGTCCTAACTACCTGGTGCCCACCTAGCTTGCTGGGTCGATGGGAATACACATACCCCACGGCGTTTGTGGCGCCACCTCTATTAAACTGGATAGGAATAAAATTTGTCATCTCCGAACGCGCAGCAAAAAGACCTTCTTCGAGCTCACATGAAGGAGATTCGCGCCGAATCCGCAGCGCGAGACCCTGATGCTGCCGACAAACTTGCAAAACGTTTTCCATTAAAATTACTTGATCGCTTTGGTCCCGTTGTGGCGGGATATCGCGCC
>JGI2924J29684_1077392_pt1 | contig 16542 bp, 14 predicted proteins | sample BenlonsequencITS_FD_29684 | JGI IMG/M metagenome (IMG submission 29684)
CATGCATCTTATTTCGACAAATATGCTCCTAAATCCTTGATTTTATTGGGTTTTTGTTTAGTTCAGCAAGTCCTAATTAGCCAATCATTTGATAACACTTTTTAAACCTCAATTCTATTTCAAAAGATATATGCTTGGACATTCGCTATTAATTTCCAACTTTCCTTTTAATTTGAGTTTATATTATCTAATAAATTTACCTACAGGTTAGATAGGAAGAAACTGATCAAGCGGTTTGGTTTACGGGTAAGCTTAATTGATTCACTTATGCTCGTGGGAAATTCCGGAAGGCATAATCAATCTTTTGCTCGGGTCGGAAGCCGGACGGGGCTTAAAAAGCCCCATCCAGAACCTCCCAAAAGGGGACAGTCCCCCACCGAGTTATAGGACCACAGTTATTCAATAACGATTGTTTGATTTGAATACTTCTGTCTTCCACTGCAGGGTACTGCAAACAATGTTTTTACCACCACCTCTTTTGCTAATGGGATTTTTGCTATATACTAATATGATAAATGTATAAATATTCTATATTTTAGGTAATACTCCTTCATTAGTTTGCAAAAAAATATAGCTTTGTTTCGCAAGAGCAGGTATGGATGGTATGGAATAAACAACAAAAGGGTCAACCGTATGTGAAAGCGGTTGACCCTTTTGTTGTTAACGTATTTTGTAAACCTAGTGAACATAGTTTATTGAGAAAAAACACCCGATAGTTCCGCGCTGCCTAAACTATTTTCGCTAACGGAAGACTCAAACTGCGCCAGCGTAACCTGACCGGACAGGTCTAGGCTATCAACATTCAGTGCATAAAGTACGATTTTGTATTGATGCTCCCCTGATTCTGCCGGCGGTTCCGGTCCGCCATAGCCGCATGTACCGAAAGTATTAATTAATTCAACACAGCCGTTGGGCATTTGCGCTGTACCCGAGGCTCCTTCCGGTAGTTCCGTTGCGGTTGCCGGAATGTTAATTACTGCCCAGTGAACCCAGTTATTTGCGATAGGGTGTAAATCGTACATAATCAGGGCCAGGGATTTGGTATCCGCAGGCAAATTGCTCCAGGTAAGCGGAATGCTAATATTTTGCCCACCGGCTTCGTAGCCGGCATATTTAACCGGAATGGGGTGATTCTCCTGATACGCCGTGGATATTAAAGTAAAAGGCAGGTTTTCTTCTGCCCACTCCACTTCCACATCAACACCGGACCCCACAGTAAAGCCTGTGTTCAGGGTAAAAGCATACTTCTCACCTTTCGCCGCACCGGGTACGGTTACCGTGAAGGTTCGGGGGTCTACTTGCTCCCATGCCAAGTTCTTATTGGACATGGTGATCCCTGCCTGAATAGCAGCCAGGTTCGTATCACTATCGGTAGTCACCACTACTTTTCCAATGACTGCCGGATCTTCCGTAATCCCATTAATCACAACTGCCTCTGACGTTTCCGCCGGTTTAACACTAAACATCATCTTGATTGGCTTCGTTAAAAGTTTTCCCGAAGCTGATTTTACCTTGTTCTTAATAAAGAGAATATATTTCTGGCCGGGCATATATCCTTCCGGAGGCGGGTTAATGGTTATAGTTTTATTATCTTCGCTTAACTCTGTGCTGCAATTTATTGGTTTGCCATTCTTGTTGCTTTGAACATATACACTTTTGGAATTGACTGAATCGGGCAATATAGGTGCATTAAAGGTGACTGTCCATACTTTAACCGGCGGCACAAGCTCTTTCCATTCTTGCCACCTTTCGTCGTTCTGCGGCTCTTCACTAACTACTACTGAACATGTCGCAGTTTTATCACCGTCCACTGTTTTTACAGTGATAACAGCATTACCCACGGCAACAGGCGTTACTGCTCCATTTTCAACAGTCGCCACTTCCGGAGCGCTGGATGACCATTCAACTAATTGATTTGTTGCATTTGCCGGCAGCACCGTGGCCACTAATGTTTCCGAAGAACCTTCCACCGTTAGCGCTAGCTCGGTTTTATTCAGCGTAACGCTTTCAATAGCTATTTCCTGGTTTTCCTGTACTTCCGCAATAGCGGAAGTAACTACTATAAAGCTTAAAAATATTGCCGCTAAAATCAAAAAAAAGTTTAGTCTTGTCTTTTTCATAATATATTCCTCCTTTTTTACAACTTTTTTCTATTTTAATTGATATAAACATTCATTTCAAGGTGTTAAGGTAGGACAAGGATGGATTGTGGACTAGTAAAATTAGCACAAAGGAAAATTAAAACTGCAGCAGATAAAAGTTTGCCTGGGGAAAAATCCTTCGGAGACACTTTTTAAGTGTACCGATTATGGGATAAAAGATATAATGAGGCGAAAAAAGACGGCCGTAAGTCCTGAATGGATCTTTCTGCCGTCTTTCTTTAATGCCTAGTCAAGAAGGGAGATGTCCACAAATTCGGAACAAGTATCATTTTGCGCGATATCCTCGATATAGAATCCATACAGGTATTCGCCCTGGGGAAGATAATCACCCTGAAGCTCTAATTTTGTAGGATCCTGCACTGTGAATGGTTCGCCTGGAATGTCTTCGTCTTTGTCAGTAACGAGGTCATAAGAGTAAAACATTGGAGTAATGATATCACCGGCTTTTAACTTAATAATATTTCTATCCGATAAACCTGTATCTGGGTCGATGCCTTTCCAAGCGCCCAGTATACTGGTGGTTTCGGTATTGGTATCGTAGATTATTTGCAGGTCCATATCTTGGCCGTTGAGTTTAATTGGTACTGAATAGCTATATTTACCGTCGTTTTCATCCATAAGGAACAATGATACAAACTGGCCGCCCAGTTGAACCCACGTGCCGTCGAAATTATCTCTTACTATGCCGGTTGTTTCATCAAAGTCCACGTCGTTATCCATGCCCAGGAATCTAATTTTGGTGTTGTTGTCGTAATACTGACCTAGAACTGAATAAATCATATTCACCTTGCTGATATCCGATTCCTTTATTTTTATTTCAAACCTGTCTTCACTGATAATAGTAAAGACCATTTTGTAGTTGTCCTTCAGTGTTTTACCATCTGTCGATTTTATTTCCTTGGAGCTGATATCCTTTTTAATATAAATTGAATATGTTTCACCGGGTTCAAAGTAATCTTTGGTGGTTAGTGTCAGCTTGGTATTATTATCTGTTAGCTCATATTTTTCAATAAGGAATGGAGTAGATGTGCCGTTTTTATCATTTGTAATGTAAATGTTTTCATTAATGAAAATAGTATTGGCGTCTACTGGCTTGTTGAAATTGATTACCCTTATATTACTATTGCTAAATGACTTGGATGGCAAGGTAATATCTTCTCCGTTATAGGCACTGGCCGCCGATGACAAGATATTGCTGCTGCCGGCAGTGCTATTTTCCTGGTCGCTTGTACTGGCCGGGTTTGAATCTTCCAGTTCTACCCCCGTAGTATCAGAAACTACTATTTGCCCGTATTTTTCTATAAATTCCGTGTAAACAGGGGAAAAATTTATTTCTTTATAGTTTGTTAGTTTATCTTCAAATCCTTCTTTATCCTTACATGGCAGGTATACGGTCAGGCCGGTGGCATTTGGTTTCTTTTCCGGGGGAGTCAGATTAAAAACTACGGCGTTATTCAGTGCACTGATTATATTGGAAGTTTCTTCAGGATGCTGATTTTGCAGTTGCTTGGCCAGATTTCCGATATCAACCATATCTGTGCTGTCGCCGTGAGCTCCGCCGCTGTTGCCATAGTCTTCGGCTTTATTTCTTCCCTTGGCGAACTCTACATAAGCCGCCGGTTCATCTATGTCGGTACCTGCTTTGCTAACCAGTGCTTCCAGAGCTTCAATGACAGGGCCAATTTTCTTTGCGTTTATGACCGAAAGGGTTGTTTCATCTGCTGTGTCCCATTCCAGGGCTTGTTCCCTAAACCCTTGGGCTATTGCTTCCCCGAGTTTATCGCCGCTTATGGTTGGATCATCTAGAATCTTTTGAAAAATGGGTGTATAGTTCCACCCGTGTCCGGGTTCTGTTTCTTCTGAACCTATAAAATATTTAGTGAAGGGGCTTACAATATAAGCTGTCTCAATTGTCGCCATGAGACAGGCGTCAAAGCCTATAAGTTCGAAAGCTATGCCTGATTGACCGGATGCTTGTTCCAAAGCTGTTCGGATGTCGGCCAGGGATAAAGTGGACTTATCCTCAAAAAGCTCATCATGCGCATATCCACCATGCGCTCCCCCACCGTGATTCCACAAAGCCAGTACATACTTTTCAGCCGGATATTCGGTAGCCGTCCATATAATGAAATCTTTTAGGGTTTCCGGTTCCGCCATATTCACTTGGCCTACGTCTTCGATAAGTTCCATCTCATTATTTTTTATATACCAGCGCTGGTTTGTTTCAGGAGAAATACTTGTGTTGCGCCATTGTTTTGTACCACCGGTTTGAACCACAACGTTCAGCACGCCTGGCTCCGACCCGATAGCCATCATTTCATCGAGGTCATTTGAACCGGCCCCCGCCACTGTTCCATCGCCTTGATCTTCGCTTTCCAGGTCGGTGCCGTTTAAGTAAACCATAAAAGTGTAACTGGATAATTCGGGACTGCTAACAGTTTCCGCAAAGGATGCCGGTGACATAACAAAAATCATGCACAGCGCCCAAAAAAGGCCGAACGAAATTTTTAGATGTTTTGATTTCATACAGTTTCCTCCTTATTAGTTATTTAGTTGTATTTTTTTAAAGTAAATAATGTTTATTTATCCCTCCCGTTGCTTATTTTTTAGGCATATCTATTCGCTCGGGAGGAATGAATTTCCTGCAATTATTAAAAAAACGACATAAATAATGCTTACATTTAATATGTTTTTGATGTTTTTATCGAAAAAAATTATCGATCGTGGCGATCATATCGGTACTTCAGGCGCTGGTGGGGTAATTCCATAGCTTTTGTAATAGCCAATAAGAGGATGTTCTTTGTATTTCTTATTTAAGACCTCTTCATATTCAAGTGCTTTCATAACTCCATACAAACTAGTCATCCCGTATCCACGTTTAATCATACTTTTTCAACATTCTCCTAGAGCTGTGATCCTTTAATGATGGAAAATTTTAATATGGGGGCGAATATATTCGCCCCCATACTTTTAGTTATTTTTAGTTAATCGGCTTACATTACTGAATAAATCTATTATCTATCAATAGTGTAAGTCATGTCATCGTTCAGCGGATTCTTGTTCTGAGAAGCATCAATAATATTGATGTTGCCGTTGGCATCAGCTACAACCTTAATGGTTATGTCGCCAGCATCAGGCAGGTCAGAGCCTAGATCCAGGGTGACAGTTCTTTTGCCATTAACTACGGCAGCTTTCAGTATGGTAATTGTGCTTGAACCGATCTTAACTTTGAAGTTCTTAGCAGCAGTAACTTCGTTGGCATTTTCCCTGAAATTCAGAGGCTCATCAAACGTCATGATGATTTGTCTCTGACAGACACTTCTTGTTTTGATAGAAACAGGTCTGGTGTTATCAAGAAGAGCAACTTCTGTGTTAACTTTAGTCATCATACCACCATCAGGGTTGGTTACACCTTCAACCGAGAATGCAACATCGCCGTCAGAAGGGACGGAATCTTGAGGCACTTCAAAGATTTCTTAACAAGCAGTTTCTGGCTTCCGCCGGCCATATTAATTGTTAATGTGCGTTCAGCGTCACCGGTATCCGGGTTAATTACAGAGGGTCCAGCTTCATTATCGTCGCCAACGTTGGTAAATCTAGCATCTTCAGGCAGATAAATATCAACAACAGTTTTTCCACCTTCAGTAGATGCAATAATATGATCATCCCACCATGAACCAGCGTATGTTGTAACAATGTCATCTAACTGATTGCTGGTTCCAAGTGTTGGTAAAGCTTGATAATCTGCATCCCCTTCTACAATTTCAAAATAATAATTTCTAGGGTCAGCAGCAGTTGTTAGATCAACTATGGTATTAAAAGTTACTTTAATGTGGCGGTAGTTATCAAATTCTACTTTCTCAACAGTAGGCTTTGCAACATAGTTTACAGTTTACTGTGAATGTTTTGCCATTATAGGTAATTGTTCTGGTATTTTCACCCTCACTAAGGGTTGCTACTGTAAAATTTTGGGTAACGCCATCGCTGAAAGTTACTTGAATAGTTGTAGCGTTAATAGCACTAAAGAACAAGGGTTCGTGTATATTAAAAACCCCGCAAACCCAGTAGTACCAAGGGCTTGGGGGCTTCTTAACTTGGCATTGTAGTTCCAGTCGATATTATTAGTAAATTATCCATAGGGTTAGGAAATATAAGCTTATTATTCATAAAGGTTTTCTTATAAAATAGCCTCTTTAACTATTTTTTCTACTTCTTTTTTAGGTAAATCTACAGCATCAATAATTTGCTCCATGGACAACCCCATTTTTGCTAATCTCTTAACAACATCGATTTCTTTCTTTCTGGCACCAATTTCTATTCCCCGTTCCATACCTTTCATGATGCCTTCTTCTTTTCCTTCTTCCCTAAACATTTCTGCTATAGTCACCATCTTCTCACTCCCTTCTGGGTAGGTAGTTTCAATTCTTTTGATTATCTCATTAATATCTGATTTCGTTAAGTTCTTTCCAGCACTGAATACATATCTGATTAGGGTTTCAAAGTAATCTACCCCGGTCTCTTTATCTTCCAGTTCTTGTAGATACTCCACTGCTCGGAAAATAGACTTCACAAGCCCCTTGCTGTCTTTGGTGTATATATCCCTTAACATGGTAAGGAATATCCTGAGCTGTGCTTCGCCTTTTATTTCCCTATCCGTATACCTTGAAAGATCATATAGCAGATATTTATAGTCTGGTATGAATGCCTGCACATCCCTTGGCAGTTCTTCATACCTTGGAATCATTTCCCCTAAAGCTTTTATATTCCAGCCTTCTTGGCCGTGGTAGACTACCAGTGGGATGATAACCGGTAGCTCATAAGTCTCCTCTTTACTGATTTTGGCATTCCAGATTTCCACCATATATCTTAGCAGTTGGAAAGCAATATCCCGGCTAGGTTGGCTTTTGTGTTCAAAGAGAAAATAAAGGTATCCTTCCCGTTTGTTTATGCTGGCCTTAAAAAGGAGATCTGAAAAACTTTCCTGCAACTTTTTATTAATAAAGCTGTCTTTTTGCGGCTCAAGGGTGTCTACATCTATTATATTCATAACACTTTGGGGCAAATAGTTATTTAGAAAATCCTTGGCTACGGCTACATTGCCGAGGGTTTCCTTAAAGAATTTATCGTGGGGGTTTTGGATTTTCATTTTATCACCCGTTCTATCTCTATTATATCTTGTAACTAAATATTATACCATAAAAACAAATCACGACGAGAACAAATATTTTTACAAATTCTTCAAAATTGCCTCAACTTCCCGCTTGAAACCATACTTCATCAGATATTCCACCAGAGCACATAGCCATTCCTGCGCTTTCCTTCCCGCAGTGCCCCGCCCACGAAGCCGCCAACGTCTTTTATAGTATCTTGCTGAGCTTTGTTCATCTTGCGATATTCCAATACGGTTTCAGTGGTGCGCTTTGTTGTGCGGATAGTGTTTTTGAAGTCCTCCCGGGAGATGTCCTGATTCTTCCACCGTTTCTCCATGCGGCTGTTGCCGACAGCAATTTTCATGTATCACACACCTCCTCGCAGTATTTCGTGAAATACCTGATGGGAATGCCGCGTTCTTTCGCCTTGGAGATTTCCTTGCTCATTCCGCTAGAAATATTGCTTCCAAATACCCAAAGTTCATCGCATTTGCCGAGCCAGACCATACCGAAAAACAGGCCCAGTTCCCGTTTGCCAGGCAGATCTTCGCCGCCCGCAAGATCAATAACTCGTACTTCGCTACCGTCGACGGAGTAGGCAAATAACAGCACTTCAAAATCCTGTGACTTGGGCGTACTTGTAGACACCGCATTTGCCCAGGTCGGCACTGCTATAAGTTTCAATGTCGCAGGACAGCGTTTTTATATGAGCCACCTAAGACACCTCCTATAAGGATAGGGCGGCAGGAATCCCGCCACCCCTTCTAATTGCAGTGGACTTTAGCTTAATCCAAAAAATCGTCATCATAGTCCGAAGCGAAGTCTTCAGCGGCACTGGCTTTTACACCCAAGGGCTCACCATCGCGGATTTTCTGGATGTTACCCAGGCCGCAGGCTATTCCACGATTTCCATTGGAATTGAATGCATAGAAATTAATGCTGACCCTTGCGTATACCCCGGAATAGACCTCCGAGCGGCTCATGATGGGGTTAAGAGTTTTGTCCACAATTTCCGGTGGTGTAATGCTATTTGCGTTTACGAAGTAGTTTATACCCCTCACCTATAAGCGAAAAAGAGGGTTCATTCGAACCCCCCCTTCTTAGGAGAAATGTTTTTTTAGCTTCTCGTGCATCTTTTTGAGCCGGTTCCGGATGGCCACTTCAGTCACACCTTCTTCAGCAGCAATATCCGCGTTGGTTCGTTTGTCTACATATACCTTTTTGAACAGCTCCCTTTGTTTTGGTAGGAGATGTTCCATGGCTTTGGTAAGCCTGTCCAACGAAGCCAGATGCTCTAATTCCTCTTCTACTTCCATGTAAAGCTGTTCTGGATTAGCACTGTTATTGGCGAGATACTTATTGCGGTCATCTGCAGCCCCACCTTCACCATCGTGGTAAGCATCAAGGTGTACGCTCACCCGGTAGCCATAGCGGCGCTGCTCGTCCACTTCTTGGTCATCCAAAGCATGCAAAAGCTCAATGTCGGCTTCGGTAACTCCATCTTCACCTGGGGTAATAACGATCTTTGTTCCTTCGGCTGTGTAATAGACATAATTGGTGCGGTTCTTTTTACTGGTTTTGAAACCTCTTGGCATAAAATTAGCCCCTTTCTCCAGCGAGAAAAGGGCATGACTAGCAGCCAAAAAACTCGCCGTTTTTTTTAAAACGGGAGCCGTTTGGCTGTTCCAATTTATTGAAGGACTATTCCCTTCGCCTTCAATATCAGTTTAGGGGATAAAAAGGGTACCATGGCGGACACCTCATGTCCGCTAGTCAAGGAGCAAAAGGGGGATTTTTAGCTCAGAAATGTATAAAAACAAAAAAAAGAGCCATACACAAACCCTTTATTGGGGTTCATGTATGACTCTTATGAGTTTAGGCATAAAAAAACCGGACATCCCGTGTCCGCTTTTCTAAAAAATTATTTTATAATGGCTCAGCGCCTTGTTGTAGTAAGAACGTCCTAATTTCGTCCAGTGACTGGGGGTAAAGGTATATCAGAGCAAAATCATACCAGATATGAGTATTGTTATTATGGAAATTCAATCGGAAAGGGGGAGTGTCATCCACACTGTGCCAGCTAATGTGCCATTTTACCTCAGTGCTATTTCTGTTAAATTTAATTATCTCCTTAAAATAAGGATAATCCACATCCGATAAGGAATGCCCAATTACCACAATACTCCTAATATTCTCTAGCGATTTAAAATACTGCTGGTTCTTGGCTAGAACATCACTTGTTTTCTTGGCTGAATTATCGTAGTAGTCTTCAATAATACCGACCGTGTTATTGATTACATCATATCTCATTTGGCTCTTCCAATTTCCCTTAGTATTATCACTTAAAAAGTAACCCAAATACACCGGGTTATCGTTATTATAAAATTGTCCTTTTCTTCCTCTTAGCCTTGGCTGAAATTCCTTCCGGTTTTTGTTGGATTGATACCATTCCTCAAATATCTTTTCAGTATCATGTCCATGTCCTAGCACAAGTTGTGTTTTTTTATCTCTTCTATCACCGTGGATGTATAGTATGTTTTCCCTAGGTACTTCATAGATCGTTTCTAAGAATTCTGTATAATTGAAGTTAATATATCGTGAATTAAGTTTAAAAATATCTTCAAGCGCTTTTGAATGACTATTGGGTTTTAATGTATTTATCCATCTACGAAACCTTTTAGGAAGCTCTTGAGTTAAAACGAATACTGGAGATGCAGCGGTCTCTTGGGCAGCAAAGAAATCAGCAGCCGAAAAATCATCATCATCCTCTTCATCAGGTACACCAAAATCATCTAGCCAGTCATCTACTGTACTAAGCATCATTTCACGATCCAAATACGCTAGACTACTTTCAAAATTTCCCCATATATCATCCTTTCTGATATAAGTTTCCAATGTAAATCTTAATATATTGTTTTTACCTATGGTGTCCCGGAAATTATAATAGCTTGATGGAACGCCATGCATTATATCGAATCCGTTACCGATAATGAAAAGTATTGTATTAGAATCCGTTAAAGCTATTTTTGCCCTTAAATGATTTCCTGGTCAAGTACGCTGTGGGAGCGGTATTATCCACGTTTACGTTAAAGTTGATTGTTTGAGTCAACAGGCGGTTAGCACTGTCGGTTGATGCTGCCCATTCACCTACATTGGAAACCTGAAGAACGTGAGTGCCTGAAGTTAAAGCATGAGTTGTAGGCAGGGTAATAGTTACTTTGTATCTGTTATCTTCAGTAATAACGTCGTTGCCAACACCCTGAGTGATACCTTGTACTGCTACGTTAGCACCAGGAATGTTGGTCAGGCGGATACCATCAAAAACGTACTTATTGCCGTCCTCGATCAGGTACTGCTTGAAGCCTTCAATGGCTGCCGCCTGGTCCTGGGTCAGTCCGTTTTGTTCAAACATGAGATCAGCTCCCTTTGCTTTTTCTAAAAACACAAAAAGCCCTTACCACCTCTTTGTCAGGGGTAAGGACCATTTTTACTTCTTACTTTAGTTTTCTAGTTCTTTCTTTAGCTCCAGTACGGTTTCTAAAGACAATCCGGTTATTTTGCAAATCATGTCAACATTCAATCCTTCTTTCAACGCAACCCTGGCTATTTCGACTTTACCTTCAAGTTTACCCTCAAGCTTGCCCTCAAGCTTGCCCTCAAGTTTACCTTTCGTTTGACCTTTTTCCATTCCCCTCGCTTCAGCCGCCTTTTGCATCTCATCCAGCGACCGCTCAATATTGGTGATCATTTTTTCCACCTCCCGAAGCTCAGTTTCATCCAGCACGCGGTCAATTTCCTTTTGCAGTGGTCCTGGCAGTTTGCGTTTGATGACGTTCCGCAGCCACACGATTATTTGCCGGAATTGTTCCGGGTCCATTTCTTTCAATACGTCAGCCAGTTTTCTGAGCCGGGCCACCAGTTCTCTCGAATCAACGGTCTGATCCAGGTAGAATACGCTGGACACTACATTGGCCGCCCGGTGCAGGTCTTCTTCGCTATAGCGAACGACATCAAAGAGGATGTAGGAAAAATCCAGCAAGCGGCCGGGGAATTGTTCGTGCCCCGACTGGTACTTTCTAAAGCTCTGGTGGGCCGTCCAGCCTTTCTTGCCGTTGTAGAGTACGGCGGGGACGATGGGCGGCAGTTTGAAGCTCTTGCGTCTCCGTTCTTTTTCCGGCGTATTTTGGTAAATGTCCCGCCATATCTCGACCATGTATTGCAGCAGGCGAAAGGGCATGGTGTGGTCCACGGTTGACTGCAGTTCTAAGAGTACGTAGAATATTATTTCGCTTCCGCCGAGCCTCATCCTGTACACTATGTCGGCCTCTTTGTCGCTAAAGTCCTGTAGCACATAGGACTTATTGACCAGCGTCAAGTCATCTTCTTTTATTTCACGCACCCAGCCCTCGTCCACGAAGGTTTGCAGTAGTTCCAGGAAGGTCTTTTTGTTGGTCAAAAGCTGCCTGTATCCTTTATCGTGGGGGTGGTGGGGCGGTTTTGGTGACGTTTTTCCTCGGTCTGGCAATTTATTCACTTCCTTACTGGTATTATATCATGGCGGCAACCGGAGTGACAGGGAGTTGTGTTTGCCTTCACCGTATAGGTTCTAAGCCGGTTGGTTTTTTCCTACTTCTTTTTGGGTTCAGGACAATCTTATTGTTATGCAATGCAAAAAGGCCAGCCCGACCTTTTTCGGTTAAGTTGGCCTCCGTTTTTCGGCTCGCTGCCTAATATCAATTAGGCAGTGTTTTTGGGTTTCTCCAAATTGGCGTCTTTCTATGGGTTTCTTGGGGATTTCTTTCCGGGGAGTTTTCCCGCATTTTTTTGCAGCGGGCCGGGCCTCTTTTTGCAGCGAGCCCGGATTTTTTTGCTGAGAGCTTTCGCTGTCCGCGGGGCCACTTTGTCCCGTTTTTACCGTCAAGAGCGTCAATGCCGACATCCGTTTTTTTCCATTGCCGGTACTGACGCATTTTACGGATTGTGGGACGCGGGCGTCTTGTTTTGCAGCAGTGTTCAACTACCCAAAATTTCCATCACTCGATCTTTACTCCATGGCGCCTCTCCAGATGTTCCTTGATAGCCTCGTTCACAAACGCGGTCATGTTCAAGATCAAGCCTCTTTCCCTGAGGGACTCTACTTCCCTGGCGACGGCAATCTGCAAGTAGGTGGTGATCCGCTTGTGCTTGTCCTTGAATCTACCCCCGCCGTTTCGGCACGAAAACCTGCTGGCTATCTCCCGTCCATATTTTAGAGCCAATGGAAAGGAATAGCTCAAGAGTAGGACGAAATTTATACATACAGTCACAAGCGTTAAGAAATGACAGCTTGGACCATGATTAAATGAAATGATATAATATAAAAAAATGTGGAGTGTTTGAATTGGCTGAATATGATTTAATCCTAAAGGCCCTGGCCGAGCAATACCCGGAACATTTTGTAACCATAGTCAGAGGGCCGGGTGCAGAAGTGGAGAAGATTGAGCGCCTGGAAAAGGAAGCCGTGGCCACCCAGCGCACATTAGATATTTTGCTGAAAGTCACTGAGAGCGGCTATGAATATGTATTATTAATTGAAATACAAACCAGGCCTGACAAAACCATGCCCTTAAGACTGCTTGAATACACGGCCATGCACCATAGAACACATAAGAAACCGGTTTACCCGGTACTGATAAATTTAACCGGCCAGGGCTACAGGGAAGAATGTTATACATATGAATGCCTAGACATAACTGTAATAAATTTTAACTACCGGCAATTTAACCTAAGTGAAATGAATGGACGGGAGTTTATACACGCAGCTCCGGTAGGACTTCTGCCCCTGGTGCCTTTAATGCGGCATTCCGATCCACCGCAGGAGGTTCTTGAGGCGTGCTCAAAGCGATTTGAGAGAGAAGTATCATCTGACCAGGACCGCGCCAACCTCTTCTTGGGCCTGGCTGTAATCAGCTCCCTTAAGTTGTCCAAGGAAATTATTCTAAAGGTAATCGAGGTGAGTAAAATGGAAAACTCTCCGCTGTTTGATGGTATCCGCGAGGAATGGGAAGATAAAGGTAAGGTCAAAGGTATAATTTTTGCCATTCTAAAAACTTTAGAAAAAAAGATTGGTAAAAAACCGGATAAGTTTTTTGAATCGAGATTAGGCGCTATTGATAATGAAGATACAATTGAAAAGCTGTTTTATGTAGCAATTGAGGCAGAAAGTATAGAACAGTTTACCAAAGCTCTGGAAAAAGTGGAGCAAGAAAGGACTGGTTATTAAGACCAGCGTGCTGAAAAAGTCTAAGAGGGGACGCCCGGCAATCTCTCGGGAAACCATTCAACTAATCAAAAAGTTACACAAGGAAAACCGGCTACTATCGCCGGAAAAAATACGTGAGCAGTTGATATTGATGAATGTCACGGACGCACCGGCTCCCAATACTATTGCCAAATATCTTCCATCCACTAGGAAGCCACCGTCAGAAAAGCAGGTTCAGTCCTGGAGAACGTTTCTAAAAAATCATGCCCCCCATACCTGGGGAATAGATTTTTTCACCGTCCCTACTCTCACGTTCAAGATTATATATGTCCTGGTCATAATAAATCACGGCACCCGTAAAGTTGAGCATTTTGCTGTTACCAGCAATACTAATGTTTTTTGGCTCAAACAGCAATTCCGAAACGCTACACCCTACGATCAAAAACCCAAATACCTAGTCCATGATAATGATTCGGTATTTGTCTCTAAAGCTTTTCAAGCCCTCTTGAGATCGTCGGGAATAAAATCAAAAAGAACGTCTTATAAATCGCCATGGCAGAATCCCTATGCCGAGAGGGTTATCGGCACTTTACGCCAGGAATTACTGAACCACATTATACCGTTAAATGAAAGGCATTTGCATTATTTAATGAGTGAATATGTCCATAAATACTATAACCCGCACCGGACACACCAGGGGATTGACGGCCGAACGCCGATTCCGTCACCGGCTTATAAGCCCACTACGGCGGCGGAGACAAAGTTGAAATCAACGCCGGTCCTGGGTAGGCTTTACCATACTTATAAAAAAGTTGCTTAAGTTTTATCTAATTCATCTACCCTGCGGAAAAACCTTTTATTAAAGGCTTAATCGTGGGTGGCTAAATACGCTTTATGGTGCTGTAATATTATATAAAAATAGGTCTTCTCTTCCTGGGAAGACAACCTGTTTTTTCGGTACCTAGTTACCATTGTGTTCCTTAAATTATATATCTTGGTACCCTTGTTCGGCCGGATGGATTTCTTGAAGGGGACACCGTCCAAATTCCGACCCGAGCATGAGCCCCTAGTCCGAGGCTCAGTGGGACCAGTCCAACACATCAGCCTTCCCAATTAGGGATTTCGAGGCTAATTCCCATTCAGTTCTCAGACTTTCGGCCCATTACCTTGTTTACCTACGCTTAAATGTAAATATGTTACCATTTACACTCCAAGGCTAACTACCAGTGGTCGGCTCAACCTTGCTGGGTGGGATTCGCACCCACTATATGACGCGCCATTTCTCGGATGCACGGACTGTCCCCTTTGGGAGGTTTTGGGAATCCGTTAGGATTCCCAAAACCGACCCGAGCAGGAGCAGAAAGAAAACAGCCGGGCGATCCGCGTGGGACCTCCCAGCCGTTCTTGTTCACTTCAGCGTCAGGGCACCGGCGTCAGGTGAGCCGGACCAGCCACAGGAACCGTCCCCGTGGCTGGTTCTTGCCCAAGTAGGGTAGGTCTCCTTGTGGGAAATGAGTGGACGGGGGTTTTTAGATGCAGCCCCCCAAGGGCTGCTGCCGCCTGCGGTCGGCGATTAGCACAACAAGGGTGATCAGGAGGATAACTGCTATCAGATCTGAATTGTATCTGTGCCAGATCGTTAATTCCGGAAGTGGGCGGTTTCAGACTTTACCACCTTGTTACTGTTGCTGCTATTTCAAGGTAATAATATATGCTTGATCAGGAGGCTGTTTCGCTGTGACCGTGCTACCTGGACTGACGCTATTGACGGCAAATACGGAGAACGGGGGAGCGGGGGAGCGGGAGGCCTGACTGTCCCGTCTGCCAGGGCAGAAAGCAGAAAAAGAAAACAGCCGGGCGATCTGCGTGGGATCTTCCGGCTGTTTTTTGTTTACTTCGGCGTTAGACGATTGTTATCAAATAACTTGATAACTAAGGGGCTAACCCCTGGAGTTCTTTAGTTCGTTAATGTGTTACTCTGGTGGGGGACTGTCCCCTTTTGGGGATATTTGGATGGCCGGTTAGGCCTTCCGGAAATCCCCGAGCAGTCCCCTTTTGGGAGGAACTGGATGGGGCTTTTTGAGCCCCGTCCAGCTTCCGACCCGAGCACTTTACCATATAATGTCTCCAGGTGGACTTTTTGAAGGGAACACCCAAAACCGACCGTTATCTTAATTAAGCCTGATAATAAAGCTAGACAAATAATTCTGATCTATCCTATTTGAAATTAATTTTTACTTGCACAACTGGATTCCTGTCTTGTAACAATTGTTCACAATTTTGCAAAATATGTTCATCCCTCAGAAAAGAATGCTTAATATTCTTTCGTTATAATGTAATTGTTAAATCCTAAGCACTTAAGCAAAATGCTATTCATTAACCAGTCAGTTAAATTCATTCTTGTCCTTTGACAATTGAATACCACCCGGGGCACAACAATTCATGCTGGCTATCTGCTGGGCAGGTTCCATGGCTGAAAGGGAAAAAACGAGCATAAGGGAGAACAGAAAAAGAAAACAGCCGGGCGATCCGCGTGGGACCTACCGGCTGTTAAATTCTTTATCTCGCTAAATTGTTAACGTAGCGGGGGACTGTCCCCTTTTGGGAGGTTTTGGGAATCCGTTAGGATTCCCAAAACCGACCCGAGCACAAGGTCGGCACCCCGGATGGGTGATTTCGGAGCTCTATAGCTGGCCTGCGTTTTCCCCTGTCAACGCTTCACGTGCGGCCTCGCGGCTGCCCGCGCATGACTAGGGGTCGTGATGGTGCAGCTACTCCTTTCACGTGGGGCTCTTGCATCCCCTACTCTATGCCGGTTTATCCCGGCGCTTTCGAACTGTCCCCTTTTGGGAGGTTTTGGGAGCCCGTTAAGATTCCCGAAATCGACCCGAGCATCGACACCACTTGTCAATATTTACCTCGTTTTTTATACCCACAAAATCTCACCTGTGCAACGTATATTTCTATGGAAGAAACAAAAAGGTCGGTT
>JGI2924J29684_1077391_pt1 | contig 16533 bp, 27 predicted proteins | sample BenlonsequencITS_FD_29684 | JGI IMG/M metagenome (IMG submission 29684)
TCCGATCGCCATGGACGAAGGCCTGCGCTTCGCGATCCGCGAAGGCGGTCGTACCGTCGGCGCCGGCGTGGTGGCCAAGGTTATCAAGTAATCCCCAGTGATTGCCGAGTGACTGAAAGGGCGGAAGCGAAAGCTTCCGCCTTTTTTTATCCTGCGCGTCGGCTGCCCAGTCCGCAGCTGCATGGGTCATGGGGGTGATGACGGTCTTTCCGTTTGGCCATCTTTGTGATTGCTTTCACCGTGCGTCACTGAGGGTTCCGCCGGAAGGCGGCGCGTGGGATATCTCACAGTGTCCCCGTGGTTGCGGCTGATATCCCAGAACAGCCGCGCGACCAAGATGCCGCTGGCCAGGGTAAACCCGAGATTCATCAAGACCAGCATGGTCAGGAGGCCCATGCGGCCTCCCGAACGGCCAGCGTGGCAGGATGGATGTGGGCCGCGGCGGTAAAGCTTGCGCCAGCGCCTCCTGCAATCACGCCGAAAGCCCCGCCGAAGCCTGCGCCAATGGGGCCGCCAATGGCAGCGCCGACGGTGGACCCGATGGCTCCACCAGTGAGGGCACCCCCTATAACGGCGCCGATGATGGCTGTAGCGGATGCGCCGCCCTGAATCTGGTCAACTTGTGTGCTGTCCAATTCCATCATGGTCATGTCCTCATATGATGATCATGGAAGATAGTAAGCTTCGGCTGCCGGCGGATCCGGGAAGATGCCGTCAGACGGATGCCGTCGCCTGACGGGTTGCCGGTGGCTGGCCCGTGTCAGCGCGCCGCCTCATGTCCGGCAAGCATTCCGCCGAAGGCGCCTATACCAAGACCCAAGGCGCCGCCAACGACCGTTCCGACAGGTCCGCCCACCCCGGTTCCAATGGCTGCCCCGGCGCCAGCTCCTACGATGGCACCCGTCAATGCGCCTCCTATCGTTCCGTAGTTGGAGTTGCCGCCACCAGCCACCGCCTGTATTTCCCACTGGCTCAGTTCGCGCATGAATTGATCTCCGTTCGAAGGGGTTGATTCAACAGCCTTATGTTACGGGGCTTGATCTAGAGACATCTATACGGCTATGGTCGTATCATGCTTGGTGTGGATTGGATGTCCAATAATGGTGAGTGCCATGTTTGCGGCGAGATGGGTTGAGGGCTAGTCGCAGCTATCTGGAGGAATCTACGGGTGCCATGAGGAGTGCGGCGCCTCGTGCTGTAATGGAGCGGCTGCCGATCATGTGCCCCCGGCTTCCCCTGGACGGCATCTTCAGGAAGCTGCCGCAGCCGGGCTTGCATCGGTTGGGTGGTTGGCGCCCAAGGGCATGGATAACTCGATAGCTGGCGCGCGGGCGGTTTGTGCCAGCAAGGCAGGCCGGTCTTGTCGACATGTGGATTCCGCCGTCGATGCCGCGGAGACCTCAGTGCCGACCGGGATTCCTGGAGTAGTCGATCCAGCTGATCCGTCCTGATGCCAGCGTCGTTGCCATACTCTAGTAGGCGGGTAGGCCTCGAGCACAAAACGGTCATGTCCTTGTCGGTGCGTATGCCTGTAGCCGGACCGCCACCTGGGCCGCGCAATGGTTGCAAGCCGGCGGCGTCCGGAACGCAGCGACTTCGCGCCGATCCCGACTGTAAGCCAGAGAGACAAGGCCGGGTGACTGGGCCTCAGCGCCAAGGGCCATGGCCCCTGTTGGATCAGCTGTGGCTGGCCGGGAGACGCAGTGCTTTTTCCAGCTCGGCCAGCAGTTGGGCGGCCAGCTCCGCGATGGGCAGCTCGCGGATGGCTCGATGGCCCTGGCCGACCCATAGCGACAGGTTCTCGCGATCGCCGTGCTGCGCCGCCCAGCGACGCAGTGGCTGGGTCAGGGCATTGCGGATGGGGTAGGGCGAGACAGGCAGCGTTTCGAAGTGCCGGGTGTAGGCATTGGGCAGGCCGCGGGCCTGCCGGCCCGAGAAGCTGCGGATCAGCACGGTCTGCTGCTGGGCCGCTTCGCGGGCTTCCAGCAGGGCCTGCTTATGGGCGGGTACCGTGGGCGCTTCGGGGCAGCACAGGAAGGCCGAGCCCAGCTGGGCCGCAGCCGCACCGGCGATGAGGTAGTCGGCCGCCGCCCTGCCGTCCATCAAGCCGCCGGCGACGATCAGTGGGTGGGCGATCAGTTCGCGGCAGGCGGCGAATAGTTCGGCCAGGGGCTGTCCCGGCGCGTCACTTAGAAACGGCCCGCGATGGCCGCCGGCCTCGAGGCCTTGCAGACAGATGAAGTCGGCACCGACCGCCTGCCAGGCCAGCGCCTCGTCTGGGCTGGTGGCGGTGCCGATGATCTGGCTGCCGCGTCCCTGCAGGGCCTGGACCTGCTCGGGTGCCAGCAGTCCGAAGGTGAAGCTGGCGATGGGCGGCGCTTCATCCAGCAGGACCTGAAACTGGGCCTCGAAGGACGGCGCGTAGCTGGCCGGCAGATCCAGACTGAGGCCCAGTCGGGCATACCAGGCATCCAGGGCGGCCAGTTCTTCCGGCGGCGGGGTCTGGCCGATGCGCTCGTCGATGACGAACAGATTGATATTGAACAGGCTGTTGGTGCCGCTGCGGATCGTGCGGATGTCCTGCTGCAGCCGCCGTGGCGGACTGGCGCCACCGCCCAGCGAGCCCAGCAGGCCGGCCTGACAGGCGCTGATGACGAACGATGGGTCGGTGGCACCGACCATGGGGGCCTGAATCAGGCGCGGGCCGGTATAGGTGCTGGCTTCGGTGCGTGGCATCTGGACTCCAGTGACGGCCGACGCCCGGGAGGGGGCGGTGGCAGTATAGTCCGGGCTCTCGACTACAGGCGAAGGCCGAAGGTGAACATCGCGTTGCGATCATCGCCCGTGGCGACAGCGGCCTTCAGTCCGCCGGCAAAGTAATGCTGGTTGAGGAGGTTGCGGATATTGAAGGCGGCACGCCAGTGCGCGGCCTCATAGGCGATGCCTGCATCGGCGACGAAATAGCCCGCCAGATAATAGCCATAGGTGTATTGCTTGCTCTGGCCGCGCAGGCCGCCGTTGATCTGCCAGCGGCTCCAGTTGCCCGGCAGCAGATAGCGGGCGAACAGGGTGGCGCTGTGACGAGGTACATTGTTGATGCGCTGGCCATCGGTGGAGGGGATCTGGCCGCCGTCATCGGCAATGATGGCCTGGGTGTAGGCATAGCCGCCGGTGAGACTGAGGCCGTTGCGGAAATCGGTGGTGAAGCCGATCTCCGCGCCTCGGGAGCGTTCTTCGCCGACGGCGATGCTGTAGCCGTCATTGACCGGATCGGTCTCCAGCACATTGTTCCTGCGCAGGTCGTAGATCGCCAGGTTGACAGTGGTGCCCTGCTGCAGGCTGAACTTGACGCCGGCCTCCCATTGCCGGCCATGCTCGGGTGCGAAGGGACTGCCGTCGGCATCGGTGCCGCTGTTCGGGTAGAACGAAGTGGCGAAGCTGAGGTAGGGATGGGCGAGCGTCCAGCCTTCGTACATCAGGGCTGTCGAGCCTGTGGTGGCATGGCTGAGGGTGTGGATATCCGCGGCCGTGAGCCGGTTGATGGAGTCGTTGCTGGCGCTGTCGCGGCGAACGCCTGCCAGCAGCAGCCACTGCTCGTCCCATTGGATGGTGTCACGTAGGTAGGCGCCGGTATCGCGGATAGTGGTGGTGGTCGAGGTCCTGGGGCTTCCCGGGCAGCTGACGCCTCCTGCATAGACCGGTGCATACAGGTTCAGGCTGGCGATCGTGCAGGTGTAGGAGCGCGCGCGCTCGACCGAGCGAAGATAGTCGCTGCCGGTGGTGAGTTCATGATGAAAAGGCCCGGTATCGAATTCACGCTGGAGGTTGGTGTCTTCCGATATCGTGCTGCCGTCCCAATGCTGCTGCTGGGCGGTCCGCTTTTCGGTGGCATGGTCGGCGGCTACGGCACCATTGGCGACCAGCTGGCCGTCCAGGCTGAAGTCCTCGTAGCGCAGGTTGTGATGCAGTATCCAGCCGCTGCCGAAGCGTTGCGTCAACTGGTAGCCGATACGATGCTGAATCCCGTGATACGGGCGTTGATCCGGTTCGCCGGTAAACAGGTCGCGGGGCAGTTGGCCCAGTGGATTGACATGGACCGAGCCGCTCAGCGGCAGGCCTTGCTGGCGGATATAGCTGCGGTCCTGATAACTGGCAAGCAGGGTGAAGTCGGTGGCATCGCCCAGATCCAGGGACAGGGAGGGGGCGATCCAGCGATTGCGCGACCAGACGTATCGAGTCTGGTCATCCGAATGCATCGCAAGGGCATTGATCCGCAGTGCCGCCTTGCCATTGGCCGACAAGGGCAGGTTGGCATCGAGTGTGCCCTGGCGCAGGCCATAATTGCCGATAGTGGTGTCCAGGTTCAGGAACTGCTCGGTCTGCGGTCGCTTGCTGACCATATTGACCAGCCCTCCAGGCAGCACCATGCCGTACAGCAGTGACGCGGGACCCTGAAGGACCTCGATCTGGTCCAGGCCGAAAATCTGCTGGGCGAGCCGATTGGAAGCCGTGGTCCGCAGTCCGTCCAGATAGAGCGAGTCGGAAGCCGTCTGTCCGCGGATGATCAGGTCATCCCAGCCGCGCCGACCGTAGTTGCCCGCAACCACGCCGGGAACATTGTGCAGCGCGTCTGCAAGGCTCAAGGCTTGCTGGCTGTCGAGTATGGCGCGGGGGATCACTGTGACCGTGAAAGGCGTCTTGTTCAGTGGCAGCTCGGACTTGTTGACCTGGGCATGGCCATCGCCCCCGAATCGGTCGCTGTCGGCGCTGACCTGGACGGACTGAAGTCGGTGCGCATGACGGCGCGAGCCTCCGTCGGGACTGTCGTCCCGTGTCCTGGCGGGCATATCCTCAGGGGTGCTGCCGGGCAGCGAGGCGGCCAGGCATGGATGAAGGGTGGAGGCAGCCAGAGACAGGCTCAGCCACAGGGACGAGCGGGCGGGTGGGTTCATCAAGCATCATCAAGCAGGAAGGTGACGGCGCCGGACAGATCACTGTCTGAGTAATGCGTATCATTATCATTTTGAGGGTGGGTCCGCGCAAGATCTTGTTGGCGGCTGAACGCCATGCACGCAGCTGAACGCGTGGCGACGTACTTCGCGGCCGTGGCCGGCGGTCTGCCCTGTGTGTGCCGGACAGACCACACAAAGGCAAGTGACTGATTCTCAAAACTTCAACTGGCAGCGGAGGCTGACATCTTGATAAGATTGACGCGCTGGCGGCGGGGCTATGATGTGATATCGCGCTGGCCGTCCTCGCTCCGGGGTCGGTCATGCTCAGGTCCGCCGGCACGTCTTCATGCGTGACTGCCCGGTTCGGCGGCGGCCAGTCCCGAAGCTGAAAAAAAAGCTGTGGGGACCGGGGTTTGGTTCATTTTTGCCCCTTCACTTCGTCGTGGTTTCGTGTAAAATGCCGGGTTCACCGTTCCGAAAAAGAGCGGTGTTGCTGCATGAAAAGGGTATGTCCGGGACGGTGAGAGGCCGTTTCGTTGCATAGTTTCGTTCTTTCGACAATAGGACACGGTTTTATGGCGAACCAAAAAATTCGCATTCGGCTCAAGGCGTTTGATCATCGACTGATTGATCGCTCGGCCAGCGAGATCGTCGAGACGGCCAAGCGCACTGGCGCCACGGTTCTCGGCCCCATTCCGCTGCCGACCAAGATCGAGCGCTACACCATCCTGGTGTCGCCGCACGTCGACAAAGACGCTCGCGATCAGTACGAGACCCGCACTCACAAGCGCGTGCTCGACATCGTCGATCCCAATGACAAAACCGTGGACGCGCTCATGAAGCTGGATCTCGCCGCAGGCGTGGATGTCCAGATCAAGCTTGGTTGAGCGATAAATAGGATACGAAGATGAGTATCGGACTAGTTGGCCGCAAGTGCGGCATGAGCCGACTCTTCACTGAAGATGGTCGTTCGATTCCGGTGACGCTGATTGAAGCCACCCCGAATCGTGTGACCCAGCTGAAGACGGAAGATAACGATGGCTACAGCGCGGTGCAGGTCGCGGCGGGCGTCAAGCGCGCCAGTCTGCTGACGGCTCCGCTGAAGGGTCATTACGCCAAAGCCAAGGTTGAGCCGGGTCGTGGCCTGTGGGAATTCCGCGTTGCCGCGGATGACCTGGGCAAGTACGAAGTCGGCGCCGAAATCAAGGCTGACGAGCTGTTCACGGTCGGTCAGATCGTCGATGTGGCCGGTGTCAGCAAGGGCAAGGGCTTTCAGGGCACCATCAAGCGCCACAACTTCACCATGGGTGATGCCACCCACGGTAACTCGCTGTCGCACCGCTCGCCGGGCTCCATCGGTCAGCGCCAGACGCCGGGTCGCGTGTTCCCTGGCAAGAAGATGGCTGGCCACATGGGTGCGGTCAAGCGTACGCAGCAGGGTCTGGAAGTGGTCAAGGTCGACGCCGAGCGTCATCTGATCGCGGTCAAGGGCGCAGTGCCGGGTGCTACCGGTGGTGACGTCGTGATCCGTCCGACCACCAAGGGTTGAGGAGAGACGCCATGGAACTCAATGTTATTGGCGCCAAGCCGGTCACCGTGTCCGAAGAAGTGTTCGGCACCGAATTCAAGCAGGCCCTGATTCACCAGGTCGTTACCGCATATCGCAATGCTGGTCGCGCCGGTACCAAGGCCCAGCTGTCTCGCGGCGAAATGTCGGGCACGACCAAGAAGTTCAAGAAGCAGAAGGGCGGCGGTGCCCGTCACGGTGACTACCGTGCGCCGATCTTTGTCGGCGGTGGTGTGACCTTCGCGGCCAAGCCCCGCAGCTTCGAACAGAAAGTCAATCGCAAGGCCTATCGTGTCGCGCTGCGTTCGATCCTGGCTGAGCTGAATCGTCAGAACCGCCTGAAGGTGGTCGAAGGCTTCGGTATCGAGCAGCCCAAGACCAAGGCGATGATCGCCAAGATGGCCGAGCTGGAAGTGTCCGGTCGCGTGCTGCTGGTGTCGGAAGATGCCAACGAAGCGCTGTACCTGGCCGCCCGCAATATTCCGTACCTGCATGTCGTCGACGTGCTGGCGCTGAATCCGGTCAGCCTGGTGGGTTCGGACCATGTGGTCCTGACGGTCGAAGCACTCAAGAAGATCGAGGAGTGGCTGGCATGAGCAACGAACGCATTCTGGATACGCTGCGCGCGCCGCACATTTCCGAAAAGGCGGCTCGCCTGGCAGCTCACAATCAGTACGTGTTCGTCGTCGCTCCGACGGCAACCAGTGCCGATGTGAAGGCTGCGGTTGAGCAGATGTTTGACGTGAAGGTGGAAAAGGTCAACCTGGTGAACACCAAGGGCAAGGCCAAATCCTTCCGTTTCCGTAGCGGTGCCCGTCAGGGCAAGCGCAAGGCGTATGTCCGGTTGGCTGATGGTCAGACCATCGACGTCGGCACGGCGCCCTGAGTCAGGAGTTCTAAGAGATGGCACTAATTACACACAAGCCGACCTCTGCCGGACGCCGTGACTCCGTCAGCGTCAAGACGCCCGGTCTGCACAAGGGAGCGCCGTACGCGCCGCTCACCGAGTCGCAGTCGCGCACCGGCGGTCGCAACCACTTCGGTCGCATCACCACCCGTCATCGCGGCGGTGGTCACAAGCAGGCCTACCGCATCATCGACTTCAAGCGCGACAAGGCTGGCATTCCGGCCAAGGTCGAGCGTCTGGAGTATGATCCGAACCGCACCGCCCACATCGCACTGCTGTGCTATGCCGACGGTGAGCGTCGCTACATCATCGCCCCCAAGGGCGTTGAAGTCGGTGACACCCTGGTTTCGGGCCGCGACGCCGCGATCAAGGTTGGCAACAACCTGCCGCTGCGCAGCATCCCGGTCGGTTCCACCATCCACTGCATCGAGATGCGCCCCGGCAAGGGTGCCCAGATCGCGCGCAGTGCCGGTGCCTCGGTGCAGCTGGTCGCTCGCGACGGTGGTTATGCCACCCTGCGTCTGCGTTCCGGTGAAATGCGTCGGGTTCCGACCGATTGCCACGCCACCATCGGTGAAGTGGGCAACAGCGAACACAGCCTGAAGAAGCTGGGCAAGGCCGGCGCCAAGCGTTGGCAGGGTATTCGTCCGACCGTCCGCGGTGTGGCGATGAACCCGGTTGACCATCCGCACGGCGGTGGTGAGGGACGTACCTCTGGTGGCCGTCATCCGGTCAGCCCGTGGGGTACGCCGACCAAGGGTTACAAGACCCGCAACAACAAGCGCACGCAGCAGTTCATCGTGCGTCGTCGCAAGTGAGGAAGCCGTCATGCCCCGTTCTCTGAAGAAAGGTCCGTTTGTTGACCTGCATCTGATCAAGAAGGTGGAAGCTGCGGTTTCCTCCAACAACAAGCGTCCGATCAAGACCTGGTCGCGTCGTTCGATGATCCTCCCGGAAATGGTCGGTCTGACCATTGCCATCCACAACGGTCGTCAGCATGTGCCGGTGCTGGTCAACGAGAACATGGTCGGGCACAAGCTCGGCGAGTTCGCGGTGACCCGTACCTTCAAGGGCCATGTGGCTGACAAGAAGGGCAAGTGATGAGCACTGAAGCCAAAGCGATCCTGCGCAGCGCCCGCATTTCGGCGCAGAAGGCACGCCTGGTGGCCGATCTGGTCCGCGGTCTTCCCGTGGGCCGGGCCAGCGATGTGCTCGCCTTTACCAACAAGAAAGCCGCCCATATGGTCCGCAAGGTCCTGTTGTCGGCTGTCGCCAACGCCGAAAACAACTTGGGCGCCGACGTCGACGAACTGAAGGTCGCCAAGATCTTCGTCGACGAAGGTCCGACCATGAAGCGCATGTTTGCACGTGCCAAGGGCCGCGGTTCCCGCATCCTGAAGCGCACCAGCCACATCACCGTTGTTGTTGGCGACTAAGAGGATATAGACGATGGGTCATAAAGTTCATCCCACCGGCATCCGCCTCGGCATCGCCAAGGACTGGAATTCGAAGTGGTATGCCAACAAGGGCGAATACGCCCAGTACCTGGCGGCTGATCTGAAGGTCCGTGACATGCTTCGCAAGAAGCTGGCACAGGCCGGCATCTCCAAGATCCAGATCGAACGTCCGGCCAAGACCGCCCGCGTGACCATTCACACCGCCCGTCCGGGCGTGGTGATCGGCAAGAAGGGTGAGGACATCGAGAAGCTGCGCAAGGAAGTCAGCGACATGATGGGCGTTCCGGCGCACATCAACGTCTCCGAAGTCCGCAAGCCGGAGCTGGACGCGCAGCTGGTGGCCGAGTCGATCGCCCAGCAGCTGGAGCGTCGCATCATGTTCCGCCGCGCCATGAAGCGCTCGGTCGGCAACGCGATGCGTCTGGGTGCCCTGGGCATCAAGATCAACGTGTCGGGCCGTCTGAACGGTGCCGAAATCGCTCGTTCCGAGTGGGCCCGCGAAGGTCGTGTGCCGTTGCACACCCTGCGTGCCGATATTGATTACGGTTTTGCCGAGGCGAAGACGACCTACGGCATCATCGGCATCAAGGTCTGGATCAACAAGGGCGAAGTCTTCGACATGGCGCAGATTGGCCAGGAGTCGAAGGACGAGCAGGCTCCTTCGCGCCGTGATGGCGGGGAAGGTCGTCGTGATGGGCGTCGCGAGGGCGGTGAAGGCCGTCGCGAGCGGGCGGCGAAGTAAGGGAGAGTTGCCATGTTGCAACCTAAGCGAACCAAATTCCGTAAGCAGTTCAAGGGCCGCAATGAGGGCCTGGCGTTCAGCTCGAACCTCGTCAGCTTTGGCGAGTTCGGTCTGAAGGCGACGACCCATGGCCAGCTGACCGCTCGTCAGATCGAAGCCGCGCGTCGTTGCATCACCCGCTTCGTCAAGCGTGGCGGCAAGCTCTGGATCCGTGTGTTCCCGGACAAGCCGATCACCAAGAAGCCTATCGAAGTCCGTATGGGCTCCGGCAAGGGCAGTGTCGAATTCTGGGTGGCTCCGATCCAGCCGGGTCGGATGCTCTATGAAATCGAGGGCGTCGACGAGACGACGGCACGCGAGGCATTCCGCCTTGCTGCCGCCAAGCTGTCGGTGCAGACACAGTTTGTGACCAGGGCGGTGATGTGATGGCCAGCAACGATGTTTTCCAGAAGTCGGCCGAAGAGCTGAAGCAGCACCTGCTGGACCTGCGCAAGGAGCAGTTCAATCTGCGCATGCAAAAGGGTTCCGGTCAGCTCAACCAGCCGCACCAACTGCGCCGTGTTCGGCGCGATATCGCCCGCGCAAAGCATGCGCTGGGCGACAAGAAGTAAGGACGGCTGAGATGAGCGAAAAGAAGACCACGATCCGCACCCTCGAAGGGCGCGTTGTCAGCAACAAGATGGACAAGACGGTTACCGTTCTCGTCGAGCGTCAGGTCCAGCACGCGCTGCTGGGCAAGATCATCCGCCGCTCCACCAAGCTTCATGCCCAGGACGAACTGGGTGCGAACGAAGGTGATGTGGTCCGGATTGCCGAGTGCCGTCCCCTGTCGAAGACGAAGCATCATCGCGTCGTCGAAATCATCACGCGCGCAAGCGTCTAACCGTAGGAGAGTGCATACATGATCCAGATGCAAAGCACGCTTTCCGCGGCGGACAACAGCGGTGCGAAAGAACTGATGTGCATCAAGGTCCTGGGTGGCTCGCACCGTCGCTATGCGGCGATCGGCGACGTCATCAAGGTGACCGTGAAAGATGCGATCCCTCGCGGCAAGGTCAAGAAGGGTGAGGTGTACAATGCCGTGGTGGTGCGTACCGCCAAGGGTGTGCGCCGTCCCGATGGCTCGCTGATCCGTTTCGACGGTAACGCTGCCGTGCTCCTTAACAACAAACTCGAGCCGATCGGCACCCGTATCTTCGGGCCGGTTACTCGCGAGCTGCGTGGTGAGAAGTTCATGAAGATCGTCTCCCTCGCGCCCGAAGTGCTCTGAGCGGAGAACCTTTATGAACCGTATCCGCAAGGGTGATCAGGTGATCGTGATCACCGGCAAGAACAAGGGCCAGCGCGGTGACGTGCTGAAAGTTGATGGCGATCGCGTGGTCGTCTCCAACGTCAACTTGGTCAAGCGCCACACCAAGCCGAACCCGCAGGCCAACGTCGCCGGTGGCATCGTCGAGCGTGAAGCTTCGATCCATATCTCTAATGTGCAGCTGTTCAACCCCGCCTCGAACAAGGGTGAGCGCGTTGGTACCAAGACCCTGGAAGATGGGAAAAAGGTCCGCGTGTTCCGTTCGAACGGCGAGGTCGTGGACGCGTAAGGAATCACAGTCATGACGCGCCTTGAGAAATTTTACAAAGACCAGGTGGTATCGAAGCTCACTGAGCGCTTCGGCTACCAGAACGTGATGCAGGTTCCCCGCATCACCAAGATCACGCTGAACATGGGTGTGGGCGAAGCGGCCGGCAACAAGAAGATTCTTGAAAACGCCGTTGCCGACATGGCCAAGATCGCCGGCCAGAAGCCGGTGACCACCAAGGCTCGTGTTTCGGTGGCCTCGTTCAAGATCCGTGACGGTTGGCCGATCGGTTGCAAGGTCACCTTGCGCCGTGCCCAGATGTGGGAGTTCCTTGATCGTCTGATCAATATCTCCCTGCCGCGTACCCGCGACTTCCGCGGCGTATCGGCCAAGGCTTTCGACGGCCGGGGCAACTACAACTTCGGTGTCCGCGAACAGATCATCTTCCCGGAAATCGATTTCGACCAGGTCGACGCGATGCGCGGTATGGATATTTCCATCACCACCACTGCCAAGACCGACGACGAAGCCAAGGCGCTGCTGGAAGCCTTCAGCTTCCCGTTCCGCCACTGAGACCGAGAGAGACATGGCCAAGACATCGATGGTTAACCGCGATCTGAAGCGGACCAAGCTGGTGAAGAAGTACGCCGTGAAGCGTGCCGAGCTGAAGGCGATCGCCGTCAGCCCGACTGCCAGCTACGAAGAAAAGCTGGACGCACAGGCCAAGCTGCAGAAGCTGCCCCGTGATTCCAGCCCCTCGCGCCAGCGCAACCGTTGCGCACTGTCGGGTCGTCCCCGCGGTGTGTACCGGAAGTTCGGCCTGGGTCGCAACAAGCTGCGTGAAGCGACGATGCGGGGCGACGTCCCGGGTCTGCGCAAGGCCAGCTGGTAACAAGCCCTCGTGTGAGGGTACGAGCCGGCCTGGCAACAGGCCGGTTTTTTGCGTCGGGCCCCCAGCGGTCCGGCGAGTTGATGCAATGCGCACAGGTATTCGCATTAGCCGCAAAGTCTGGTATAGTCCTGCGTCTACCCTGAGTAGAGGCCGCCTTTGGCGGTACACATACAACTAGATTTCCGGTTACTCGGATATCGGTGCACTCTGAAGGATTTCTCCCATGAGCATGACTGATCCCATCGCCGATCTGTTTACGCGCATCCGCAATGCCCAGCTGACGGGCAAGAAGGTTGTCCGTATGCCGTCGTCGAAGATGAAGGTTGCAATCGCCAATCTTCTGAAGAACGAAGGCTACATCATCGATGCCTCCACCTCGGTCGTCGAGGCCAAGCCGGTGCTCGAGATCGCCTTGAAGTATTTCGAAGGCCGTCCGGCCATTGAAACCATCGCCCGTGTCAGCCGTTCCGGCCTCCGCGTCTATCGCGGCAAGGATGAACTGCCGAAAGTGCTCGGCGGTCTCGGTATCTCCATCATCTCCACCTCCGCCGGTCTGCTGACCGACGCGCAGGCTCGCGCTCGCGGCCTGGGTGGCGAAGTCATCGGCCAAGTGGCTTAAGGAGAGACGCGATGTCACGTGTAGCCAAGCAACCCATCACCCTGCCCAAGGGTGTCGAGATCACTGCTGATGCCAATGGCGTCGTGGTGAAGGGCCCCAAGGCCACCCTGTCGACCCACAATCTGCCGGGCGTCAGCCTGTTGATCGAGGCCGGCGTTGCCACCATCGTGCTGGCCGAAGGCGCTGAATCCAAGTTCGGCGGCACCGCCCGCGCGCTGATCGCCAACATGGTCAAGGGTGTCTCGGAAGGTTTCGAGCGCAAGCTGGAGCTGGTCGGCGTCGGTTATCGCGCTGCCATGTCCGGCAAGGCCGTCAATCTGAGCCTGGGCTTCTCCCATCCTGTGCTGTTCGAAGCTCCGGAAGGCGTGACCCTGGAAACCCCGACGCAGACCGAGATCCTGATCAAGGGTTCGGACAAGCAGACGGTCGGCCAGGTTGCCGCCAAGATTCGCAGCTTCCGTCCGCCGGAGCCCTACAAGGGCAAGGGCGTGCGCTATGCCGGCGAGAAGATCATCCTGAAGGAAGCTAAGAAGGCCTAAGGACGTGGGGCGGTTCGCGCCGGTGGCAGGCCTGGTTCCTGACGCCGCGCGAACGCCGACTCCGCCGATCCGCTTTCTGGAGACTTATGACTATGAACAAGAACGAATCCCGCCTGCGTCGCGCCAAGTCGACCCGCGCGCACATCCGCAAGCTGGCTGTCGCCCGCCTGTCGGTGCATCGCACGGGTCAGCATCTGTACGCCCAGGTGTTCGATGCTTCGGGCAAGAACGTCGTGGCTGCCGCCTCGACCGTGCAGAAGTCCATCGCCGAAGGCCTGAAGGGTACCAAGAACCTGGAAGCCGCCGCCGCCGTGGGCAAGGCTGTTGCCGAGCGCGCCTTGGCCGCTGGTATCGAAAGCGTGGCTTTCGATCGTTCGGGTTTCCGTTATCACGGTCGCATCAAGGCTCTGGCCGATGCTGCTCGTGAAGGCGGCCTGAAGTTCTGATCGATCTCAGGTCTGGCCGCTTGCGACCGGGCCTGGCCTGCTTCAATACAACAACTCCAAGCGGCGACGCCGCAACATGAGTCCCGGTTCGCCGGGCAAAACGGAAAAGATTATGTCTTCAACCGATCGCGAAAATTCGGACGGCCTGCTGGAAAAGCTGATTGCCGTCAACCGCGTGGCCAAGACCGTCAAGGGTGGCCGCCAGATGAGCTTTACCGCACTGACCGTCGTCGGTGATGGCGAAGGTCGCGTGGGTTTCGGCTATGGCAAGGCGCGCGAAGTGCCGGTCGCCATCTCCAAGGCCATGGATCGCGCCCGTCGCAACATGGTCGACATCGAGCTGAACAACGGCACCCTGTGGTATGCCATCAAGGCCAACCACGGCGCTGCCCGCGTCTACATGCAGCCGGCTTCCGAAGGTACCGGTGTGATTGCCGGCGGTGCCATGCGCGCCGTGCTGGAAGTGGTGGGTGTCAAGAACGTGCTGGCCAAGGCTGTCGGTTCGCGCAACCCGATCAACCTGGTTCGTGCAACGATCAAGGGTCTGCAGGCTGTGGCTTCGCCGAAGCGCATCGCCGCCAAGCGTGGCAAGACCGTGGAAGAGGTGGTTGGTCATGGCTAATACTGAAAAGACCGTCCGCGTTCGCCTGGTCAAGGGCCTGCGTGGTGTCCAGTCCCGTCATCGCCTGAGCGTGAAAGCGCTGGGTCTGAGCAAGCTCAACAGCGTGCGTGAACTGAAAGACAGCCCGCAGGTTCGCGGTCTGATCAATACGGTTTACTACCTGGTTCGGGTTGAGGAGTAAGCGAAATGCGTCTTAACGATATCAAACCTGCCGCTGGTGCGCGCAAGTCCCGTCTGCGGGTCGGTCGCGGCATCGGTTCCGGTCTGGGCAAGACCGCCGGTCGCGGTCACAAGGGTCAGCATGCACGCGCAGGCGGTACCCACAAGTTCGGTTTCGAAGGCGGTCAGATGCCGCTGCAGCGCCGTCTGCCCAAGGTCGGCTTCCGTTCGCGGACCAAGGCTCAGAGTCAGGAAGTCTTCCTGTACCAGCTGGCCAACCTGAAGGCTGACGTCATCGACGTGGTCGTCCTGCATCAGGCCGGCCTGATCGACAGCCGCGCCAAGAAGGTGAAGGTTGTTTCCAAGGGTGAAATCGGTCGCGCCGTGAAGCTGTCGGGCGTGCTGGCTACGGCCGGCGCCAAGGCAGCCATCGAGGCGGCCGGCGGCAGCGTGGAGTAATCGCGTGGCCGCAGCCCCAGGGACATCGCTAGGTGCACTCGGCAAGTTGACCGAGCTGCGTCAGCGGATCTTTTTCCTGATCGGTGCGTTGATCGTCTACCGGCTCGGTTCCTATATCCCGGTGCCGGGCGTCAACCCGGACGCGATGGCGAACTTCATCGCGAACCTGGGACAGGGGCAGGGCAAGGGCCTGGCGGACATGTTCAACATGTTCTCGGGCGGCTCCTTGGGCCGGTATTCGATTTTCACACTTGGCGTGGTGCCGTATATCTCTGCCTCCATCGTCGTGCAGATGATGGGTGCGGTGATTCCCAGCCTTGCGCAGCTGCGCAAGGATGGGGAGGCCGGCAAGCGGAAAATGACCATGTACACCCGTTTCGGTACGGTGGGTCTGGCCATTTTCCAGGGCTTCGGCATCTCAACCATGCTTGAAAAGCAGACGCTGAGCAGCGGTGTCGGCGTGGTCTACACCCCGGGTCTGGCCTTTGTGCTGGGATCGGTGGTCGCGCTGACGGCAGGCACGATGTTCCTGATGTGGCTGGGCGAGCAGATCACGGAGCGTGGTATCGGCAATGGCATCTCGATGCTGATCTTCGCCGGTATCGTTGCGGGCCTTCCCGCCGCCGTGGCGCACACCCTGACCATGGCCAGCAACAACGAGCTGTCGGTGCTTAAGCTGTTCATGGTGGTGGTGCTGATCCTGGCGGTCACGGCCTTCGTGGTCTTCATGGAGCGGGCCCAGCGGCGGATCACGGTCAATTATGCCCGTCGTTCCGGCGGTCAGCGCGCCTACATGAACCAGACCTCGCATCTGCCGCTGAAGATCAACATGGCGGGTGTGATTCCGCCGATCTTCGCCTCGAGTCTGCTGATGTTTCCGGCGACCCTGCTGAACTGGTTCGGCAACAGCCAACATCCCTCGGCATGGCTTCAGCAGCTGGTCCAGCAGCTGAGCCCCGGCGAGCCGCTGTACGACGTGGTATTTGCGGTGCTGGTGATCTCGTTCGCGTTCTTCTATACCGCGATCGTGTTCAACTCGCAGGAAACGGCTGACAACCTCAAGCGCTCCGGTGCACTGATTCCGGGCATCCGTCCGGGTCGCGGCACGGCCGATTACATCGACAGCGTCATGACGCGTCTGACCGGTGTGGGTGCGCTTTATCTGGTGCTGGTCTGCCTGGTGCCGACCTTCATGCAGAATATGTGGCATGTTCCGTTCTACTTCGGTGGCACTTCGTTGCTGATCGTCGTGTTGGTGGTGATGGATTTCATCGCCCAGGTTCAGGCCCATCTGGTCAGTCATCAGTACGAAAGTCTGATGAAGAAGGCGAATCTGCGTCGCTGAACGATTGGCGGCGCAGCAAAAAAAAGTGACGTTGGACCCCTGGCGGCGGGCTGTCTGCCGCAGGGGTTCCCCGTAAGATCAATTAAGGTTAGAATTGCGCGTTTACCGCGCAGTATACGCATCGGAGAAGGTACATCATGGCGCGCATCGCGGGTGTCAATTTGCCGGTCCAGAAACATGTCTGGGTTGGCCTGCAGAGCATTTATGGTATCGGCCGCAGCCGGGCCAAGAAGGTTTGTGCGGACGCGGG
>JGI2924J29684_1077390_pt1 | contig 16532 bp, 12 predicted proteins | sample BenlonsequencITS_FD_29684 | JGI IMG/M metagenome (IMG submission 29684)
CCGCGCCGATAACAATGCCAATTAAAACGCGCATCACCAGCAATTCAAGCGGCGTGGAAACAAACATGGTCGCCACGGAGAGAGCGCCGATAGCGATAATATCAAGCAGGAACATTTTACGCCGCCCGACTTTATCGCAAATATAGCCAAACAGCGAGGTGCCGATAAACAGTCCGGCAAGCGTAGCCGCGCCGAGCGCGCCAATCCATTCAGCATCGAGATGTAATAGCGGCGTCAGTTGTTCCAGCGCCACGCCAATGATCACCAGTACGTAGCCATCAAGGAACGGACCGCCGCTTCCCCACAGCATAATTCTGCGGTGAATAGAGGAGAATTTAAGGTCGTCAAAGTTTCTGGGCTGCGGCATGGTGATGTCCTGTTTTATCCTGGTTGCCTGATGGCGCTGCGCGTATCAGGCCTACAGAGTCCGTGAGCGTAGGCCGGATAAGCGCAGTTACCGCGCCATCCGGCAGTCAATCAACCGTAGCGAAACTCCACGCCAAAGGTACCGCGCGGGTATTCCCACTTTTCCAGCGCGCTGTCCAGGCCGAGAATCCGACAGGTACCGCATTCCAGACAGCCGGCGTAGTCAAAGCGCACGCTGCCGTCATCCTGCTTCTTATATAACCCAGCGGGACATGCCTTAATCAGCACCTCCAAAGCCTGTTTATCCGGTTCGGTTTTCAGCACGATATGCGGGTTGTTTTCATCGACGTTGAATTTATTAACGCCCAGCTTGACGTCAACATTGACGGGGGAAGTCATAATGCGGTCGCTCCTTTAATACCGTCCTTCATCAGATTGATAAGGCCGACTTTCTTTGCATGACGCAGGATTTTTTTACGCATCGCCTCCGGCGCGCCGCCGTCAACGGTAAACAGATCGCGGGCGATACCGACCGCCATTTCCGGATAGCGGGTAAACATGCGCGGGTTATCGAGAAACGCCGGCAGACGCTGGTACATTCGCATATCCCGCATCAGACCGTTGTCGAGATGCTGGTGATATTCCGCCAGTTTTTGCCGACTAAAATCAGCGCTGCGCAGTGCGGAAAGGACGGTTTTCGCCGCCGCGTCTCCTGCCGCCACGGCCAAATCCATACCGCGAATAGTAAAGCCCAGATTCATGCACATTCCGCCAGCATCACCGGCAATCAACACCCCGTCGCTCACCAGCTCAGGCTGCATAGCAAACCCGGCCTCCGGGACGACATGCGCGGCATATTCCACCAGTTTGCCGCCGGCGATCAGCGGCGCGACCGCCGGATGCTGTTTAAAATCTTCCAGCATTTGCGGCACGGATTTTGTCGCCGCGTTCAGATGATGCAGACCGCACACCAGCCCCAGCGACAGAGTGGTTTCATTGGTATATAAAAATCCGCCGCCCATCAGCCCTGCGGTCGGCGCGCCGGCGAACAGGCAGGCTGCGCCTTCGTTGCCCCGTAGTTGAAAACGATCCTCAATGACGGATTTGGGCAATTCGATCAGCTCCTTCACCCCTACCGCAACGTGCGAAGCGTTGACGCGTTTCGCCATGCCCAGCTTTTCCGCCAGCAAGGAATTGACGCCGTCCGCCAGGATCACGACTTTCGCTTCGATAATATCGCCATCGGCTTCCACGCCGACGACCTTGCCGTCGCGCTGTACGACGTTATCCACGCGGATACCGGTAATCAGTTGCGCGCCCGCTTCTTCCGCCTGCTCCATCAGCCAGGCGTCAAATTTACTGCGCAGCACGGAATAAGAACGTCGTGAAGGCGCTTGCTCCTCCGCATTAACATAATCAACCGCCATCACCCCTTGTTCGGTCATAAAGGCGAGTTTTTCATGGGTAATGAGGCGTTCTACGGGCGCCCGTGCCGCAAAATCGGGTAGAATACGCTCCAGACTATGCGCGTAGAGGCGACCGCCAGTGACGTTTTTCGCGCCAGCAGAATTGCCTCGCTCAATCACCAGTACCTGCGCGCCTTCACGCGCCAGCACCAACGCGGCGACTGACCCTGCCAGCCCTGCGCCGACAATAATGGCGTCAAAGATATCTTCAGACATAGAAACTCCCAGTCAGCGGCGGGACGTGCTTTGCCCCGCCTTGCTCAATCAACGTGCTAATGCCTGGGTCAGCGCGGGCAGGATCTTCACCGCATCGCCCACAATGCCGTAATCCGCGTACTGGAAGATCGGCGCGTTTTTATCTTTGTTAATGGCGCAGATCGTTTGCGATCCATTCGCCCCGACCATGTGCTGGATCTGCCCGGAGATCCCGATGGCAAGATAAAGTTCGGGTTTTAACATCAGGTTGGAGATACCGACATAACGCTCATGTTCCATCCATTTTTCGTTTTCCGCGACCGGACGAGAGCAGGCCAGCTCCGCGCCGATGGTCTGACACAGCGCCTGTGCCAGCGCGATATTCTCTTTACTGCCGATCCCGCGTCCAACGCTCACCACCAGCCGCGCTTTATCCAGATCGACGCGGTTGCTCTGACGCGCCTGCGTCGCGGTACGCGTCACCGCTATCGCCGGCGCTATCCACTCCACGCTCTGCGCCTCGCCGCGGCGCGCCGTATCCGCCTGCGCCGGTTCGAAAGCGCCGCTGCTCAGCGTGACTACCGCCCAGGGAGAGGTAATCGTCTCTTCGCCCATCGCCAGCCCGCCGTAAACCATGTGTTTTACCGCAGCCCCTTCCGCTTGTGGTACGACGCTACTGGCATCGTTAGACACCGCCGCGGCCAGACGGTAGCCGAGCTTAGCCGCCAGCAGTTTTCCGCGACGGGTATTCGGCAGTAGTACCATGCCCGCCTCGCCGCCATGTTTATGGAGGGTTTCCACCATGGCTTCCGCATAGTCTTCCACCATACGGTCATCAGGTTTACCGCGTAAAAACCAGACGCGATCCGCGCCAAAATGGAACGCTGCCTCGCTATCCGCCTCGCTCAGTACGAAAACGTTAATCTGTTCGCCGGTATGCTGCGCGCCGCCCATCAGTTCCGGCAGACGAGAAGGCGTATCACTGAATACCCAAACACTGGAAAACTTGCTCATAACTTCCCCTTACTTAATGATTTTGCGCAGATTTTCGGCGAATGCGGCGATCTGTTCTTCGCTCTCGCCTTCAATGACAATTCGCTGACGCTCGCGCTGTTTCGGCGCAGCGACGCGTTGGCTGGAGTAGTCAGCCGCCGCGCAAAAACCGATGTCCGCCGCAGACCAGACCTGAACAGGCTTTTTCGCCGCGCCGAGAATCGCTTTCATCGACGGGATTTGCGGGGAGTTAATATCGGTAGAGACCGCCACGACCGCAGGTAACGGGATATGCAGCGTTTCGATTTCATCTTCCAGCTCGCGCTCAACGATAAGGGCGTCTTCACTCAGCGAAAGGATGTTGCGCACGCCGTTAATGGCCGGGATATGCAACGTTTCACCCAGCAGCAGGCTCACCTGCTGAGCATAAAGATCGGAAGAGCCATCGCCGCAGATAATCAGATCAAAACCCGCTTTTTGCGCAGCGGCGGCGAGCGCGGCGGCGGTTTGTTGCGGCAGCGCCTGTTCAAACTGCTCATCAATCACGACAATAAGATCGTCAGGACCGCGAGAAAGCACATCTTTACGCCCTTTGGCATTGATCAGCGCCTGGCCGCCCACGCTCATTGCCGTAACCACGGCATCGCCGGCCTGCTGTTTTAACTGGCAAGCGGTTTCAATCGCATTTAAATCGTATTGGCTAATTTTGGCGTCGGCTTTATGGGTATCTAATGAACCATCTTCGTTATTAATCACAATATCCTGTTCATCAGGCACGCACTTGTAGCAAGTCAATATCTTCATTGCATCTCCAGAAATCATGAAGGAAACATCTTCTATATCGGCGGTGTTAAATACAGATATCACGCTCTTAAATTCGGGAATAAAACATTAATCACCAATATTGAAAAAGTCACATCCTGTTTTTCATAACTTTCAATATTGTTAAGCACCTCACCAATATTGAACAGTCAGCGATAAAATATAAAAATTTTCAATATTGTTTTACGGATCACCAATATTGAAAGAGAGACGCGCAAAAAACGCCCAATATCTTTTTATTACCTTGATTACAAAGGAATAAAGACAAAACAAACCGTCAACATAAACGACAAAAAAGTGTGATCCAGATTACAGAAAGCCGTGCGATGAATACTCATTATGAGTTACTCGCAAAAGCGCCCTGAGGTCAAATTATCACCGGTCGAATATTCAGGAAAATAAACAAAATATAATAGCCAGGAACGCAGCATAAATTTCGTTTTGACACTGGAATTAACTCATGAAAACTGACAAGAAAAAGTCTGGAATAGAACCAAAGGTTTTTTTCCCGCCACTCATAATCGTAGGGATACTTTGTTGGCTAACGGTTCGGGATCTTGATGCGGCGAATAATGTTATTAACGCCGTATTTAGTTATGTCACCAACATTTGGGGCTGGGCCTTTGAATGGTATATGGTCGTCATGCTCATCGGCTGGTTCTGGCTGGTCTTTGGTCCCTATGCAAAAAAGAAATTAGGCGATGAACCGCCGGAATTCAGTACCACAAGCTGGATTTTTATGATGTTCGCCTCCTGTACCTCCGCCGCCGTCCTGTTCTGGGGGTCAATAGAGATTTATTACTATATCTCTACGCCGCCGTTCGGTCTTGCCCCTAATTCTACCGGCGCGAAAGAGATTGGCCTCGCTTATAGCCTGTTCCACTGGGGCCCGCTGCCGTGGGCGACCTACAGTTTCCTCTCCGTCGCTTTTGCCTACTTCTTTTTCGTCCGTAAGATGGATGTTATCCGTCCCAGTTCCACGCTGGTGCCGCTGGTCGGCGAAAAACATGCCAAAGGGCTATTCGGCACCATCGTTGATAATTTCTACCTGGTGGCGCTGATCTTTGCGATGGGAACCAGCCTCGGTCTGGCGACGCCGCTGGTGACGGAATGTATGCAGTATCTGTTCGGTATTCCGCACACGCTGGAGCTGGACGCCATCATTATTACCTGCTGGATTATCCTGAACGCGATTTGCGTCGCCTGCGGTCTGCAAAAAGGGGTCAGGATCGCCAGCGACGTCCGTAGCTATTTAAGCTTTCTGATGCTGGGCTGGGTATTCATTGTCAGCGGCGCCAGCTTCATCATGAACTATTTTACCGATTCGGTCGGTACGCTGTTGATGTACCTGCCGCGAATGCTGTTTTACACCGATCCGATAGGTAAAAGCGGGTTCCCGCAAAGCTGGACCGTCTTTTACTGGGCATGGTGGGTGATTTACGCCATCCAGATGAGCATCTTCCTCGCCCGTATTTCCCGTGGTCGAACAGTGCGTGAACTCTGCTTCGGCATGGTGTTGGGGCTGACGGCTTCCACCTGGATTTTGTGGACCGTCCTCGGCAGCAATACTCTCCTGCTGATGGATAAAAATATCCTCAATATTCCGCAGTTGATCGACCAGCACGGCGTGGCGCGCGCCATTATCGAAACCTGGGCCGCCCTGCCGCTCAGTACTGCCACCATGTGGGGATTCTTCATCCTGTGCTTTATCGCCACCGTCACGCTGATTAACGCCTGTTCTTATACCCTGGCGATGTCAACCTGTCGCGAAGTGCGCGACGGCGAAGAACCGCCGCTACTGGTGCGGATAGGCTGGTCGGTACTGGTGGGCATTATTGGCATTGTTCTGTTGGCGCTCGGCGGGCTGAAACCAATTCAAACCGCCATTATCGCCGGCGGCTGCCCGCTGTTCTTCGTCAACATTATGGTGACGCTCTCCTTTATCAAAGACGCCAAAACGCACTGGAAAGATAAATAAAATTAACCCCAAGAGATCAAGAGGTTGGAACATGGATTTTAATTTAAATGATGAACAGGAACTGTTTGTCGCCGGTATTCGTGAATTGATGGCCAGTGAGAACTGGGAAGCCTATTTTGCCGAGTGCGATCGTGACAGCATCTATCCCGAACGTTTTGTGAAAGCGCTGGCGGAGATGGGGATTGATAGCCTGCTGATCCCGGAAGAGCACGGCGGCCTGGACGCCGGATTCGTTACCGTTGCGGCGGTATGGATGGAATTGGGGCGTCTGGGCGCGCCGACATATGTGCTGTACCAATTACCGGGCGGGTTCAACACTTTCCTGCGTGAAGGCACCCAGGAACAGATCGATAAGATTATGGCCTTTCGCGGCACCGGTAAGCAGATGTGGAACTCGGCAATTACCGAGCCGGGTGCCGGTTCGGATGTCGGGAGTTTAAAAACCACCTATACCCGCAAAAATGGTAAGGTTTACCTCAATGGCAGCAAGTGCTTTATCACCAGTAGCGCGTACACCCCCTACATTGTGGTGATGGCAAGAGATGGCGCATCGCCGGATAAGCCTGTCTATACCGAATGGTTCGTGGATATGAGCAAACCGGGCATCAAAGTGACCAAACTGGAAAAGCTCGGTCTGCGTATGGATAGCTGCTGCGAAATTACCTTCGATGAGGTTGAACTGGACGAGAAAGACAGGTTCGGTCGGGAAGGTAACGGCTTTAATCGCGTTAAAGAAGAGTTCGACCATGAACGTTTCCTGGTGGCGTTAACCAACTACGGCACTGCGATGTGCGCCTTTGAAGATGCGGCGCGCTATGCCAATCAGCGCGTACAGTTTGGCGAAACAATTGGCCGCTTCCAGCTAATTCAGGAGAAATTCGCCCATATGGCGATCAAATTAAACGCCATGAAAAATATGCTGCTGGAAGCCGCATGGAAGGCGGACAACGGCACAATCACCTCCGGCGACGCGGCAATGTGCAAATACTTCTGCGCTAACGCCGCGTTTGAGGTCGTGGACAGCGCTATGCAGGTATTAGGCGGCGTGGGCATTGCGGGAAATCATCGTATTTCGCGTTTCTGGCGCGATCTGCGCGTTGACCGCGTTTCCGGCGGATCTGACGAAATGCAGATCCTGACGCTCGGTCGCGCCGTGCTGAAACAGTACCGCTAAGTGAAGCGCCCGGTGACGTTGCGCTTACCGGGCCTACGGATTGTGCATATTGCAGGCCGGAAAGGTGTTTACGCCGCTTTCCGGCAACAGGAGTGATACCATGACAACGCATTTACCAATGCCTGCCTTCGGCCCCCTCTCCGGGTTGCGGGTTGTTTTTTCCGGAATCGAAATCGCCGGACCGTTCGCCGGACAAATGTTCGCTGAATGGGGCGCGGAGGTTATCTGGATCGAAAATGTGGCCTGGGCCGATACCATTCGCGTCCAGCCGAATTATCCGCAGCTTTCACGTCGTAACCTGCACGCCCTTTCCCTGAACATCTTTAAAGACGAAGGACGAGAAGCGTTTCTGAAATTAATGGAAACGACCGATATCTTTATTGAAGCCAGTAAAGGCCCGGCGTTCGCCCGCCGCGGCATCACCGATGAAGTGCTGTGGAAACATAACCCAAAACTGGTTATCGCCCATCTCTCCGGCTTCGGTCAGTTTGGCGACGAAGAATACACCCATCTGCCGGCTTACAATACCATCGCCCAGGCGTTCAGCGGCTATCTGATCCAAAACGGCGATGTCGACCAGCCGATGCCCGCGTTCCCCTACACCGCCGACTATTTTTCCGGCCTGACCGCCACGGCCTCGGCGCTGGCGGCGCTGCATAAAGTTCGGGAAACCGGTAAGGGCGAAAGTATTGATATCGCGATGTATGAAGTGATGCTGCGGATGGGGCAGTATTTTATGATGGATTACTTCAACGGCGGGGAGATCTGCCCGCGAATGACCAAAGGTAAAGACCCTTATTACGCCGGTTGCGGATTATATAAATGCGCCGACGGTTATATCGTGATGGAGTTAGTCGGCATTACGCAAATTAACGAATGCTTTAAAGATATCGGCCTCGCGCATATTCTCGGTACGCCGGAAGTGCCGGAAGGCACGCAGTTGATCCACCGTATCGAATGCCCTTATGGGCCGCTGGTGGAAGAAAAACTGGATACCTGGCTGGCGACGCGCTCTATCGCTGACGTTCAGGCGCGTTTTGCCGAACTGAATATCGCCTGCGCAAAAGTGCTGACCATTCCGGAACTGGAACATCATCCGCAGTACGTGGCCCGTGAGTCTATTACCCAGTGGCAAACAATGGATGGTCGCACCTGTAAGGGGCCGAATATCATGCCGAAATTCAAAAACAACCCGGGGAAAATCTGGCGCGCGATGCCGTCACATGGCATGGATACCGCCGCTATTCTGAAAAATATTGGTTATAGCGAAGCAGATATTAAGGAACTGGTCGGCAAAGGGCTGGCCAAAGTTGAGGATTAAACGCGATGCGCTAATCGGTTTTCCGGTTAGCGCTCACGCCTGATTTAGTGGATGTGGATAAAAGTGCAATGGATATTGTAGGCGGACAACACTTACGTCAGATGTGGGACGACCTGGCCGGAATATATGAAGACAAAACGGCGCTAATTTTTGAATCCTGCGCGGGAGAAGTACAGCATTTCAGCTATGCCTCGCTGAATAGAGAGATCAATCGCACGGCAAACCTTTTTTATTCCTTAGGCATACGTAAAGGCGACAACGTTGCTTTGCATCTGGACAATTGCCCGGAATTTATCTTTTGCTGGTTTGGGCTGGCAAAAATCGGCGCCATCGTCGTGCCGATTAATGCCAGATTATTGCGCGAGGAGAGCGCCTGGATCCTGCAAAATAGCCGGACGTCGTTACTGGTCACCAGCGCGCCGTTTTATCCAATGTATCGTCAGATTCAGCAGGAAGGGCGCACGCCGCTCAGTCATATTTGTCTGATCGGCCCGACGCTTCCGGCCGAAGAAGGTGTCAGCCACTTTTATACGCTGAAAGCGCAGCAGCCCGACGTCCTGCTTTATACGCCGCCGTTAACGCCTGACGATACTGCGGAAATCCTTTTTACCTCCGGCACAACGTCCCGCCCGAAAGGGGTAGTGATTACTCACTATAATTTACGTTTCGCTGGCTATTACTCCTCCTGGCAATGCGCGTTGCGCGAAGATGATGTTTATCTAACCGTCATGCCCGCCTTCCATATCGACTGCCAGTGTACGGCGGCGATGGCGGCCTTTTCTGTGGGCGCTACGTTTGTGCTGATCGAAAAGTACAGCGCCCGCGCCTTCTGGGGACAGGTGAGAAAATATTGCGCGACAGTGACGGAATGTATCCCGATGATGATCCGAACGTTGATGACGCAGACGCCAGCCGCTGACGATCGTCACCACTGTTTACGCGAAGTGATGTTTTACCTCAACCTGTCCGTGCAAGAGAAAGAGGCCTTTACTGAGCGCTTCGGCGTCCGGTTGTTCACCTCTTATGGTATGACAGAAACCATTGTCGGTATTATCGGCGACCGGCCCGGCGATAAGCGGCGCTGGCCGTCGATTGGTCGTCCAGGTTTTTGCTATGAAGCGGAGATTCGCAACGAACAAAACCGCGCGCTTCCTCCCGGCGAAATCGGGGAAATATGCATTAAAGGTATTCCTGGTAAAACGCTTTTTAAATCTTATTTCGAACGCCCGGATGCCACAGCCAAAGCGCTTGAGCCCAACGGCTGGCTGCATACCGGCGATTCCGGCTATCGCGATGAGGAAGGCTTTTTCTATTTCGTCGATCGTCGTTGCAACATGGTTAAGCGCGGCGGAGAAAATGTCTCTTGCGTCGAACTGGAAAATATCATCGCCGGACATCCTAAAATTCAGGATGTCGTGGTTATCGGCATTAAGGATGATATTCGCGATGAAGCTATTAAAGCGTTTGTAGTACTCAATGAAGGAGAAACATTAACTGAGGAGGATTTTTTTACGTTTTGTGAGGAAAATATGGCGAAATTTAAAGTGCCTTCATATCTGGAAATAAGAGAAGATTTGCCCCGTAATTGTTCAGGAAAAATCATTAAAAAAAATCTGAAATAACGTCCCCGGCGGGCGCCGCCCGCTAAATAAATCAACCTAGTCCTGGAAATAGAGATATTTCTGGCGGATAACTGTGGCCCTGAAAAGAGAATAAGCGAATAAAGGATTGAAGATATGAGTGAATCATTGCGCCTGACCCGTAATGGCCCCATTCTTGAAATTACGCTCGATCGCCCGAAAGCGAACGCGATTGACGCCAGAACCAGTTTTGCGATGGGCGAGGCATTTCTTAGCTTCCGCGACGACCCGCATTTGCGCGTGGCGATCATCACCGGAGCGGGAGAAAAATTTTTTTCTGCCGGCTGGGATTTAAAAGCCGCCGCTGAAGGCGAAGCGCCGGATGCGGATTTCGGCCCCGGCGGTTTTGCCGGTTTAACCGAGCTTTTTGATCTCAATAAACCGGTGATTGCCGCAGTCAACGGCTATGCTTTCGGCGGCGGATTCGAACTGGCACTGGCGGCGGATTTCATTATCTGCGCGGATCACGCCAGCTTCGCGCTGCCGGAAGCTAAACTCGGTATCGTGCCGGATAGCGGCGGCGTACTGCGTCTACCGAAAATACTACCGCCTGCGATCGTCAATGATATGGTGATGACCGGCAGACGAATGACAGCGGAAGAAGCGCTGCGCTGGGGAGTAGTAAACCGTGTCGTCAGCCCGCATGAGTTGCTTGATAGCGCCCGCGAGCTGGCGCGACAGCTAGTACAAAGCGCGCCGCTGGCGGTCGCCGCCCTGAAAGAAATTACCCGAACCACTCGCGACATGTCGGTAGAAGAAGGCTATCGCTATATCCGTAGCGGCTCACTAAGACACTATCCCGCCGTCCTGCACTCGGAAGATGCCCTCGAAGGGCCGCTGGCGTTTGCCGAAAAACGCGATCCGGAATGGAAAGGCCATTGATGCCAGTAGCCTTAAACTGATGACAAAGCGGTTTAAGGCTTTTTTCCGGAACATAAATTAGCGTCTACCGGATCAGGCGATTAATCTTTCGCCATGCGGCTGAACTGCTCAATGGTAAGATCCCACGGTTCGCTGGCGGCATCAGGCATAAAGCTACCATCGTCCACGCCAATTTCGTCTTTGATAATTTTATTCAGTTTTTCATTCATCTTAAGAATAAGGTCCTGATATTTCTCTTTATCGGCGGCGAGGTTATGATTCTCATCTGGATCATTTTTAAGATCGTAAAGTTCAAGATCATTATATTTAATAAGATCCTGCCAGTTTTCAGGCGTATTATGCTCTCTTAGCGAGAAGTAACGCGCAAACTTATAACGGCCATCGTTAATCATCCGCGTCCCTGAACGATGACTGAAATCAGGATGCAAATGGGATATCTCCTGCTTGATTTGCGCCACGTTTTTTTGCTTATCTCTTTGTAGCGCTATAACGCGGTGGAGATAATGGGCATCGGTATACAGGATCATGCCATAGCAATATAAGCTGGCATTTCTCACCGCATTGACTGCAACGCCTTCCGGGTTTTTTAGCAATCCGCTAAAGTTAACGCCTTTACGGTTACCTAACGCTTGGCGTTGTTTTTCTTCCGGCAAACCGGTCAGCCCAACCAGGGTCGGCGCAATATCAAGATGACAGGTCAACGCCTGACATTTCTTATTACCCGGATACGCCGGATGGGAAATAATCATCGGTACATGGATTTGTTCTTTATAAATAGAGGCGCCTTTACCGTGCATCTGATGGCTTCCACCTAATTCGCCATGATCGGCAGTAAATACGACAATAGTTTTATTGGTCAGCTTGAGGGCATCAAGTTCATTTAATATTCGGTCAAGGTGAGTATCACAGTCGCGAATACAGTTGAAATAGTAGTCAAGCAATTTACGCCAACGACGATCTTCATCAGGAAATTGCCCTTCCAGCGCTGCCCGCGCCGTCTGGTATTCAAGATGCGCAGGTGGTCTTCCCTGCTCATTGAATGATTGGTGCCTGTTCGCTGGTAGCGGATAGTTCAGCCAGCTTGCCTGATAAAGCTCGTTTTCAGGCGGTTGCGTAGGCGCCAGGGTATTATCATCATGATCCAACTCGCCACGCCATTGTACCTTTTCTCCCGCTTTATCCGTATCAATAAACATCACGTCATGAGGATTAACGAGGTTAACAGCCAAGAACCAAGGTTTGTTTTTGTCATTTAGCGGCTGTCCCTTACACCTTAACCAATTTATGGTCTGGGCCGTGGTGGTTGAATCATAAAAATAGCCGCCTTTACAATGGCCTATAATATCCCCGATGCCGTGATAGTCAGAAAAACCATATTTTTCCATAATCTTATGTAATTCTGGCTCAGGAATATTCCCGACATCAATATCCTCATCTTTTTCATCAGGAAGAGGCTTCTCCAGTTTTTCTGTAAGATGCCACTTCCCTTTATAGGCCGTATAGTATCCCAATTTCTGCATCATATGGCCTGTGGTTCCAAGAGCGGGGTCAAGGTCATAGGGCATCCAGGGTAATCCCAGATTATCAAACATCTTTGTCTGGGGCATATGTAAGCCGGTATACAATACGGAGCGGGAAGGCGTGCAGACATTACTGGTATTCTGGTGGTTACAGAATGTCACCCCCGTTTTCATGAGCCGCTCTCTGCCGGGTACCGGGAAAGGATACGTAGCGAAAAAACGCTCCTGGTCGGTCACCACTAACAGAATATTATATCCTTCTGGCAATTTTTCCGGGATTTCGCCAGTAAACGGTTTATCCCACGCCGGTTTCGCTTTGACGGCGCATTTTTCATCAGCCTTTACCGCACCGGATAACATACCTCCGACGGTAAGAATACCGGCGCTGGTCAACAGTTTTCTACGGGTAAGATCCGTCTCATCTGTAGACAGATTTTTTTTATTACTCATATTATTATACCTGTGGTCAGTAAACTTATCACATTTTCTTTTATTACTGTATGAGGAAGCATGGGCGTGTATCAATGTCTTCCGGGTAAGAATATGTGTTATAAATTGATTTGTATTTCAAATTAGAAATACATTAACAAATGACAATGACTATCTAAAAATTATTTAGACGGGAAGTACATTGATTTTATTTTAGAGATACAACTAAAAACATTACCTAATAAGAAAACACATTATTAAACATCCCCTACAGAACCATACTCGCGCCTTCCCCCCTCAGCTACGGCGATACCCTATGTCACTGCAATGGAATTTCCCCGGAAAACATACCGTCAGCAACGAGCAGCGCAACAAAAAACATACAGCCGGTAATATCATCCGGGGAAATTAAAAAACAACTCAATTTTGTTATATTGCTTATTGATAAATAACCATCTCATCATTGGGAGATTCAATAAGTCTTCAACCATTGCAAAAAATATAAAAAGCATCTTTATAAGTAGTTATGTTTATTTTTACCCTTCGGAAATAATTTTTTATTGACAAAATTATAGACAGGTGACTATAACAAGCTATAAGACAATTATGTCAAACAAGGCTATTTCGAATCATCAATCGGAGTTATAAATAACTTCGGTAAGAATTAATGATGTTGCGCAAATATTATCATTAATACAACAAGAACAGAACGATGAAAAACATATTATCGCTACGCGCGAGCATGGCCCAAATTTTGAAGCCGTTGCCGACGTTTATAAAGATGCAGCAAAATCACAATGCTCTGATTGCGCCATAGCGATGGCACACGCATGAAACAATAAGAGAGCGCCGGCAAGGTGCCATGTTGTGTCACAATCCGCTCAGGGCCGTCTGGAAAGAGATGCCGGCCCTCCTTTTTTATTAAAATCTTATCTGAAGCAGGTAAGCCAGTAAAACGAGCAGGCAGTGAGTCTCTTGACAGAAAGATAGTTTTCCGGAACTTGTTTTAAAGTAATATTTAGTGCGCTTTCACCTGTTTGAACCAGTAATTGTCCATTTTCGTTATCCACTTTCCCTGCTTATCTTTTGGTATTACGCCCGCCCAAAGTAATTGCAACTGTCGGTTATAGGTTCCGATAGCGTGTCCACCATATGCCCCTTCAAATGCTATCACCATTGGTCCCTGCCCTTTTACGCCCTCCAGTCCTTCATGGCAATAAAGCGCGTTGCGGTGAGTCACGTCAAGTTCATACTGCACGTTCAGTTTCACACATTCTTGCCCGCAGGTTTCTACTGGCGGCAATATTGTCATGGTATAAGGCGGGTTATCTGCTGTGGTTTCCCATGTTCCGATCAGGTCTTTGCAAGCGTTTATCTCCGTAGCAAAGGATGCGGCGGAAAATAGCGCAGACAAATAAAGTGTTATCATTTTCATTTTCATTTTCATTTTCATTTTCATTTTCATCACAGAGGTCCTGTTCCTTATGCCTAATCATAAGGATAAATGCCCTGCGATACGTTTTTTTCCCGGAAATGTTGAGCCTTTGTTCAGAGAAATACCGATGAGTGTAACGTCATATAAGCGGATAGCGCAGTGGAGAAAGCGGGAGTGTGGACTTTTCCCGGACAGACGTATGTTGATACGCCTGTCCGAAACAGTTTTATTCAAAGATTACCCGACATGGGCCTTATACGGCCTAACGACGCATACTTTTTGACAGCATCATTTGCCACTTTTGCTCCCGGTTAAGCTCCGTCGGCGGAACTGTCGTCATATGTGGCGTTTTTCCTGCCCCTGCCATCTTTTCCCGGGCGCTATTTCCAATGCGCGCATACAGCTGCGAATCAATACTTTTAATACGCACCAGACGCTGACACTGGCAACCTCGCCCTTCGAGTTGATTAGGAATGGTTTTAGTTTCGCAGTTTATTTCTCCCACTTCTGAAAGAATATAAGAAACCGTGTTTATCGCCTTGCAGTGGTCCATATTAAATTGCTTAGCAATCTCTTTAGCGCTCACCCAACGGTTCTCCGCCATTACCCAATCAGCAATTAACAAATAAAGTGGTTTTTCAACATATTCTTTACTCATAAGTACACCATTTTTACAAATTAAAAAATCTCGCTACGGCTTATTTCGGCAACCTCTAAATCACCTAATTAACCATTTTAAAAATGTGGATATAGGGGAATAGTATGCAACTTAACAGTCAATTAGTGTGAGCAAAATCTTGCTTATAAGATTGAAAATGCGGTTAACGAAATACCTTTGACCAGGAATTACCTGATAATGTAAAAAAAACGGTTCCCTTTCAGGAACCGTTTAAACAAGCGATAATGGATACTTTCTGGCGATGGCCCTATGGGTCACACGTTATTTCTGGATTTGCGCGTGCATCTCCTGCACTGAGATAACTTTCTCAGTTGCGTCCGCATTGAGCGCCATCGCCGTCGCAAAACCGCCGTTCAGCGTGGTGTCATAATGCACTTTATACTGTAGCGCGCTACGACGAATCACCCTTGAGTCTTCAATCGCCCGGCGACCTGCGGTGGTATTGATAATGTAGGTGTATTCGCCATTCTTGATACGGTCCTGAATGTGCGGGCGACCTTCATGCACCTTGTTCACCAGACGAGGATTAATCCCCGCTTCTCCCAGCACAATGGCCGTTCCGTGAGTGGCATCCAGCTCAAAGCCCTGTTTCAGCAGTTTAGCGGCGAGATCCACCACACGCTCTTTGTCGCCTTCACGTACAGAGAGCAGCGCACGGCCCGATTTCTTCATTGTGGAATTGCTACCCAGTTGCGCTTTAGCAAACGCTTCCGCAAAGGTGCGGCCCACCCCCATCACTTCTCCGGTTGAGCGCATTTCTGGCCCTAACAGCGGGTCAACGCCAGGGAACTTATTGAATGGCAGCACCACTTCTTTCACCGAGTAGTACGGCGGAATAACCTCTTTGGTGATGCCCTGCGCAGTAAGCGTTTTGCCCGCCATCACGCGCGCTGCCACTTTCGCCAGCGGCACGCCGGTGGCTTTGGAGACGAACGGTACGGTACGCGCCGCACGAGGGTTCACTTCAATCAGGTAGACTTCGTTGTCTTTCACCGCAAACTGCACGTTCATCAGACCGCGCACCTGCAGCTCAAAAGCCAGCTTCTGCACCTGCTGGCGCATCACGTCCTGAATTTCCTGGCTCAGTGTGTAGGCCGGCAGTGAACAGGCTGAGTCGCCAGAGTGTACGCCCGCCTGCTCAATATGCTCCATGATGCCGCCAATCAGCACCATTTCGCCGTCGCAGATGGCATCCACATCGACTTCTACCGCATCATCCAGGAAGTGATCGAGCAATACCGGCGCATCGTTAGAGACGCTGACCGCCGTCTGGAAGTAACGGCGCAGGTCCGCTTCGTCATAGACGATTTCCATCGCCCGACCGCCCAGCACGTAGGACGGACGTACAACCAACGGATAGCCAATCTCTTTCGCCTTCTCTACCGCTTGCTCAATTGCGGTAACGGTAGCATTGGCTGGCTGCTTCAGCTTCAGACGGTCAACCGCGTGCTGGAAGCGTTCGCGGTCTTCCGCACGGTCGATAGCATCCGGGCTGGTACCGATAACCGGTACGCCAGCGTCTTCCAGTGCGCGCGCTAGCTTCAGCGGAGTCTGCCCGCCGTACTGCACGATAACGCCTTTCGGCTTCTCGATGCGCACGATTTCCAGCACGTCTTCCAGCGTTACCGGCTC
>JGI2924J29684_1077389_pt1 | contig 16524 bp, 13 predicted proteins | sample BenlonsequencITS_FD_29684 | JGI IMG/M metagenome (IMG submission 29684)
CCGCCGGTGGCGCCGGCTATACCAAGGGTGGCGGTGCACAGAACAGCATCTCGGGCTCGGTAGGCTTTGATCTGGGCGCACAGAAGAAGGGATGGCTTCGTGTTTCATGGAACTATCTCAATGCCATGCCTACCAATCATGCCGAATTCGGCGAGCAGAACCAGGCCTCTGTCGTCAAGGCCAACGGCGGCTATGCCACTCAGGTCTACGGCAATGCCGGGCAGAAGAATTTCCAGACCGTCATCAATTTTGCCTACGCCTTCAACCCGGCCTTTGAACTGTATGGCTATATCGATGCCAGTCAGCGCGATCAGCGCAACTACGGCTATTACCGTACCGCCAACTCCAGCAACAACGTCAAGGCCATGTATCCGAATGGCTACCTGCCCCTGATGCTGAGCCAATCCAGCGATTTCTCGGCCGTGCTTGGCGGCCGAGGGCTGATCGGTGACGGCTGGCACTGGGACTTTTCCGGAACCTACGGATACAACAACGTCAATAACCAAGTCGACAACACGCTGAATGTCGCCCTGTACGAGAACACCGGCAGCTCGCCCAGGAATTTCTACGTCGGTTCGTTCCGTGATGCCCAGAGCGTATTCAATCTGGATGTGAGCAAAGACACCGACTGGGGCTTTTTGCCCAACCCGGTCACTGTCGCCTTCGGTGCCTCCTGGATGAAGGACCAATATCAGATGAAGGCGGGCGATGCCGCCTCTTATTATCAGGATCCCAATGGCACTTATGCCGGCGGTGCACAGACCTTCTCCGGCATCACGCCGGCTGAAGCCGGCAACTTCAGTCGCCATAGCCAGGCCGTCTATGCCGACCTGGAAACCGATCTGACTGACCGCTTGTCAGCAGGTGTTGCGGCGCGCTACGAACACTACAGTGATGCCGGCGCCACCCGATCGGGCAAGGTCTCTCTGCGTTACCAGCTCACCGACACGCTGGCCCTGCGGGGCACCGTGTCCAACGGTTTCCGGGCCCCCTCGCTGGGCCAGCAGTACTACGAAACCATTGCCACCATCATCAACAACAATACCCTGACCCAGACCGGCACCTTCCGTACCAGCAACTCCGTTGCCCAGGCATTGGGAGCCCGGTCACTGCGTCCGGAAAAATCCGTCAACTACAGCCTCGGCGCCGTCTGGCAACCGCTGGACAATCTGGATGTCAGCGTCGATGGCTACCAGATCAGAATCGCCCACCAGGATCTTCTCAGCGACAGTTTCTCGCTGACCTCCAATCCTGAGCTGGCCGCCTATATTTCTGGAATATCGGCCACTCAGGTCAGCGCGGCACAGTATTTCACCAATGCCGCCACCACCCGCACCCGCGGCGTAGATATGGTGACAAGCTATTACATCGCGATGGGCAATGCCGGCACGCTGCGCCTGAACGCCAGCGCCAACTACAATCAGGTATCACTGCAATCGGTCGCCGCCACGCCCGCCATTCTGCGGGAATATGCTCCGACCCTAGCCTTGTACGGGCGTGCCAGCGAAGGCCTGCTGACCAAATCCACGCCTCGTACCAAATTTGTGCTCGGCGGCACCTGGATGGTCGGCAACTGGAGCTTCTATGCCGGAGAGACGCGCTATGGCTCGGTCATGCGTGTGGGCAATACCGCCGCTGGAGACCAGACCTTTGCCGCACGCTGGCTGCTCGATACCACCATCAATTACACCTATCACAACTGGACCTTCACTGTCGGGGCCAACAATCTCACCAACCAATACCCATCCAGGGTGACCAAAAACAATACCTACGACTACTACTACGGTGAACTGCCGTACTCCCCGCTGTCGCCCTTCGGTTACAACGGACGCTATGTCTTCGGCAACGTCACCCTGCACTGGTAACCGCAATTGTCACTTTCCCCGCGCCCGCTACGTCGGGCGTTTTTTTTGAATGAAGGACACACTTGCCGGACAGCCCCCTGGGTCAGGCCTCGCCCGCCCGTCGACTCCAGCTCAGTCAATGACCAGACCGGCGGCTTCATGACGCTGACGCTCGGCTCTGACCCGCAGGATCAGATTGCGCAGGGTCGGCGCCAGCGGATTGCGGCGGGTGGCCAGAGCGATGCCCAGCTGCGGCGAGATGCCCTTGATCGCGTGATAGCTGACGCCTTCGCTGCGGACCTGGCAGATCGACTCGGGGACCAGGCTGATGCCGAAACCGCCGGCCACCATATTGGCGCAGGTAGGCACCTGCGGCGATTCCTGGCCCAGCAGCGGCTCGATGCCGGCCTGGCGGAAAGTGTCGAGAATCGCGTCGTACAGGGCCGGTCCGGTCCAGCGCGGCGAGAGGATCAAGGGCTCGCCCGCCAGCTCGGCCAGATCGATTTCCGCACAGCCCGCCAACCGGTGGCCGACCGGCAGCACGACCCGCATCGGTTCATCCACCATCTTCTCCAGCTGCAGCTCGCCGGTATCCACCGGCAGGCGCAGAAAGGCCGCATCCAGCCGGCCCTCATGCACCGCCTCCACCAGCGAGGGCGAATCGCTTTCATGCGGCGCCAGCTCCACCTGCGGGTATCGCGAACGGTAATCCCGCAACGTCATCGCGATCTGGGCATGAAACACCGCCGAGGTGGCAAATCCCAGACGGATCCGGCCACTGATCCCGCGCGCGGCGCTCTGGGCATGGCTCAAGGCCTGCTCGGCGGCATCCAATACCTGTTGCGCATCTTCGCGCAGACGCCGACCGGCCTCGGTCAGCTCGATGCCGCGACTGAGCCGATGAAACAGCGGAGCACCCACTTCCCGTTCCAGTTTGCGGATCTGCTGACTCAGCGGCGGCTGGGCCATGCCCAGTTGTTCAGCCGCCTTGGTGAAATGCAAGGCATCGGCGACCGCGATGAAATAGCGTAGCTGCCTCAACTCCATATGAAATTCGTCTCAACATTGCATGGTCTATATATTGGACTAATGACCACTTCGATTCCATCCTTTAAGCCGTAGTGGAGTCCGGCTCCACAGTCCTTGAGGGAGATGAAGATGACTGCTGCAAGCTGCGGATGTGCCGAGCATATCGCTGCCAGCTATCTGGCCAGAAACGGTACCCTGCCGTTGCCGATCGGTGATGGCGAGATCTACCAGACCTCGCTGATGAGCGGTCTGATCGCCGGTGTCTACGAGGGCGACACCACCTTGGGAGAATTGTTCACGCATGGTGATTTCGGTCTGGGCACCTTCAATGATCTGGATGGCGAACTGATCGCCTTTGACCAGCATTCGCACCAGCTGCGCGCTGACGGCAGCGCGACTCCGACCCGCCCCGAACAGAAAACCCCTTTTGCGGTGGTGACCTGGTTCAAGCCATCAGTGGATCTGCCGCTTGAGCAGCCCATGAGCGGTGAAGAAGTCGAGGCCCTGATCAATCGGCTCGCGCCCTCGGCCAACCTGTTCTGCGCGATCCGCGTCGACGGCGAGTTCGAAAGGGTGCGGACTCGTACCGTGCCGCGTCAGGAACGGCCGTACAAGCCGATGCTGGAGGCCATCGCCGAACAGCCTACCTTCGATTTCAACGAAACCCGCGGCACCCTGATCGGCTTTCGCAGCCCGCCGTATGTGCAAGGCGTCAATGTCGCCGGCTACCACATCCATTACATCACCGATCAGCGCGATGGCGGCGGCCATGTGCTGGAGTACCGGCTCAAGCGCGGGCGCCTGCAGCTGGGTCTGGTCAGCAAGCTCAAGATCGAGCTGCCGCAGAACCAGGATTTCCTGAGCGCCGATCTCTTTCCGGCCGACCTGGATGCGGCCATCCGCCAGGCCGAGGCCTGATCCCCGGCCCGGCTACGGGCCTCCTCCCTTTCTGCTGTGAGCCACTTATGTCTGATAACAACAAGGCGCCCGCCTGCGGCGCAGAACTGGTCGTGCGCAATCTGGAAGCCCATGGCGTGCGCTGGGTGTTCGGTATTCCCGGCGCCAAGGTCGACCGGGTCTTCGATTCGCTGGAAGACTCCTCGATCCAGACCATCGTCGCCCGCCACGAGGCCAATGCCGCCTTTATGGCCGGTGCTGTCGGTCGCCTGACCGGCAAGGCCGGTGTCGCGCTGGTGACCTCGGGCCCCGGCTGCTCCAACCTGCCCACCGGCCTGGCCACCGCCACCAGCGAAGGCGATCCGATGCTGGCCCTGGGTGGCGTGGTGCCGTTGGCCGAACGTCTGAAGCAGGTCCACCAGACCCTGGACACCGTCTCGCTGTTCAAGCCGGTGACCAAATACAGTGCCGAAATCACAGCCGCCTCGGCGGTCTCCGAGACCATCGCCAATGCCTTGCGGGCTGCCGAAAGCGGCCGTCCCGGCGGTGCCTTCGTGGCCTTGCCGAACGATCTGATGAATGCCCCGGCTCAAGGGCGGGTGCTGGCCGGCGGTCGCACGCCGCAAAACGGCGTCGCTCCGCCGGACGCTGTCCGCGAAGCCGCCGAACTGATCAACAGTGCTCGCCAGCCGGTGCTGCTGCTGGGCCTGCAGGCCAGTCAGGAGGCCAATTCCAACGCCCTGCGCAAGCTGCTGGCGCAATGCCCGCTGCCGGTGGTCGGTACCTTTCAGGCGGCGGGTGCCGTCGATCAGCCGAATTTCGAGCTGTTTGCCGGACGCATCGGCCTGTGGTCGAACCAGGCCGGCGATGCCCTGCTGAAGAAGGCCGACCTGGTGGTGACCATCGGCTATGGCCCGGTGGAATACGAGCCGCCGAAGTGGAATGCCGATGCCAGCCGCAAGATCATCCACCTGGATGTGATCGAGGCCGAGATCGACAACTGCTACAACCCTGACGTGGAACTGCTGGGCGATATCGCCTTGAATCTGGAGGCGCTCGCCGGTCAGCTGAAGCCCAAGGTACTGACGCCGGAAGCCGCCCAGGTCCTGAGCACCCTGGCCGAAGACCGCAAGCATCTGGCCACCCATGCACCGCAATTGGGCGGCAGCCCGTTGCACCCGCTGAAGATCGTCAGCGAACTGCAGGCACTGGCCGGCCCCGATGTCACCATGTGCGTGGACATGGGCAGCTTCCATATCTGGATCGCCCGTTATCTGAACAGCTTCCGCGCGCGTCAGCTGCTGATCACCAATGGCCAGCAGACCATGGGCGTGGCCCTGCCCTGGGCGATTGCCGCCTCGCTGGTGCGACCGACCGACAAGATCATCTCGGTCTCGGGCGACGGCAGCTTTATGCAGTCCAGTATGGAGCTGGAGACCGCGGTGCGACTTGGCTGCAACATCATGCATGTGATCTGGATCGACAACTGCTACAACATGGTGATGATCCAGGAAGACAAGAAGTATGGCCGTCCCTCGGGCGTGCAGTTCGGGCCGATCGACTTCAAGGCCTATGCCGATGCCATGGGTGCCAAAGGCTTTGCCGTGCACGCCGCCGACCAGCTGCGCGCCACCCTGCGTGCCGCCATGGACCACCACGGCCCCAGCGTGGTGGCGATCCCCGTCGATTACGCGGACAATCCGAAGTTGATGGCCGATCTGCGCATGGGCCAGATGGTCTGACCCTGCCATGGACGGAAGGTCGTCGCCGACGGCCTTCCGCAGCCTAGCCTAGATGAGCCCCACTCCATGAAAGTTGCCTTGTTCGTCCCCTGTTTCGTGGACGCGTTTTTCCCCGAGGCCGGCATCGCCACCCTGGAACTGCTGGAAAAACTCGGCTGCGAAGTCGACTATCCCCTGCAACAGACCTGCTGCGGCCAGCCGATGGCCAACAGCGGTTGCGAAAAAGATGCCGCCGCCACCGAGCAGTTGTTTGTCGACAACTTCGCCGGCTACGAGTACATCGTCACCCCGTCCGGCAGCTGCACCCACCACATCCGCGACCATCTCACCGCGATCGAACAGACCGACACGGTCCGACAGGTCCGTACCCGGACCATGGAGCTGGTGGAATTTCTGCACGACGTGCTCAAGGTCAAGGCGCTGCCCTGGGCCCGCTTCCCGCACAAGGTCGGCCTGCACAACAGCTGCGGGACCCTGCGCGCGCTGCGTACCGCCTCCATGTCGGAAATCGACGAGCCCTTCTTTTCCAAACCGATGGACCTGCTGAACATGGTCAGGGACATCGAGTTCGTGATGCCCGCGCGCCCCGATGAATGCTGCGGCTTCGGCGGCACCTTCTCGGTGGGCGAGGAACCGGTATCGGCACGCATGGGCTATGACAAGGTCCGCGACCACAAGCAGGCCGGCGCCGAATATATCGTCTCGGCCGACTCATCCTGTCTGATGCACCAGCAAGGCTGTGCCCGGCGTCTGGGCCTGGACCTGAAGTTCATCCATATCGCCCAGATCCTGAATGGAGCCGCCGCATGAAGGCCGTCGATCACGTCGCCGGATCGAAGAAATTTCTGGCCTCGGAAGACCATGTCAGCTTCCATGACCGCCGGCTGTGGGATCTGCGCCAGGGCCGCGATGCCCAGATGCGCGCCATCCCCGAATGGCAGGAGCTGCGGACGCTGGCCTCGCAGATCAAGGAACATACCCTGGGTCAGCTCGATCATTACCTGGAGATGTTCGAGCGCAATGCCACCGCCAACGGGGTCAAGGTGCACTGGGCCCGCGACGGCGAAGAGCACAACCGGATCGTCCATGAAATCCTGAGTCAGCGCGGCGTCACCAGCCTGGTCAAGAGCAAGTCGATGCTGACCGAGGAATGCGAGATGCGTCCGTATCTCGAAGCCCGTGGCATCGCGGTGGTGGAGACCGATCTGGGCGAGCGCATCCAGCAGCTCGATGACGAAATGCCCAGCCACGTGGTGGTGCCGGCCGTTCACAAGCTGTCACGCGATGTGGCCAAGGTTTTCGCCGACAAGCTGGGTACCGACCCGGCCAATGCCGACCCCTATTATCTGGCCGAACAGCAGCGCGAAACCACCCGGCCCATCATTCTCGGCGCCGGCGCCGGCATGACAGGCTGCAATTTTGCGGTGGCCGAGACCGGCGCGGTGGTGGTCTGCACCAACGAAGGCAATGCCGATCTGTCCGCCAATGTGCCTCCGCTGCATATCGCCTCGATCGGCATCGAAAAGCTGATTCCCCGCCAGGAGGACCTGGGCGTCTTCGTGCGGTTGCTCTCGCGCAGCGCGCTGGGTTCGCCGATCACCCAATATACCTCGCACTTCCGCGCCCCTCGCGAAGGCGGCGAAATGCATTTCATTCTGGTCGACAACGGTCGCAGCGCACGGCTGGCCATGGATGATTTCTGGTATTCGCTGAAATGTATCCGCTGCAGCGCCTGCATGAATACCTGCCCGGTCTACCGCCGCAGCGGCGGCATCAGCTACGGCGCGGTCTACTCCGGCCCGATCGGCGCGATCATCGACCCGAGCTTCGATTTGAAGAAGTACAGCGGCCTGCCCTTCGCCTCCACCCTCAACGGCAGCTGCACCAATGTCTGTCCGGTGCGGATCAACATCCACGAGCAGATCTACCGCTGGCGCCAGATCATTGCCGAACAGCATCAGCTGTCCTATGCCAAGACCATGGCAATGAAGATGGCCGGCCACATTCTGCAGCATCCGATGGTCTATCGCACCGCCAGCGATATGGCAGGCATCGCCCTGAAGGTGCTGCCGCGCGGTCTGAGCTATCTGCCGCTGAATGTCTGGGGCCGTCAGCGCGAAAACCCCGTGCCGCCGGCGGAAAGCTTCCGTCAGTGGTATCTCAAGAACCGCAAGCAGGACACTTCGGCATGAGCAGCCGCGACAGCATTCTCGCCTCGATCCGCGCCGCCGGCCGCACGCCCACCGGCCATCCGCAGGTACCGACGTTCGATCAATATCACCCGGTGGCCCTGGAGCGCTTCCAGACCTCGCTGGAACTGATCGGCGGACGCTGGCAGGCGCCGGAGCCTGACATCATGGAACTGGCCCCTTTTGTGCGCCGGCTGTTTCCCGACGGCACCCGCTTCTGCTCGGTGGTGCCGGAAGTGGCCTCCGACTACGAGCTGTCCTCTTTCCGCCAGCCGGCCGAGCTGGCCCAGGTCGATGTCGGCGTAGTGCGGGCCCGCTTCGGCGTGGCCGAAACCGGCTCGCTGTGGATCAGCGAAGCCGAATACCGGATCAATGCCCTGGGCTATCTGCCCCAGCATCTGGTGGCCCTGCTCGACCCCGAGGACCTGGTGGGCAATCTGCACCATGCCTACCAGCGCGAAGACTTCAGGCAGGCGCGTTACTGCGTGCTGATGTCCGGCCCCTCGGCCACTGCCGATATCGAAGGCGTGCTGATCCGCGGCGCCCAGGGCGTGCGCTCGCTGACCGTGATCCCCTGGGCCAGGCCGCGCTGAGCCCTTCAACGTACGGTTCGGCCCCGGTCCGGACCCATGCTCCCGCGGACTGCCTCGAGGGCATGCCAGCCAGAACCCGCCGTGCCTGACTCCGGGCGCGGCGTGATGGCCCATCCATGGACCTGGCCGGACCGCCCCGGCCTCACACCGCGTTGCCAGTCTTGAACGGTGCCGGTGGAACCCGCGTGATCGACTTGGCAGCACAGGATGATGAACGGCGGAGGCGACGGGGGCGGACGAATCGGTCCCGTCGCGGTACCCTTTCGACAGGCCGGTCTGCGTCGCAGACCCACAGATCCCTCTTTCCACGAACAAGGATGCCTGTCCCATGTCCGCTTTCCGCGCATTCCGCCATGCCCTGCTCCCGGCCACACTGCTGGCCTTGTCGGCAGCCGCCGGTGCCCAGGACCTGAGCAGTCTCAAGCAGCAGCTCGACAACACCGACCTCAACAGTCTCAAGCAGCACATCACCACCAAGGATCTGGAAAACATCCGGCAGCGGATCGACGGCACCGATCTCAACAGCCTCAAGCAGCAGCTCAGCAGCGAGGATCTCAAGAAAGTGCAGCAGCAACTGGGCAGCTCGGATCTCAACAGCTTCAAGCAGCGCCTCGACAGTCAGGATCTGGGCAAGCTCAAGCAGCAGCTGCAAGGTACCGATCTGAACAGTCTCAAACAACAGCTCGACGGCAAGGATCTGAGCGGGCTGGGCGCCCTGGGAGGGGGCTCGGCCACCTCGCTGCTGGGCAAGGCGATCAGCCCGGCCAGCAGTGGCAATGTCGCGGGTCTGCTGGGTTATTGCATCAAGAACAAGTATCTCGGTGCCGAATCCGGCGCTGCGGGCCTGAAGAACAAGCTGCTCGGTGCTTTGGGCGGAGAAAGTGCTGCCAGCCGGAAGGACAGCGGCTATCAGCAGGGGTTGCAGGGCATTCTGCATGGCAGTGACGGCCAGCAGTTCAATCTGGGTCAGCAGACCGGTGCGCTGAAGGAAAAGCTGACCGGCAAGGTCTGCGATGCGGTGCTGAAGAAAGGCGGCTCGCTGCTGTGATCCCTCGCGACCACGGTCGGCCTTGCCGACCGTGGTGTCGGCTCAGACCGGGGTCAGCGTGGCCAGCATGTGTTCCACATAGGCATCGAAATCCTCGTGGCTGACCCGCGGCAGGCCCGGCGTGAAATTCAGCTGCAGAAAGCCGACATAGGCGGCATAGGTCAGTCGCGCACGGTTCAATGACGCCTGCGCATCCAGCCCGGCCTCGGTATAGAGCTGGCGCAGAAATTCCATCTGTCGCTGCGAGATACGTGCCATGACCGGCACCACCAGCGGATGATCCAGCGCTTTCAGCAAGGCCGCGTACACGCGATGCGGCTGCACTTCGTGGGCCACCCGGCGGAACAGTTCCGGCAACCGCAGGCGCGGATCGGCAATGGTGCCGATCTGGCTGATCACCTCACGTTCGACATATTGCTCCCAGCGCTCGATCGAGGCCTGCAGCAGGGCTTCACGGGTCCGGAAGTGCCAATAGAAGCTGCCCTTGGTCACGCCGAGGTCGCGCGCCAGAGACTCGACCGCCAGCGCGCCCACGCCTTGCTCGGCGATCAGCTCCAGCGCGGCATCTTCCCAGTCTTCGGCACTGAGGCGCACCCGCTCGGTTTTTACGGTTTCATTCATCTTCGCATAGTAGCTCGCCCGCCCGGCATTGCAATCGATGAACGGTCCCCCTCATTCGAGTGGCGGCACCATACGGCGGTGTATTGACGCACTTGAAAACCGCCTCCATACTTCGGCGTATGGAGGCATCGGCATCGATGCGCACATGGACTGCAGGGCCCACCCACGCCAGGGACTGGTGCGGAGCCTGGGCGCAAGGAACCCGCGGCGGCGAAGCGCCGATGTCCTCCATCTCTCTTCCCCCTGATGACTGCGATTGCAGCTTGATTCGAGGTGTTGCCCATGCCTGCCCTGCTCACCGTGCTGGCCGCCCTGGTCGCCAGCGGCGCCTGCGCCTATCACCGTAGCTCACTCCGCACCTGGGCCGTGGCCCTGCTGGTCACCACCTGCGTCGCCGGCTGGCTGTTCGGCGCGCATGCCGGCATGTGGGTCCTGCTGCTGATCGAACTGCTCATCACCGTTCCCCTGCTGCTGGTCGACTTCCGCCGCGGCCGGATATCGGCGCCCCTGCTGAAAGCCTTTGCCAAGGCCACGCCCAGACTCTCTGCCACCGAGCAGGTGGCGCTGGATGCAGGCACGGTCGGTTTCGAAGGAGAGCTGTTTTCCGGCAAGCCGGCCTGGTCCAAGCTGCTGGGCCAGCCCCGGCCGCTGCTGAATGCCGAGGAACAGGCCTTTCTGGATGGCCCCGTGGAAGCGCTGGGCAAGCTGGTCAGTGACTGGGAAATCACCCATCAGCTGGCCGATCTGCCGCCACCGGTATGGGATTTCATCAAACGCAACCGCTTTTTCGGCATGATCATTCCCAAAACCTACGGTGGTCTGGGTTTCTCTGCTCTGGGCCACTCGGCGGTGCTGCAGAAGCTTTCCACGATGTCACCGACCCTGGCCTCGACGGTGGCCGTGCCCAACTCGCTGGGGCCAGCCGAACTGCTTCTGCATTACGGCAGCGAGGAAGACAAGAGCCATTACCTGCCGCGGCTGGCGGTCGGCGAGGAAATTCCCTGCTTCGCCCTGACCGGCCCCACGGCCGGGTCGGACGCTACCTCGATCCCCGACACCGGCGTGGTCTGCAAGCGCGAGATCGACGGTGTCGAAACCCTGGGTCTCAGCCTGACCTTCGACAAGCGCTATATCACCCTGGCACCGATCGCCACCCTGATCGGCCTGGCCTTCCGCATGTACGATCCCGAGCACTTGCTGGGTGACAAGGAAGACATCGGCATCACGCTGGCCCTGCTGCCGCGCTCGACTCCGGGCCTGGAGATCGGTCGTCGCCATTTCCCGCTGAATATTCCGTTCCAGAACGGCCCGGTGCGCGGCAAGGACGTGTTCGTACCCCTCAGCACCCTGATCGGCGGCCTCGCGATGGCGGGCCAGGGCTGGCGGATGCTGGTCGAATGCCTGTCGGTCGGTCGCGCGATTTCACTGCCGTCCAACGCGACCGGCGCGATGCGCGGTGCCGTGGTCGGCACCGGCGCCTATGCCCGGGTCCGTCGCCAGTTCGGCCTGCCGATCGCCAAGTTCGAAGGTGTCGAGGAAGCGCTGGCCCGGATCGGCGGATTGACCTATGCCACCGCCGCCTTGTCACGTGCAACGGCGGCGGCAGTGGATCGTGGCGAACGCCCGGCCGTGCCATCGGCCATTGCCAAATATCACGCCACCGAATGGGCGCGCGTCGTGGCCGGCGACAGCATGGATGTCCATGGCGGCAAGGCCGTGCAGCTGGGCCCGAAAAACTATGCCGGTCGCGGCTGGCAGGCCGTACCCATCGCGATCACGGTGGAAGGCGCCAATATCATGACCCGCAACCTGATGATCTTCGGTCAGGGCGCCATTCGCTGCCATCCTTACGTGTTGAAGGAAATGGCCGCCGTCGCGCTGGAAGATCCCAAGGCTCGCCTGCGCGCTTTCGATGACGCCTTGTTCGGCCATATCGGCTTCGGTATCTCCAATGCCGTTCGCAGCCTGACTCTGGGGCTGACCTGTGCCCGGATCGGAGCCTCGGCCGGCGATGCCTTCAGCCGCTCCTATTATCGCCGGTTGAACCGCTATTCGGCCGCGCTGGCCTTGAGCGCCGACGTCGCGATGGGCGTGCTGGGCGGCAAGCTCAAGTTCAAGGAACGGATCTCGGCGCGACTGGGCGACGTGCTCAGCTATCTGTATATCGCCAGCTCGATCCTGAAGCGTTACGAGGATACTGATCGTCCTGCCGCGGACCGCCCGCTGGTGGCCTGGTCGCTGCAATACGTGACGTACCAGATCGAACAGGCTCTGGATGGCGTGATCCGCAACTTCCCGGTGCGCCCCGTGGCCTGGACCCTGCGGGCACTGATCTTCCCCCTCGGCCAGCGCCAGACCCTGCCCTCGGACCAGCTGGGCAGCAAGGTGGCCGAGCTGATCTGCACCCCGGGCGAAGCACGTGCCCGACTGGCCGAGTGGGTGTATCTGACACCAGGCGAGCACAACAATCTGGGCCTGGCGGATGCCTTGCTGGCCGATGTCATGGCCGCCGAACCGCTGGAGCGCAAGTTCGCCAAGGCCGTGAAGTCCGGCCAGCTGCGAAGCCACGATCATGCCGCGCAGATCGACGAGGCCCGTCAGGCCGGTGTGCTCAGCGAAGCCGAGGCCGGCCTGCTGCAGGCGCTGCACCAACGGATCGCCGACTTCGTGGCCGTGGATGACTTCGACCCCGCCGAACTGGCTGCCGTCCAGCACCCGGAACGGCTTGCCATCGAGGACAAGGACGACAACCAGCAAGCCGCCTGAAGCCTGCTGCAAAAAAAGACCGCCGGTTCGCACCGGCGGTCTTTTTCTTGGGTCCCGGTCTCGCCGGAAGGCGCTGATCAGTGGACCGGCGGCCGCTCGACCGGCCGACCCAGAGGCTCCAGCACTTTCATCTTGCCCGAAAGGATGCTTGCGGCAATCACCACCAGCAGGGCCAATACCGCGACAGCCGCCCCGACCAGAGGCAGATGGTCCAGCGATACGCCGGCCCCCAGTACCAGACCGCCCAACCAGGCACCGACCGCATTGCCGACATTGAAGGCGCCCTGGTTCAGAGTCGAGGCCAGATTCGGTGCGCGCACCGCCTTGTCGAGCACCAGGATCTGCGCCGCCGGCGTCACCGCAAAGGCCGCCATCCCCCACACTGCCAGCGTGACCAGGGTCAGTGTCTTGTCGTGGCAGGTCCAGGCAAAACCGGTCAGTATCACGGCCAGAGCGATCATCAGCCCAGTCAGCGACGGCAGCAGCTTCCAGTCAGCCAGTCGACCGCCGGCCAGGCCGCCGACCGTGATGCCGCCACCGAACAGCAGCAGCACCCAGCTTTCGGCGCCTGCCGAAAAACCGGTGACATCCCTCAGGATATAGGCGATGTAGGTAAACACGGTGAACAGGCTGACCGAAGACAAGGTACTGATCAGCAGGGCCAGCTGCACCTGCGGATTCATCAGCGAAATGAACTCGTGCAGAATGTTGCCGCCCGCCACCGACTTGATCTTCTTCGGCAGCAGCAGATTCAGGGCGACCAGGGCGACGACGCCAATCAGCGAAACGGCCCAGAAGGTCGAACGCCAGCCATGCCACTGGCCCAGCGCGGTGCCGAAAGGCACACCCAGCACATTGGCCAGAGTCAGCCCGGTAAAGACCAGCGACATGGCCTGAGCCCGCTTCTCGCGCGGCACCAGATCGGCCGCCACCACCGCGGCAATGCCGAAGAAGGCCGCATGACAGAAAGCGGTAGCTACGCGTGCCGCCATGAGCAGGTCATAGCTGGGGGCCAGCGCGCACAGGATGTTGCCGATGGTAAACATCGTGATCAGACACAGCAGGGCGAAGCGCCGCGGCCAGCGCGCGGTCAGAATGGCCAGAATCGGCGCCCCGATCGCCACGCCCATGGCGTAGCCCGACACCAGCGAACCGGCTGCGGCGGTGCTGATATGAAGATTGTCCGCCACTTCGGGCAACAGCCCCATGATGACGAACTCGGTCGTGCCAATGCCGAAAGCGGCAATGGCCAATGCAAGCAATGGCAAATACATGATCGATCCAGAAAGGGCTGAGCGAAAGCGAACCGCCGCAGAAGATCCGCGGTGATTCGCTTGCATGACTGATACTGCGTTCCGGCATGGAAGGTCATGGCACCTGAGCAGTGCCGGCAGGAACGTTCAGGCGTAGTGTAAGCACTTGCCGGCGTGCCTTGCCAGCCTTCTTTGCATCCTTTCATCGCGGTCGGATGACGCGGCCCCGGCACGCCGGCAGCCGCCTTCCGAAAGCCCCGGTCAAGGCGCCGAGCGCGCCCATCCGTACCGCAGCTCGATCACCATTGCGACGCTGCCGCTGCCACCCCAGGGGTCACGATACGAGCATCGGCCATTCATCTTCAGCGGTCCGACACCCGGCAGGCCGGCGGCCGGTGACAGCTCGAGACAGACAACTGGACGCATGGATTTCCGGTGCCGGCACAAAGCGACACTTTGCCGCAATGATGATCATCTCCGGGACCGTCGCCGGCCCCGCCGCAGCGAGCGATGCCCCAGGAAACGACCGGCCAGCGCCCTCTCACAGCCCGATCACAAGCCGGCTTGTCTCGCTCGTGTCATAATAGTGGGCAGGACGCACCCGTCGCCCTCGTTCGCGAAGGCCGGGCGGCACCCAATTCACGGCCCGTGCCGACTGGCGCCTTTTGGCGACGGATGGCGGCGGGCATACATTCGACTTTGACGATTCTACGGTACTAACCCATGGTGGCAATGGCTAAGGAGCGCGTCCTGGACGTGCACCACTGGAACGACAGCTTGTTCAGCTTCCGCACGACGCGCAGCCCCGGTCTGCGTTTCGACAGCGGTCACTTCATCATGATCGGCCTGGAAGTCGATGGTAAGCCGCTGATGCGCGCCTACTCCATTGCCAGCGCCAACTATGAAGAGCATCTCGAGTTTTTCAGCATCAAGGTCGAGAACGGCCCGCTGACCTCGCGACTGCAGCACCTGAAGGCCGGCGACGAAGTCATCGTCAGCCACAAGCCGACCGGCACCCTGGTCCTCAACGACCTGAAGCCCGGCAAGAACCTTTACCTGCTGGGTACCGGCACCGGTCTGGCGCCCTTCCTCAGCATCATCCGCGATCCGGAAACCTACGAGCGGTTCGAAAAGATCGTGCTGGTCCACGGCGTGCGCCACATCAATGATCTGGCCTATGCCGACTACCTGGAAAACGAGCTGCCGCAGCACGAGTATCTGGGTGAAATGGTCCGCAACCAGCTGATCTACTACCCGACCGTGACCCGTGAGGCCTTCCGCAACGAAGGCCGCATCACCACCGCGATCGAAACCGACCAGATGACCAACACCATCGGCCTGCCGTCGCTGAATCCGGAAACCGACCGCGTGATGATGTGCGGCAGCCCGGCCATGCTGGACGAGGTCTGCCAGATCCTCGATGCCCGCGGCTTCCAGGCTTCGCCCCGTACCCGCGAACCCGGCGACTACGTGATCGAGCGCGCCTTCGTCGAAAAGTAAGACGGCATCCGCGCTGCACAGCCCGGATCCTCATCAAGGCCCGCTTCGAAGGAAGCGGGCCTTTTTACATGTGGCGATGGGACCCGCATGCGTGCGGGCAGGCCTGCCTCGCTCAGTCCCGCACTCGGCCCTTGCCCTCATTGTCCCAATAGCCGAACAGACGTCTGGCCACCAGCTTGTAGAGCCGCTTGACCGTCATTCGCCACAACCGTGAATACCAGGCCGGAGTCGCCAGAATCTGCCGCTGTCTGGCCGACAAGGCTTCCGGACAATAGGTGCGCTTGTGTTTGAGCAGGTGCCGGATATCTTCGCGCGCCATGCGCCGGAAAGCGGCACCACGGTCTGGCCGGACCGAGGCGAGCTGGAAGTCGACCAGTCCGGGCACACCGTCAGGCTGGACCAGCCAGTTCGGCTCCTTGGCCAGATCATTGTGGACGACCCCTGCGGCATGCACCCTGGCCAGCAGCCGCAGAGCCTGCCGGTAATAATCAGGATCGACAGGCCGACCTTGCTGCATCGGCAGACCGGGCACATGACTGCGGAACAGGTGACGTCCATCCCAGGCCAGCAGGCACGGGAGGCCCTCGATCCGGTCCAGCCGCCGCAACGCCTTGGCTTCGCGGGCGGCCGCCAGCCGGGCCAGACCTCGCAGCCACCAGCGGGCGGCCCCGATGTCACGCCGGATCACCAGCTTGCCATCGAGGCGCATCAACTCGATCCGGCCGAAGGCATCGGCCTTCAGCAATCTGACCGGCTCCGCCGCTCTCGGTTCTATCACTCCGCCCGCCTCGCTACACTGAGCCACATGAATGCATTCATGGCGGTATTGTCTCCGATCTTCCGCATCGCGTGCGCATCCTTCGCCCTGCCCGCACGCTCCCCGCGCATGACGCGGTGGCTGCTGCTGCCACTGCTGACCATGGCCGGTCCGGGCAACGTACTGGCCGCAGGCAGTACCCGGGCGGCCCCCTACACGCTGGACATTGCCACACCGCCGGTGTTCGCCCGCCTGTCGCCATTGCGGCAGGCCGCCATCGGCTGG
>JGI2924J29684_1077388_pt1 | contig 16506 bp, 13 predicted proteins | sample BenlonsequencITS_FD_29684 | JGI IMG/M metagenome (IMG submission 29684)
CGCAAAAAATGTGAGAGAGTGCAACCTGGAGAAAAATAGTATCCCTCTGCAATCAAATTTGATGTAAATGGTGTGTTAAATAGATTGTGAATAACCACCGCTTCCGGCAGGATACGGTCGCCCTGGTAAACATAACCCCCTTGCTACGTTCCGGCAGGGTACAAAACGGCACGCTACGGTAGTGCCAATAAATAAATCTGGAGAACTTGATGGCTATTAGCACACCGATGTTGGTGACATTCTGTGTCTATATTTTGGGCATGTTATTGATTGGGTTTATCGCATGGCGCTCAACCAAAAACTTTGATGACTATATTCTTGGCGGTCGCAGCCTGGGGCCGTTTGTTACGGCTTTATCTGCCGGCGCGTCGGATATGAGCGGCTGGCTGTTAATGGGGTTGCCTGGCGCTATCTTTTTGTCGGGGATCTCTGAAAGCTGGATCGCCATTGGCCTGACGTTAGGCGCATGGATTAACTGGAAGCTGGTGGCCGGGCGCCTGCGCGTGCATACCGAATTTAACAATAACGCGCTCACGCTGCCGGACTATTTTACCGGTCGGTTTGAGGATAAAAGCCGAGTCCTGCGTATTATTTCCGCGTTGGTTATTCTGCTGTTTTTCACGATCTATTGCGCATCAGGTATTGTCGCCGGGGCACGACTGTTCGAAAGCACCTTCGGTATGAGCTATGAAACCGCTCTGTGGGCGGGGGCTGCGGCAACCATCATTTATACGTTTATCGGCGGGTTTCTTGCCGTTAGCTGGACGGATACCGTTCAGGCCAGCCTGATGATTTTTGCCTTAATCCTGACGCCGGTGATGGTGATCGTCGGCGTAGGCGGTTTTAGCGAGTCGCTGGAAGTGATCAAACAAAAGAGCATTGAGAACGTCGACATGCTCAAGGGGCTGAATTTTGTCGCCATTATTTCCCTGATGGGGTGGGGGCTGGGTTACTTCGGTCAGCCACATATCCTGGCGCGCTTTATGGCGGCGGATTCTCATTACAGTATTGTTCATGCGCGTCGTATCAGTATGACCTGGATGATTCTGTGTCTGGCGGGCGCAGTTGCGGTGGGTTTCTTTGGCATTGCGTACTTTAACAATAACCCAGCGCTGGCCGGGGCGGTGAACCAAAACTCAGAACGCGTATTTATTGAACTGGCGCAGATCCTGTTTAACCCGTGGATTGCTGGTATTCTCCTGTCTGCTATCCTGGCGGCGGTGATGTCGACGTTGAGCTGCCAGTTGCTGGTATGTTCCAGCGCGATTACGGAAGATTTGTATAAGGCTTTTCTGCGTAAAAGCGCCAGCCAGCAAGAGCTGGTGTGGGTAGGGCGAGTAATGGTGCTGGTGGTGGCGCTGATCGCCATTGCGCTGGCGGCGAATCCCGATAACCGTGTGCTGGGGCTGGTGAGCTACGCCTGGGCTGGATTCGGCGCGGCATTCGGACCTGTTGTCCTGTTTTCTGTGATGTGGTCGCGTATGACACGTAACGGCGCGCTGGCGGGAATGATCATCGGCGCGGTCACGGTTATCGTCTGGAAACAATATGGCTGGCTGGATCTGTATGAGATCATCCCCGGCTTCATTTTCGGCAGTATGGGTATCGTAGTCTTTAGCCTGCTTGGCAAAGCGCCGACAGCGGCGATACAGGAGCGCTTTGCAAAAGCGGACGCGCATTATCATGCAGCGCCGCCATCGAAGCTACAGGCGGAATAGCCGACATGCCCGATAACGTTATTGCGTTTCGGGCGTATTTTACCAGGCGGTGTTATACGCCTGCCTGGTCCCCTGATAAATCCCAGACCGGTTCCACTAGCGATAACTGCGCTTTGGCTTCCAGCGTACTGAGCGTACAGGGCATAAATAATTCCCGCAGTTTCTCTTTCATCACTTCGAGGCCAGCCTTCTGTATCGCCTCATCGGAAGCGAATTCAGACGAGCCGCGCGTTTTCAGCTTCTCATGGATTCGGCTCTGAAATTCTTCGCTAACCGTAAAGGCGTTTTTTTCGCTTTCCGCAGCGCCCCAGGCGGCAGGATTAAGCCGTTTGAGCATAGCCTGCCACGGCTCCCACAGGCTAAGCCATTCCAGGAAGCGTTGATTTTCTGCCGTCTGAACCTGCGTTTTTGCCGCTTTTACCTCTTCTGCTGTCAGATATGAACAGGTGAAGAAATACATATCCGGTACGACTTGCGTCAGATGAAGCGCATGTTGTAGCTCGGTTTGGTATCCCAGCAGGACTTCTAAATCCTCATCAAAGTGTTCGTGCGCATGCCGAATTTGGATGATTTTCTGACTGGCAATCTCAGTAAGCAATTCCATACGGAATACCTCGCGGGCGAGGCTGATCATTTTGCCGAGATTCTGTTCGGTGCCGAGTTGCTCAACGGTGTAAGCCATTTCCGCGATGCGCATGTTGTTCCAGCTCAGCGAGATGCGATCGTCACAGCGTGCCGTTGTTTCCAACGCGCACATAAATAACTTTTCGCGTAATCCGGGGGAGGCGGCTAAGCGGATCAGGCAATGCATGACCTGATGCCTGAAGGTCTCATACTTCGAATCGGCGTAACGGTTGCGTAACCTGTCCAGAAACTCACTGAAAATGCCGGCGTTTGTTTCATGAGTGATCTCTCTGAAGCGTTCACGAATATCGCGTTGTTGGACGGCCGGAAACCAGTCTGCGGCACTGTCCGTCAACGGACGAGCAGCACCTGCCGCGCCGCCCTCATAGGGGCTATTATTAAGTGAAGTTAGTGAGGGCGGCAAAATGGGAAATTGTAGAAGCGGATTTTCCAGATAATTAAGTTCGTCCAGATTAAAAGGTAATGCTGGAATTACCCGGAGCTGATTACGTGGGCAGATGAGAGAATTTAGCGACTCTGGTAAGTCTGGCAGTGTTTCTAACTGACACTCTGCACAGTTGAGCGAATAGAGTGAGGCAGGTAAATCAGGTAAATTAGGCAGTGGGTTTTTTGAGCAAATCAGAGTGAGTAGGGATTCTGGTAGAGCAGGAAGCGACTCAAAACCATTGTTTGTGCAGGTAAGGTACTTGAGCGACATGGGGAGTAAGGGGAGTCCTTCCAGAGGATTCCATGAGCAGGTGAGTTCTTCCAGAGAGTCTGGCAATGAAGGCAGTTTTTTCAGATTGCAGGATGAACAGATAAGCTTTTTCAACGAGCCGGGTAAAGGTGGCAATAGTTCCAGTAGATTAAACGAACAGATGAGTATTTGTAATGATTCAGGCAGCTCCGGGAGCGAGGAGAGATGATTATCATTAGCGAGTAGTGTGGTAATCAATGGCGGTAGTTCCGGCAGCGAACTCAAGTTGAGTTCGCTGAGATCTAACAGGCTTTCCTCTTTTTCCAGACAGGCCAGTAATCTTTCGACCGCCATCTCCCTCAATTCATGGCCTCCCAGGGGCGCTTCCCGTGCCCAGGCCCGCCAGATAGCAGGATAGTCTTTACCTGTAGCCGGCAGTATTTCTGGTGTCACTATCGGAATACGCCCGGAATTATTCATTGGCAGCATAATAACTCTCCTGCTAATGGCATCAATATCGTTGATATATCGATGCCAGTGACATCTTATAGGGACTGTATTAGATTAGCTAACTATCTGCTTTTTCTTGCTGAGGTATTGGAGTATCTTTTTATTCGGTCCATGTTGGTTCCAACAATGATGATTGCTCCTTCGCTTCTAAAATTTTACGTGTCTGATTTGCAAAAATTTCTTGTGTCTTTTCTGCGATAACGATCTTCCCTAAAATATGGCTGGTATCATCACGGATCTCAGGAGGAACCTGATGTAACTGGAATTTTTCGTCCAGTCGATTTTGGAAATCCGGGCCATTCACAAAAGCGTATTTTTCATCCATAGCCTTTTCATACCACAGTGGATCGATACGTTTTAGCAACATTTGCCACGGTTCCCAATTGTTGAGCCATGATTCAAACTGCCTGTTTTCCGCTATTCGCACCTGACGCTCTGCGGTTTTTACATCTATTTCAGTAAGTTGAGAAAAACGGAAGAAATACATGTCTGGGGCGACATGCGTTAAGCAAAGCGTGTCGCGCAGTTGGGTTTGTAGGCCTAACATTACCTCTAAATCTTCATCGAATGTATTGTGTATCCTCTGGAGCTGCTGGATTTTTCTAGTGGCAATATCCGTCAACATCTCTATTCGAAATACTTGACGAGCTATATCGACCATTTCCGGGAGATTGCCCTCATGACCCTCTTGTTCTACGGTAAAAACCATTTCAGCGACCCGCATCATATTCCATGTGAGAGAAATGCGATCGTCACAGGTTTGGGTTGATTCATAGGCACACATAAATAATCTTTCTCTCAATTCAGGATTGTCAACCAGTCGGATAAGGCACTCCTTAACCTGGGATCTGAAACCTTCATACTGTGGTTCTCTGTAACGATGTCGAAGCCTGTTAAGAAAACCGCTGAATATGTCGGCATTCTCTTCGCTGGCTATACTCTCAAAACGAGTGAGCATTTCAGCGCGCTGCGATAACGGAAACCAATATTCAATACTTTGAATGAGCTGAAGAGGCGCAGTAGCGCCTCCGGCAAATGGATCGTTATTCAGGTTTATGAGTGAGGCTGGCAATACGGGTAACGTTGCCAGAGGATTACCATTGTAGCCAAGCTCTTGCAGGCCGTTTGGCAAAGTAGGAAGTATTTCCAGTTCGTTGGTGTGGCAATAAAGACTATCTAACGCATCAGGCAAAGCTGGGAGTGCGGTAAGCCTATTGCTCGAACAGTTGAGAAATCTCAGCGATTCAGGTAATTGAGGAAGAACTATTAATCGATTGTGAATGACAATCATCAATTGAAGTGAATGGGGTAAGACAGCAAGCGTTTCTAAACGATTGTATGAGCAATCAAGAGAAATGAGCGAGTCAGGTAGCGCAGGCATTCTCACCACATAATTATTTGAGCAATTCAAATCGGTTAATGAAGCAGGCAACTCAGGCAGTAAGATAATATCATTATTCTGGCAATAAAGTTCTTGCAGTGTAGATGGCAGCGGCGGGAGTGCTGTTAGTGACGTGCTGGCGCAGGTAAGTATTTGCAATGAAGAAGGTAATGCCGGAAGTTCATAAAGTGGATTGCCTGTACATATAAATGTAGCCAATGAAGGAGGGAGTTGTGGTAGAGACTTAAATTCATTATAGGAGATATCGAGATTTATGAGTGAATCAGGAAATGGGGGGAGACCGGTTAATTCATTGTATGAGCAATTGAGTGTTCTCAGTGAAAAAGGCATAAATGGAAAGCCTATTAATTTATTTACAGAACAATTAAGTGATTGTAATTAAGTGGGAAGATCTGGTAGGATTTCGAGTAAGTTTCCTGAACAATCGAGCATTTCTAAACTGTCTGGTAATTCTGGAAGTGCAATAATAGCATTACCAGAACAATCTAATGATTTAAGCGTATAAGGTAAATAAGGAAGATCCTTCAATTTATTTATTGAACAATTAAGCGCCGTTAGTGAAGGAGGTAAGTTTTGTAGTTCGGGTAAACTGTTTTGTGAACAATCAAGTAGTTGCAACGACGGGGGGAGCGCGGAAAGTGAAGTCAATGTATTGCCAGCGCAATTAAGATCTGTTAATCCTTCGGGGAGATTTGGCAAGGCAGATAAATGATTATTGCTGACATTCAGCGTTGAAACACACTCAGGCAATACAGGTAAGGTACGCAAGTTAAGTCCCGCTAAATCAAGCATACTCTCCTTATTGCAAAGGCAGGCACATAATCTTTCAACCGCTATATCTCGTTGTTCCCCAGCTCCAACAACTGCTTCACTAGCCCAAGTTTGCCATAAGGTATAATAGCTTGTATTTGCTGCGGGGAATGCTTCTGATGCTGTGGGGGCAATACGCCCCGAGTAATCACCAACTGGCCACATATGAAATCTCCTGTTAACGGTACTAACAGCCTTAACGCTATATCATAATGACAAAAATTAAAACGATTCAGCGCTCCTGGCGTAAATGTGCCTGCACAAAGCTTTGCTCAATAAATGCAATTTTAGTGACAATATAGCAGGGCACGTTAATTATTCCATTTGAACCTTAGGCATATAGCATATTCAATATGTTGTGGGTATTTTCGGAATTAATACCAAGAGTCTGATTATTATATTTTTTAGTGTTCTGCCTATGAAATGGTCGTGTAATCTTTCTGTAAGAGGCTGGCGGTGACGCAATGAAATTTTTGTTTGTTTTTGGTAATGATGTTGTTGCAATTTTGATGATTTGTGTTGTACTTAGTAGTAACAGCGGTAGTTCCCCGGCAGTGATGGCAACTCACTATGGAGATCGCGAATGGTAATGTCTGCAACTGGACACATTGTTTGCAGTAGTTACAACACTCTATACGGACGTTCTCTCTCCGGCGATCATCTTGCCATCGTAAAATCTCTCATCTTTTCCGTTACTCCCCGTATCCATGACGTCATGTTTGGTGCGCGTAGCCGTGCGTGGCGTCGTTTCAAAAAGCAAGCTAAGGCTTACAAGGAAGCCAACCCTCAGATGTGTGTGCGCATAATCGCGTTCAACAGAACGCGGGTGATGTATACCTACAACTCAAGGTGCCATCCATGGGAAGACAAAAAGCAGTGATAAAAGCACGTCGTGAAGCAAAGCGTGTATTGAGACGAGATTCGCGTAGTCACAAGCAACGTGAAGAAGAATCAGTCACGTCACTGGTACAGATGGGCGGAGTAGAAGCTATTGGCATGGCGCGCGATAGTCGCGATACCTCGCCGATTAAGGCGCGAAATGAGGCCCAGGCGCATTATCTGAATGCTATCGACAGTAAACAGCTTATTTTTGCGACCGGCGAAGCCGGATGCGGAAAAACATGGATTAGTGCGGCAAAGGCGGCGGAAGCATTGATTCATAAGGACGTTGAGAGGATCATTGTGACGCGTCCGGTATTACAGGCTGATGAAGATCTCGGTTTTTTGCCCGGTGATATTGCTGAAAAATTCGCGCCTTATTTTCGTCCTGTCTATGACGTACTGCTTAAACGGCTGGGCGCTTCCTTTATGCAATATTGCTTGCGTCCGGAGATCGGTAAGGTAGAAATTGCGCCGTTCGCCTATATGCGAGGGCGTACTTTTGAAAATGCGGTCGTGATCCTCGACGAGGCGCAAAATGTGACTGCGGCGCAAATGAAAATGTTTTTGACGCGATTGGGAGAAAACGTAACGGTTATTGTAAATGGTGATATCACCCAGTGCGATTTGCCGGCACATGTTCAGTCAGGTTTAAGCGATGCCTTAGCTCGCTTTAACGAAGATGAGATGGTAGGGATAGTGCGATTCAACAAAGACGACTGTGTGCGCTCGGCGCTTTGTCAGCGAACGCTTCACGCATACAGCTAATATAACGTTGACTTTCAGAGCCTGGGAGACCGGGCTTTGTTGTCTATAGAATGTCCTGCCAGGTCTGGGGACAAAAAGCGTAATGACGCCGGTACGTGAATGGAATTATTTTGTCATATCCAGAGCATTCATTGTCCGTAATTTACTCTCTCGCGCCTGTTCCGGCGAGGACTGTACAAGAAGGGTATAGAGCAGGTCAAAGACGAAAAGCTGTGCGGCTTTCGTACCGATCGAGTCACCCTGTAACATTCCTTGCCGATTACCATTGATCAGGCAAAAATCAGCCTCTTCACATAATGGAGAACCCAGATTATGGGTAATGGCGACTGTGGTGGCGCCAGCCAGCCTGGCCAACCTGAGTGAATGTACCGTTTCTGGCGAAGTACCTGAGTGACTGACGCCGATCGCGACATCTCCTGCTTTTAATAGCGTAGCCTGCATATACATAAAATGGTTATTGCTTACCGCATCGCCCCGCAAACCAATACGCATCAGCTTGTGTTTCATATCCAGCGCTGTGATCCCCGATGAGCCCACACCAAATATATAAACCGAGTGACAGTGACGTAGGGCGTCCACGACACCAAGAACCTGTTGCATGTCAAGCAGATTTAGTGTTTCAGATAATACATTACTAATAGTGTTCTGTAGTTTTAAACCAATGGCGTGGGCATCATCGGATTCACTGACTGCGGCATCCAGCAGGGAACTACTGTCATCAAACTCGGTGGTGGCAAGTTCAATGGCCAGGTCCATTTTAAAGTCCTGAAAGCCTTTATAACCCAGGGTGCGACAAAAGCGAATAACAGTGGCTTCTCCGGCCTGTGTTTCGCGCGACAAATCTGCAATAGATAACTGGGTCACCTGCCTGGGAAAGGCTAAGATAAAATGCGCAATCCGCTGGGAGGCGCGTGTCAGGCTTTTTTGCATGGCGCCCAGAGTGTCAAGAATTTTTCCGGGTTTAAGACGTGGGGGTTGAGACTCCATATAGTTCCTGCTCTTGAGGGCTGATTACGGCAAAAAGCCTGCAATATCGAACAGTGCAGAGCCTATCAAGTCTGCGGCATGAAAAAAAGCGCGATGTAAGTAAAGGAGGGGGAATATTTACATCGCGTTGCCAACTGATGACAGAACATCACTGGAGAGTAATTTATTTGCGCTTACGGTGTTTATAGAGCGTCATCTGACTGATAGCTTATACTTGGCCCGGTATTGCCGCCCCGGGCGTCGTCGTCACCGTGTGCTGTGTCGGTGTAGCGTGGTATCATCTGAACTCATAATGTCACCTTTGGTGAAGGTTTTTCATCCAGAACCAATGGCGGGGCTGAGGCAAATAACGGGGCGAAGATAACGCCGCTGATCACCACACTTAGCGAGCCAATCACCCCATAAAAGAAGAAGTTAAGATCTGTGGCATAACGTGCGCCCAGCACGGTAATGACGCTAATAATAATTCCCAAAACCGCGCTCCCGGCATTTGCTCGCTTAAAGAAAATACCCAGCATGAACAGACCAGTCATTGGCCCTCCCATCAGGCCTATCAAACTATTAAATGCATCCCAGATTTCTGACTCATCAGCCATGACCAGCCATACCGAGGCCGCGCTACTTATCAGGCCCGCGACCAGAATAACTAATTTAGCTATTTTCATACGGTTTTCTGGCGTTCTTTTTTTATGACTCAGGCGCTGATAGATATCGGAATTAAAACAACTGGAAATGCTGTTTAAGCTGCTGGAGATACTGGATTGCGCAGCAGCGAAAATAGCGGCGATTATCAACCCTGCAATGCCGACTGGCATTTCAGTGACGACGAATAAGGGTAAAATGCCGCCAGTGTTGAATCCCGCCGGTAATAACTGTGGATGTTGCTGATAGTAGACAAATAGCGCCGAGCCGATAGCAAAAAAGAAAACAGGGATCACGGCAACCAGTTTGGCATTTGTAAGTAATGTTTTCTTTGTTTCTTCTATGGAGTCAGTCACGATATAGCGCTGAACCACATCCTGACTGGCAGTAAATTGCTGGATATTGGCGAACAGAAAACCTATCATTAATACTGGTACTGTGCTTTCCGTCCAGCTCCAGTGGAACTGTGTAGCCGGAAAGAATTTATCTGCCTGTTGCGCCACCGTAAAAATTTCACCAATGCTGCCCTGTACTTTGAGACAAATCACAATAAAAATCAGTATTGCGCTGCCAGAAAGTAAGAGACCTTGAATGACATCAGTCCATATTACCCCTTCAATTCCGCCCATCCAGGTATAAATGATACACATCACGCTAATCAACAGTACCAGAATCACCGGGTCTATAGCGATGAACGGGCGCAATGCTAAAACGGTCAGGAAAGTGATAATGGCGATACGTCCAATATGAAACAACATAAATGACATGCTGGCGAACAGACGGCAACGCACATCAAACCGTGCTTCAAGATATTCATAGGCTGATGTGACTTTCAATTTCCGAAAAAATGGAATATAGAAATAAAATACCAGCGGTAAAATGGCGATAGCCAGATACTGACCGATGATAAACGTCCAGTCGGAAGTAAACGCTTTGGCAGGTATCGACATAAATGTAATTGAGCTTAACGTAGTGGCAAATACACTGACTCCAGCCGCCCAGCCAGGAACCCGGCCACCACCGCGAAAATAATCATCTGCTGTTTTTTGCCGTCTGGAAAAATAGACACCGACTAACATCATGGCCAGGAGATAGCCAAATAATACAAGATAGTTAACGATGCCGAAAGAATGCGTGATCATAGTTCTTTCCTGCTTATAGTTTTGAGTAGAGTTGTGGTCATCGTCTGTGTATTTTTATCTTTCCATCATTCAGACGACACGATATTCAGATCAAGTAATAGTTTCTGTTAAGCCCAATGACGCTCATCATGGGATGTAAAAGGCGCAGTACTGTTTTTTCGCCAACGGTGATGCCCGGACGCTCGTTCTGCCGGATACCAGAAATAACGGATATGCGATATTGCTTTCAAGTCGGCTTCACACTGAGATAGCGTATTTGCCGAGAGCAGTATTAACGTCGGGTTATTCGTTGAGGCATGAATATCAATAGTAAGCATGTTCATTTATTTTCTCTGATCAGCGTTTTACTGCGTGACTGAACCACTGACAAATATGCTCGATACGGGTAATAGCGGAACCGACGGTAACTGCCCAGGCGCCATGCTTAATAGCATTGGCTGCCAAAGCAGGAGCGTTATAGCGCCCCTCAGCAATAACGCGACAGCCGGCATGGCTCAGTTGTCTCACCATTGCCAAATCAGGCTCAACAGGCGTGGCGGGGCCGGTATAGCCCGACAGCGTTGTACCAATGAATTCGACCCCTTTCTGATGGCAATCTACTCCTTCGCTCACGGTTGAACAGTCTGCCATCGCCAGTAATCCATGCAGGCGAATACGTGACAGTAAACTATCAATATCAACCGGGCGAGAACGAAATGAGGCATCAAAAGCAATAATATCGGCGCCTGCCTGCGCAAGAGCGTCAACGTCCTGTAAATATGGAGTGATACGTACTGGCGACTCTGTAAGGTCACGTTTGATTATCCCGATAACAGGAACAAAAAGATGGGGACGAACGGCCTGCAGGTTCTCAATACCTTCAACGCGCACAGCGACAGCGCCCGCCGAAGCCGCAGCCTGTGTCATTGCAGCCACGATTTCAGGTTTATCCATAGGGCTGCCAGGTACCGGTTGGCATGAGACAATCAGCCCACCGTTTTCGCGTACACTTTGTTCCAGCCTGGCTAATAGTGACATTCAGTTCCGCCTTACACTTTATGAAGTTTTGCTCCGTTTTATGTTATGATGTGGAGTATGGCTGCATCAAGCAAGAAAATAGAAAAATGTGAACACAGTCATAAGGTACGTTTGTCATTTAATCACAGCGCCAGTGGATTTAGGGTTATGGACTGAAACCCCAGGAACAATACAACTAACCGTGACAGTAGTATGCTGGATTATTTATTAACTGCTTCCTACTAAAGATAAAGTACTCAGAAGGAGCCTATACGTTACGGGATAGCCAGTATGAAATGCATCACATTATTGTTGCGGTATTTATTCAGAAAATCATAGCGAAGGTATTGGTGATGGCTGATCACCCATAATCACTTCTAATGCCGCCAATGTGTGCATTTATCTCGTAGATGATAACCTTATGTAATTATTTTTAGCGCTTGGTCACATTTTGTAATTATCGTTATTGAAATTATGCACCATAAGATCACTAATGATGAAGCTTTACTCCAATAGTATTTCTTCGCATGGGGATGCAGATGAAAAATTCTAAGAAAATGATGACGCTAATGGCGCTATGTTTATCAGTTGCTATCACCACCTCAGGGTATGCAACGACGCTTCCTGATATTCCAGAACCACTGAAAAATGGTACAGGCGCTATTGATAATAATGGCGTGATTTATGTCGGCTTAGGTTCCGCAGGGACATCCTGGTATAAAATTGATCTTAAAAAGCAACATAAAGACTGGGAACGTATAAAGTCGTTTCCTGGCGGAGCTCGCGAACAATCAGTGTCGGTATTTTTAAATGGTGAGTTATATGTTTTTGGTGGTGTAGGAAAAGAAAGCAATGAAGCACCATTGCAGGTTTATAGCGATGTGTACAAATACACACCAGCAAAAAACACATGGCAGAAAGTTAATACTATATCTCCAGTTGGGTTGACAGGACATACGGTAGTAAAATTAAACGAAACGATGGCGCTCATTACCGGAGGAGTTAATGAGCATATCTTTGATAAGTATTTTATTGATATAGCGGCTGCGGCTGGCGACGATAGTGAAAAAAATAGAGTTATTTATAATTATTTCAATAAACCGTCTAAAGATTATTTTTTTAATAAAATCGTATTCATCTATAACGCTAAAGAAAATACATGGGAGAATGCTGGTGAGCTACCTGGAGCGGGGACGGCGGGATCGTCATCGGCGATGGAAAATAATTCTCTGACGTTGATCAATGGCGAGCTTAAACCAGGTTTACGTACCGATGTAATTTACCGTGCCATTTGGGATAACGATAAACTAACGTGGTTGAAGAACAGTCAGTTACCGCCATCGCCTGGGGAACAACATCAGGAAGGTTTGGCCGGAGCATTTTCTGGATACAGCCAGGGTGTTCTGCTTGTTGGTGGCGGCGCGAATTTTCCGGGAGCAAAACAAAACTATACCGATGGAAAATTTTATGCTCACGAAGGAATAAATAAAAAATGGCGAGATGAAGTCTATGGTTTAATTAATGGCCATTGGCAATATGTGGGTAAAATGAAACAGCCTCTCGGCTATGGTGTATCAGTAAATTATGGTGATGAGATTTTCCTTATAGGTGGTGAAAATGCTAAAGGGAAACCTGTTTCATCTGTAATATCCTTTGCCATGCATGATGGTAAATTATTAATAGAATAATCGTTTAAATACAAAAATAAAGTTAATTGATAATTGGAGTGTTTTATGAAAATCAACAGATATCTTCTGGGTATGGCTTCTTTTATAGCCTTTTCATCATATTTACAGGCGGCAACCCTTGATTACCGACATGAATATGCTGATAGAACAAGAATTAATAAAGACCGTATTGCTATAATTGAAAAGCTTCCTAACGGAATTGGTTTTTATGTTGATGCCAGTGTTAAATCTGGGGGTGTAGACGGTGAGCAGGATAAGCATTTAAGCGATCTCGTTGCAAATGCCATAGAACTGGGCGTAAGTTATAATTATAAAGTTACGGATCATGTTGTTTTGCAACCTGGGTTTATATTTGAAAGTGGTCCGGATACTTCAATTTATAAACCTTATTTAAGAATGCAATATAACTTTGATTCGGGTGTTTATATGGCTGGTCGTTATCGTTATGACTATGCAAGGAAAACAGCTAACTACAATGATGACGAAAAAACGAATAGATTTGATGCTTATATAGGATATGTTTTTGATGAGTTAAAGTTAGAATATGACTTTACCTGGATGGATAGTGATCAAATTAAATTTGATAATAAGAAAACAAACTATGAACATAATGTGGCTCTAGCCTGGAAACTGAATAAGTCGTTTACACCATACGTTGAAGTTGGAAATGTAGCGGTGAGAAATAATAGCGATGAGAGACAAACTCGTTATCGCGTTGGATTACAATACCACTTCTGATGAAGGTTAAATAGTCACTGTGCTAATCTTTGTTTAGTATCAATGACGATAATCCTATAACCCGTGGCTACGTTACAGAACGTTAGACATTGTGTTGAGTATTCCCGTTTTTGACGTAGCTACAAATAAGGATAACAAACAATGAAGATATGCCTTATATAACCACGATATCAGGTGGTCGTCGGAAAGTACCGGTTGATAGCGCCTTATTCAGTAATGACCATGACTTAAAAAGTAATTCCGTAAGCATTTTAAACGGTAACAGCAAATAAGGGTTTTATTGTGATAGCAAAATTCTTCCCGTGGTATAGCGAGATAACACGCCCACAAAAAAATGCTTTATTTTCAGCATGGCTGGGTTACGTTTTTGATGGCTTCGACTTTATGCTGATCTTCTACATTATGTATCTGATCAAGGTTGACTTAGGATTGACAGATATGGAGGGCGCATTTCTTGCCACGGCGGCTTTTATTGGGCGACCATTTGGAGGCGCGTTATTTGGTCTGCTGGCAGATAAATTTGGTCGTAAGCCGTTAATGATGTGGTCGATAGTAGCTTATTCCGTTGGAACAGGGCTAAGTGGCCTGGCTACTGGCGTAATTATGCTGACGCTTAGCCGCTTCATTGTCGGTATGGGGATGGCGGGAGAGTATGCTTGCGCTTCTACATATGCCGTGGAAAGTTGGCCAAAGCATTTAAAATCTAAAGCAAGCGCATTTCTGGTTTCAGGTTTCGGTATTGGTAATATCTTAGCAGCCTACTTTATGCCGTCATTTGCCGAAGCGTATGGTTGGCGTGCTGCTTTTTTTGTCGGTTTACTACCTGTTCTTTTAGTGATTTACATCCGGGCCAGGGCACCTGAATCTAAGGAATGGGAAGAGGCCAAACTCAGTAGCCCCGGAAAGCATTCACCAAGCGCCTGGTTAGTTTTCTCTTGGTCAATGAAAGGGCTCTTTAATCGTGCTCAGTTTCCACTGACACTCTGTGTGTTTATTGTTCTGTTTTCTATTTTTGGTGCAAACTGGCCGATATTTGGTCTGCTGCCTACTTATTTGGCGGGAGAGGGTTTTGATACGGGAGTAGTCTCTAATTTAATGACCGCGGCGGCATTCGGCACTGTACTGGGAAATATCGTTTGGGGATTATGCGCCGATAGAATTGGTTTGAAGAAAACGTTTAGTATTGGCCTTCTGATGTCCTTTTTATTCATTTTCCCGTTATTCAGAATTCCGCAAGATAATTATTTACTGCTGGGAGCATGTTTATTCGGCTTAATGGCGACTAACGTGGGCGTTGGCGGACTGGTTCCTAAATTTCTCTACGATTACTTCCCTCTTGAGGTTCGAGGTCTGGGGACCGGGCTCATTTACAATCTTGCTGCGACATCTGGCACATTCAATTCTATGGCTGCGACCTGGCTTGGAATAACAATGGGGTTGGGGGCTGCGTTAACGTTCATTGTTGCTTTCTGGACCGCAACAATTCTGCTCATTATTGGCTTATCTATTCCGGACAAACTAAAAGCACGTCGTGAAAGATTCCTGTCAACAAAAGAACTTTAATTGAGGATAAATGATGACGAAATACGGTGTTGTAGGTACGGGCTATTTTGGCGCTGAACTGGCGCGATTTATGTCTAAGGTTGAAGGGGCGCAAATCACCGCAATTTATGATCCGGCGAATGCAGCTCCGATAGCGAAAGAGCTTAACTGCGTAGCCACAGTAACGATGGAGGCGCTTTGTACCCATCCTGATGTGGATTGCGTAATCATTGCTTCACCAAATTACTTACATAAAGCGCCGGTCATTGCGGCAGCCAAAGCGGGTAAACACGTGTTTTGTGAAAAACCTATCGCTTTAAATTACCAGGACTGTAAGGAAATGGTTGATACCTGCAAAGAGGCCGGTGTGACTTTTATGGCGGGTCACGTTATGAACTTTTTCAACGGGGTCCGTCACGCTAAAGCGCTCATCAAAGCCGGTGAAATTGGTGAAGTTACACAAGTTCACACTAAACGTAATGGTTTTGAAGATGTGCAGGATGAGATCTCATGGAAGAAGATTCGCGCAAAGTCAGGCGGGCATCTGTACCATCACATTCACGAGCTAGATTGTACTTTGTTCATCATGGATGAGACTCCCTCTCTGGTTTCAATGGCGGCGGGGAACGTTGCGCACAAAGGCGAAAAATTTGGCGATGAAGATGACGTTGTTCTGATCACCCTTGAGTTTGAAAGCGGCCGTTTCGCGACACTTCAGTGGGGATCATCGTTCCACTACCCTGAGCACTATGTGTTAATTGAGGGAACGACAGGCGCGATTCTCATAGATATGCAAAACACGGCTGGTTACCTAATAAAAGCGGGCAAGAAAACACACTTTCTTGTACATGAAAGCCAGGCGGAGGATGATGATCGTCGCAACGGTAACATATCCAGTGAAATGGATGGCGCAATTGCTTATGGAAAACCCGGTAAACGTACTCCGATGTGGCTCTCATCAATTATGAAACTGGAGATGCAGTACTTGCATGATGTGATAAACGGTCTGGAGCCTGGCGAGGAGTTTGCTAAATTGCTAACGGGAGAAGCGGCGACAAATGCTATTGCTACCGCTGATGCTGCGACGCTTTCCTCAAACGAGGGGCGCAAAGTTAAACTCTCTGAAATTCTTGGCTAAAAAATATAAGCCCGGATGGTGGTGTTATTGTTTGATGACGTTGCGCTTATCAGGTCTGGTTGCACGGTAGTGCCGGATGAGGCTCCTGCGGCACCATCCGGCAATAGTCGGTGGCGTAATGCGAAAAAAAAGCCCGTACTTTCATACGAGCTCTTCTTTGAAGATGGCGGTGAGGGGGGATTGACTCGCTGCGCTCGCCCTGCGGGCAGTCTCCTCGCAGGCTCG
>JGI2924J29684_1077387_pt1 | contig 16502 bp, 14 predicted proteins | sample BenlonsequencITS_FD_29684 | JGI IMG/M metagenome (IMG submission 29684)
CATGGAGGATGTCCCGCCAAATACGAGAGTCTCATCCGGAAAGCCCGAGATCAATTTTAAACCGGCCGCCCCTCACCCAAGGATATACTAAAACTATGCTTTCTTCACTGATTTTTCTTGATTTCGACGGCGTAATCTGCGACTCACTTCCCGAATGCTATCTCACATCGCGTCTGGCCTGGGAGAAGCTTAACGGCAGGGCCTGTGATCCTGCCGAGGCCTACAATACCGTGCCGGATGCGAACCACGCGAAGGCCTTTCGACTCCTGCGTCCCTTCATCAGGGATGGAGGTGATTATCTGCTTCTCCAGCATGCCCTTTCACAGGGGAAGACGCTTAGCAGCCAGGAGGATTTCGATCAATTTGCCGAGACTCAAAAGGCGTTTCACAAAGCGTCCCTGACGCTCTTCCAGGAATGCAGAGCCGAACTGCTCGACTATGACAGGTCCAGATGGTTTGATCTCAATCCGCTCTTCGATGGAATTCCTTCCCTGCTTCGCCTGGCCGCCCGTGGCGCAGGTTTTATTCTTTCTACAAAACCCGAACATTTCATACGGGAAATCCTCCATCACCACGGGATCACATGGCGGGCAGATCGAATTATCTGTTCCGGCAAGCGCCCAAAGGTCGATATCATCACCGAATTACTTGAAAAAGGCGAATCAACAGGGGCTTACTTCGTAGACGATCAAATCGATCATCTACTCTATCCTCACGACGAGCGCATCACATGCCTTTTGGCCTCCTGGGGCTATATTCTTCCACAGTGGCTCGAAGAAAAATCCGTACCCGCCGTTTCTCTCAGCCAGCTGGAAATGCTTATTACGAAAGCTGATAAATCTGTTTGACACCGCTTTTCCGGTGACGTAATGTATTATATTCCTTGTTGTCGTGGAAAGGCTAAGGAAAAAGTACCTTGACCGAACAATAGGCATACTTGATTTTGTTATAATGGAGGAACAATAGGGATGGAACCCAAGGAAAAGCACTACCTTGTCATTACGACCATAGGGGCGGATCGAGTGGGATTTGCCGACGAGCTAACAAAGGAAATCCTTTCGCATAATGGAAATATCGAAGAGAGTAAGATGGCGGTGCTCGGAGGCGAATTTGCATCGCTGGTCTTGGTATCCGCCGAAGATATCAAGGCTATCACCGGACTGGTTGATGCACTCCCCTCCTTCGGAAAAGAACGGGAAATAAGTATCTTTTTAAAAAAGACAACACCTCCACACAGCAGAGAAGAACGGATTGCTTTCCGTTTAGAGACGGTTTCTCTCGACACTCCGGGTATCGTCCATGCCGTCACATCGATCCTTAAAAAATATGATATTAGCATAGAGGATCTGGAGACCGATACTGCCAGCGCCCCCATGACCGGTGCAAGGATATTTCACATGAGGGCTATCGTGACCCTCCCGAAGCGGGTTTCACCGAGGAAAATCAAGGAAGAGTTCGAAGAGCTGGAATCGATCCAAAGCCTCGAAATCACCCTGCATCCCCTTTCCGTTTCGACCGAATAGAAAGGGGAGCCGGCTTCCTCTCAAAGTTCTATCTTTTTTCCCAGAAACCTGACGATAAGGATGAGTATGGCGGCTCCGAAGGGCAAGAGGAACCACACAGGAACGCCGAAACCCACAGGGAGAAAACCGAAGAGTCCGGAAATCAAGGCGGCTGTTGCCGCATAAGGGATTTGTGTCCGTACGTGGCTGATATGATCGGCACCGCTTGCCATGGATGAAAGGATGGTCGTATCGCTGATTGGACTGCAGTGGTCACCAAAAACGGCACCGGTAAGTACGGCACCGATGCTTGCGATTATGGTAGGCGTTAAGGTTCCGTCGGCACCGGAAACACCGGCTGCCACGGGAATAACAAGGGGCATGAGGATGGAATTGGTTCCCCAGCTGGTTCCCGTTGCAAAGGCGACCACCATGGCAACGATGAAGGTAAGCAGCGGAACAACCTTGCCGGAAAGGATTCCTCCGGTTACCGCAACGAGCCACTCGGCCAGCTGCATTTCACCGATAACACTCTTCAGAGCAAAGGCAAAAGCAAGAATAACGACGGCAATCAGCATCGAACGCAAGCCCCCCATCCATGAATCTACCGCAGAGCTGAGGGAAAACTTTCTTTTTACGATACCGATGACCATGGCGGTAATGGATCCGATAAACGCCGCCCAGGTAAGCACCACCGATGCATCGGCATTACCGAAAGAATCGATGATCCCCTTCCCCGCTTCGTGTCCGTTATAGTATAAGCCGAATACCGTGACAAGAATAAAGGCAATGATGGGAATGGCGGCATCCCATACCGAGCCGACGCAGCCCTCATCGGGAAGAATATCCTTATCCTCAACAATCATCGGGGTAGTCCCTTCTTCGTAAACAGCTCCGGTTTTTCGGGCCCGAAGTTCCGCCCGATACATGGGACCGAAATCCTTCTGAGAAATGATCAGCGTAAGGGCCAGAACTATCGAGAAGATGCTATAAAAACGAAAGGGAACGGATTGAAAAAAGACCATCAAGCTGTTTGCTTCCACATTGATGCTCTTTAGCCCCGCAGCAATCAAACCCAGCTCCATGGCAATCCAGGTTGAGACAGGGGCCATAGAGCTTACCGGAGCAGCAGTCGAATCGACAATATACGAAAGCTTTTCCCTGCTGATGCGATAACGATCGGTGATAGGGCGCATGGTATTTCCGACAATCATTGAGTTTGCGTAATCATCAAAAAACATGATAATCCCCATCAAGGCCGTCGATAGCTGCGTAGTCCTTCCCGACCGTGCCTTGAGAACCACCGCATCGGCAATCGCCTTGGTTCCGCCTAATTTATTAATGACGCCGACCATGCCACCGATTACCAGACAAAAGACGATAATACCGATGTTCCAACTGTCGGCGAGTGAATTATGTACCAGATAGGTGCTGAAGGTGTCCAGCAAACCAAGGAGAGGATTCCACCCTGCAATGATCGTAGCCCCGGCCCAGATTCCAAGCACGAGCGAAACAATCACCTGACGGGTTACTACCGCAAGAATAATTGCCAAAGCAGGTGGAATAAGGGCAAGGGCACCATACGTAAAGCCGTCCATGTAGACTCCTGTTGTTTAAAAAATGATAATGAAGTTACCTTTATAACATATTGTATCTATAGACACAACAAAAGTCTTCGACGGGTTCTGATGTCTAATCGGGAGACTAATCGGAAGTGGCCACCTTCACGATGATCTTTCGCATATGGCCGGTTGCACCAAGGGGTGCATGCATATCGGAAGGGAAAAAAAGAAAAAAGGCACCGGCCGGGGCGGGAAACCAATGAGGAACGGGGAGCTTCGAATAGAATTCTATATCTTTATCCGGATCGTAGCCGTCTCCTATCGTTCCCGGCGAAAGGGGATTCCAGCCCATGAGATCCTCTCCGGAAACCGTATATTGGATGTCGATATACCTTCGATGCGTCTCCAACACGGCGGCATCACTCCCCTTTCCCTCACCGTCGAGGGTAAAGGCGTATAATCTATCTCCGTCGATATCAATCCGTCCCGAAGGCAGCTCGTCAAAGCTGCTTACTTTCGACAAAAAAGAAAACGCCTCTTCAAAGCGTTTGTGACATCCATAATAAACGTGTGCATTACGCAGCGTATCAATGATCATAGGATTCCATACTCCCTTGAAAAAATTGGTTAGGCAATAATAGCGTGCCAGTCACATGGATGCAATCGTCTCATATACATGTACATACTCATTCACCATTCGTTCCTTGGTAAACCGCCTTTCGACAAGACGACGGCATTGATAGCGATCAATACGATCCAATTTTCCGACACATTCCACCGCCTGTTCAACCGAAGAGACAAGATAGCCGGTTCTTCCGCTTTCAATTAACTCGGGCATGCTGCCTCTTGCGAAGGCTATGACCGGGGTTCCACATGCCATGGCCTCGACAACGGAAAGGCCGAAGGGCTCATTGAAATCTATGGGATGAAGCAAAGCCGTCGCCGATCCTAAAAGCGCATCGCGTTTTTCCGGGCCGACACTACCGAGGTAACAAACCTCTCCCGATGAGATCGAAGGCTCAACATAGCGATGGAAGTATTCTTTGTCCTGAATAATACCAGCCATAAGCAATTTCTTCCCACTGAGCCTTGCGATCTCAATGGCCTCCCTCGCCCCCTTATCGGGGTGAAACCGCCCAAAGAAAAGAAGGCGATCCCGCTCAGGCTCTTTTCGAAAGGTAAAATGTTCCAAATCTATACCGTGGTAGATCGTCGCCACATAAGAAAGATCCGGATTTCTGTCGGCATTGCTGATGGAGACATAATAGTTACGGTCGTTGTACTTTCTGTAGACCGGCAGGATCGAAGGAGAGGAAAAACCATGAATCGTCGTAACGACAGGAGTGGAGACCAAGGCGCTGTAGGATAAAGGCAGAAAATCAAATTGATTATGGATGATATCGAAGTCATCGGCATGCTCGAAGCATTCGGAAATATGAAGGCACTCCCACACCTTCGCGTTCATGTCGGGATCCTCTTCATAACCGCGGTCGCAAACGGCACGCAACGTTGCGGAGGTCACGGAGTCACGGGTAGCAAACAGCGTGACATCTACGCCGAGGCGGACCAGCTCTTCGGTTAAAAGTGAAGTAACCCGCTCCCATGGGCCATAGTGCCGCGGTGGAGTCCTCCAGGCAATGGGTGCAAGCATTGCAATCTTCATGATCTACACCATGGCATCAAGAATTTCTTTGATATCGGCAAAGGCAAAGCCGGTCGCATAATCCGACATGGCATAGGGAATGAGCAGCTTCTCCTTATAGCGCAGGGCGCCACAGGTGTAGACGACGTTGGGGACATAGCCCTCGCGTTCATTCTCGTTCGGTTCGATCAGAGGTTCTCTCAGCCGGCCGATAACGTTCGTAGGCTTTTTCTTATCCAGAAGAAAAGCGCCGATACAGTATTTCCGCATCGGCCCCACTCCGTGGCTGAGCACAAGCCACCCCTCATCCAATTCTATCGGAGAGCCGCAGTTTCCGACCTGTACAAATTCCCAGGGGAAGGTGGGGTGTATAATAAGTTGAGGATCATACCAAAAATTGATATTGTCGGAGTACATTACATACAAATTTTCGTTGTCCTGACGGGAGATCATGGCATACTGCCCGTTTATTTTTCGCGGGAACAGTGCCATCCCTTTGTTCTTTGCAGCGGGTCCGTTCAAAGTGATAAATTTAAACGAGATAAAATCTTCGGTCTCTATCAGTTGGGGTAAGATCATCCTGCCGTCGAAAGCGGTGTAGGTACCATAGTAGCGACAGCCTCCGTCATCGTCGTAAAAGAGAACAAATCGGGCGTCTTCAATCCCGTTGCTCTGACTTGGGGTCAATGGGAAGATAGCCTTTTCCGAAGTTCGCTGTTCCGGTCTGAAGCTGACGGCATAATTGGAGTAAGCAAGGGTCAACATGCCGTCTGAGGTCACATCTGCCTCCTGGGATGCGGGAGCCCTCCGTTTGGCACGCTCCACCGCATCGGAGAGTTCTGCCAGGGAGAATTGATCTTCCAGCTTGGATAAAACCCCCGCGCTGAAGTTGTTCTCACAATTTAGTTCGGCAAGCTTTCGCGTAAACAATGTCTTATCATAGATCTGCCAGGGGATGCGTTTCGGCTGCGTCACGTAAGGAGCGGGGCGCCTCAGCCGTAAGGTAAAATCATCGGTTATCATCCCCTCACGGAATACAATAGAAGAGATATGCCCCTCGCCGATGGCACGAAGGCTTATGATGAATCTGATTGCCCCTTTCGGAAGTTCGGACTGATCGGGATGAAGAACGATAGACGGATTGAATAAGGCGGCCGATTCAAGAGAATATTCCTGGGTAAAATAGGCCCCGATCAAAAGCCTTTGTTCCTCGCTCAAAGGGGCATCGGTGATGGTCCACTGTTTTACCATGGTAAAATGTTCAATCAGCTCTTCAAGAATATTGTGATGACGACCGGCAAAATCAGCCAAAACCTTTTCAAGTCGGACATGAACCTCTTCTTTGTCGAGAGACATCACCCTGCTTATGATCCTATAGCGTTGATTTTCATCCCCGGGAATAAAGGGACGAATAAGTACTCGGTCATGGGAAGGCCTGAGCACAAACTCTAATCGTTGCACTTCCACCCTGTTCACGAAACCCTACTCCTCAATAAAATTTGTATAGTGAAGCTTTTTCTGGTTCGCCAGAAATCCCTGCATAGACAAAAGAGAAAGGAGCCAGGCAAGTGTCGATTCGGCTCCCTCGTTCATATTCGGCCCATCCGGGGTAAGTCCGTCCCGACATCCGCCGGTCGTATAATCATACAAAGGCTCCTTAAGATCGTTCTGACCGAGGAACCAGTTAAATGCCATATCGGCAGCGGCTCTATATCGCTCTTGCCCGCTCATGTTGTAGGCAAGGAGCGTCGCCTCCAGCATTATCTGTGCCTCTATAGGCTGCTGATCAAACCGAGCTTTTTCTCCTTCAGGGCGATACCAACCGTTGCTTCCTACCGGAGAAAAGTGATCATCCTCTTTCTGAATATCGATGAGCCAATCGAGGCATCGATACCCGGTCTCAAGCATATCCTTTCTATTCATCCACTGGCCGGAAAGGAGAAGCGCCTGAGGGATTTTTCCACTTGCATAGGTAAGGATATCCCCCTTAAGCCAGGGCCATCCGGAATCGTCATCATGGTCAAAGTGATCAAAGAGCATGACGGCAAGCTTATCCCGTATTCTCCTTACCTCACTGTCACCGGAGAATCTGGCCAAGTAGGCATGGATACCGACAAGTGCAAAGGCTATGGCCCGGGGATGTTCAAGCGCCTCAAGCATGTTTATTCCCTTATGAAACAGGGTCGTGCTTAATGCAAGGCAGCCCGCTTCCCGAGAGAGGGCGGAACAGACACCGAGGCCCCAGATGGTCCGTCCCTGACTATCTTCAGAGCCTTTCTCCTCCAACCATCGTCTATCGTAATCCATGAAATTACGGAACCAACCATTCTCCTCATTATAGGCATAGTTTATGAAGGAAAGGTACTCCTTCTGCAGCCGAACCAGTTCGGGATCTTCCGGCACAAGATCCTGGGCCATCACCGTGACGATAAGGGCCCTGGCATTGTCGTCAATACAATAGCCGAACTGCCGTGAAGGAACGGTAAACTCCGCATGCTGAATCAATCCGGTATCATCTGTCATTGTCTTAAGATGATCAAAATTAATCTCAGGTAAGCTTGATTCGTCCTGTTCCAAATTCTTCGTTTTCAAATAGAAACGCGATTTGCAGGCCCGCTCGGCCTTTACTTCGTTACAGACATTGATATAGTCGACCGCAACCTGGCTCCAGACAGCCTCTCGTGAAAAGGTGTACGCCTTTTTTCTCATTGCATTGCGCTTGATATCGTCGTCGAGCAGAGAGATCACCTCACTCGCCAGCCCCTTCGAGTCCTTAAAATCAACAAGAATTCCCCGGCCTTCGGCAAGCATCTCTTTTGCATACCAGTAGGGTGTTGAGACCGTTGCCTTGCCGACCCCCATGGCATAAGCCAAAGTGCCCGAAACGATTTGGGCTTTGGAAAGATAGGGGGTGACATAGATGTCACTGGCAGCCAGGAATTCACACAGCTCCTTCACTTCCACAAAACGATTGAAAAAAATGACATGATCATCAACCCCGCGAAGTCGAGCAAGACGCTGAAGATTGTGGCGATACTCTTCGCCCGAAGCCTTTCTGACATGCGGGTGAGTAGCACCTACTACAATGTAGACGGCATCGGGATGTTTCTCGACTACAGCAGGAAGGGCCTTGATCATCGTCTCAATCCCCTTGTTCGGAGAAAGCAAGCCGAAGGTCAGGATAACCTGCTTTCCTTCCACACCGAACTGATCCTTGTAAAAATTCGGATCGATGAAGGGCATATCAGGTATTCCATGGTGAATAAAGACGATCTTCTCCCTGGGAATATGGTAAATATCAGTAAGAAATTCAATGCCTTTTTTTGACATCACTATCAACCGAGAAGACAAGGCCGCAATCTCGGTAAGGACGTCTTTCTGCTTTTTCGAAGGTTTTTCGAGTACAGTATGGAGCGTCGTAACAATAGGCATTCGAAGATCTCGTAGCAACGAAATAATATAGCTTCCGGCCTCTCCTCCATAGATTCCGTACTCATGCTGCAGGCAGACCACGTCAATTTGATTGATATTAAGAAAATCGGCCGCAAGCTTATACTCTCCCGCTATGTTCTGATTTATCTCAAAATGGACCTTTTCGGGATAACGGTACCCCTCCGGGATATCGTTCATCGCAATGCTCCAGCAATCAAGTTCCCCGTCGGCTCCAGAGAGCGCGTTTACAAGATCGGTGCTAAAAGTAGCAATTCCACACTTCCGCGGTAGATAATTACCAATAACTGCAATTGATTTCGTTCTTTCCATTTTTTACTATACCTCCCTCAGAGAAATCCTTTTGTCGAATTCTCATCTCTCTTCTCGAGGTAGAAAATATTTTGCCTCAATATTCACAATATAAGCAAAAGTTGTTACAAAAAAAAGAGAAGAATCACTTTTAAAATTGCATACAGTTTACGCAGAATAAAACCACTACCCCAATTATCAAGAAAAATGATAATTGGGGTGATGTTATTTCTTAATATATTAAGTTCACAAGAAATGTCGAGAAAAAGGGTACATATGTCAGCAATAGCAGGATACCAAGAAACAGAAAAAAGAAAGGTACCGCTTCCTTGGCAAACTTATTAACCTTACACCCGGTAATCTGGCAGGTAACAAACATAACGGTCCCCAAAGGGGGAGTAATGCAACCAACGGCAAGATTAAAAATCACTACCATACCAAACTGAATTGGATCAATGCCGAAGGAGGCAGCGGCAGGAGCCAGAAGCGGTGCCAGAACAATAGTAGCTGCTCCCCCCTCGATGAGCATCCCCACAAATAGCAAAAACAGATTGACGACAAGCAAAAATACGTACTTGTTGCTGATAATTCTGACAATTGTTTCTGTTATGGTTTGGGGAATCCGCTCCCTTGTCAGCATCCATGCAAAAGCCGATGCCATGCCGACAATCAACATGATCGATGCTGTGGTCCGAATTGTTTCCATAATGGAAAGAACCAGCTTGTCCCAGGAAAGTTCTTTATATACCAGGCCCAATATCAGGGCATAGATAATGGAAATTGCACCAGCCTCGGTAGGGGTAAAAATACCTACGCGAATGCCACCGATAATGATGACAGGAAGACAGAGAGGGAAAAAAGCCCGTTTAATTACGTGCCAGATTTCTTTGGGAGATGCATGACGTTCCCTCATTCTGGCATAGTGTCTTTTCCGTGCGATGACACTAACCAGAGCCATCATAGAAAGGCACATGATCAGTCCGGGACCGATACCTGCAACAAAAAGTTTACCAATCGACACGTTGGCAACAGAACCATACAGGATCATTGCAATTCCGGGAGGAATCATGGGAGTGATCAGCGAGGAAGACGCTGTTACGACGGTAGAAAATTCATTTGAGTATCCGCGTTTTCTCATTTCAGGAACGAGCATTTTTGCTTCCATGGCGGCATCTGCCAGATTGGAGCCGGACAATCCCCCCATCAGGGTGGAAAGCAAAACATTCACCTGGGCAAGTCCCCCGTACATTCTGCCGGTCAGAACCTCCGCAAATTCCATGATTCGTTTGGTAACACCGGAATAATTCATGATAATACCGGAAAAAACAAAAAAGGGAACCGCTAAAAGCGGAATGCTTTCGACACCGGAAATTACACGCTGGGCAATGGTAAGGGTTGCGATTCCCGGAGTAAACAGAAAGTAGAGCACCGTTGGTACGGCTATTGCAACGAATACTGGTACTTTCAGGAGAAGAAGTACGAGCATTAACAGACAGATTATGACAACCAGATTCATTTACTCCTCCTCGCTTTTTTGTTGGGGAATGCCTCGCACGGTCTTGTAAAGACCCACCACATACCAGACGGCCATCAAAGAACAACCGATGGGAAACGCCAAGTAGATGAGCCAATAGGGAATTTCCAGAATATAGGAATGACGATCTGTCCTTGCTAAAAAGGCAAGCTGCTGAAAACCATTATATGCAAGGAATCCTAAAATAGCGACAGACAAAGCCTGAATACAGATATCGGCAATCCGTCTCATGCGGGGAGGAAATTTGTCAACAAGAAAGTCAATTGCAACAATACTTCCGGATCGAACAGCCGCAGAGCCACCCCAAAAAACCAGCCAGATGGCACAAAAAATCTGGACCTCTTGCAGGTAAAGAATCGGCGAATTAAAAATATAGCGCATAATAACGCCCAGGAACGTCAGGATTATCAAGATAACCAGGCTAAGGCCTGCAATGAGATAATCCAGATTTTTCATAACAGTTTTCATACTCATGCCAACAGAATCCCCCAAGATATCTCCCTCCTTCCATGGTTGAGAGGAGGGAGAAAAAATTGTATACCGAAAAAGTTATTTACTCTTTCTTCCTTCTTCAAGGATAGTACTTACGCGCTCATAAAGTCCCGGAGACCATTTCTTCGTCAGTTCAGGCATGGAGTAGAATCCCTTTGCAGCCTCGGCAAAGGCATCTTGATCGATCTCGGTAACTTCAACACCTGCCGCTTTAAATTTCTCAAGCAGTTCCTGGTTCACCTCATCGGAGAATAAGGCGTTCTGATATTCACCTGCTTCGTTTCCAGTCTCGATCAGAATCTTCTGCTGCTCCGGTGTCAGAGAGTCAAAAACCTGTTTGCTCATGACAAACGTGGTAAAATTCTTCACGTGAGAGGTCAGGGCCAGATACTTCGCAACTTCATAAAACCGGCCATTGTACAAAACGGTAAGCGGATTCTCGACTCCTTCGACAACTTTTTGTTGCAAGGCAGTGTATACCTCACTTAAATCGGTTGGTGTAGGAACAGCGCCAAGTGCTTCAAATCCTTTCAATTGCAGGACATTATTGGGCACACGTATTTTCATGCCGACCAAATCTTCAGGGTTCTTAACAGGTTTGGTTGTCAGCAAGTTACGTTCACCATAGATCCAGTTCGAAGTTATGACCTTGAGTCCCTTATCTTCCAGTTTTTTCAACTGCTCTGCATACCAATCGCTGTTGATGATGGTCCAGGCATCGTCCCATGACTTCAGAAGAAAAGGTGCCATGACGATTCCCAAATCAGGTACGCCGCGGTCGGCATAGTAGGCTGCGTCACAAACAGAAATAACGGGATCGCCGACAAGCATCTGATCAATCAGGGCTGCCTTATATCCGAGCTGGGAAGAGGGAAAAACCTGGAGTTCCATGGTTCCATTGCTACGTTCTTTTACCAACTCCGCCCATTTGTTCATTCCCTCAACCTGAGGTTCCCCGGGATTGGCTTCCGCACCGACTTGCAAAACAACCTTCGTCGCAGCTACTTCACCACTCTTGTTTGCGGCATCCTTGTCCGCTCCCTTACCCGAACAGCCCAATAAGGCCACAGAGAGCGCTAGTCCAAGAAACAGAGATCTTTTCATTCGTTCTCCTCCTAAAAATTAGAAATCAATCTGACGAAACACCGTCTTTCCATTCTTAATCGTCAGCATTGGTTTGAAATACCGACGCAGAATGCGTTTTCCTCCCCACCTGTCAAACACGCTGACAGGCGAGGTTTCATCCATCTTCATGATGGATACATCAGCCTGGGCCCCAGGTTCGAGAGAACCAATACGAGGATACAAGCCGAGACTTTTTGCAGGAGCCGTCGTAACAGCCCGAAGGATCACGGCGTCATTGAAACCAGAAGCCAAGAAAGTATTCATGGCATGTACAAGAGAAAAACCCGGTTTTTGGTATGCACTGGCAATTACGATGTCGGACGAAATAATATCGGGAAGAAAACCGCAGGCAAGGGCCTGCTCATGATGTTTAAAAGACCAGTGTATCCTTCCATTGCAGGCATCGAAAAGCACACCCCGTTTCCTTGCCTTTACCAGAGACTCCCTGACTTGCCCCGTCGTGTCAAATATTGTTTCACCTTTGTTCTGAAAAACATGGACAAAGAGGTCTCCTTTGCGCAACAGGGACGCAATAGAATCGATAGACACAGACGAAGGCAGATTGGCCACATGCACGATAACAGGGCAATGGATTCCTTTTTTTTGAAGATCTTCGGAAATCCTTAGACATTGTTCCAGCGATGCAAGGGAGTATTTCTCGCCAAGCGTAGATTGATCCAGCCTGATCTTCATTCCCCGGATCGTAGAGGGATGAGCCCTAAAGCGTGCTTCTATCCCGGAGGCATCAAAATCCCGCGGATCAAGATTTTCTTCCTGATGAAAAGAGCAATGCACTCCAAAGGACGAGACATTTATATAGGAAAGGACCTGGGTCACATATCTGCTGATGTTGGCACGATAGAACAAATCGAAATTATCACATCCCGTTGAACCGGCATCGACAGCGGTGGTCACGCCGCTGGGTGGACAGAGAATATCGGCACTGACGCCAAGGTTGCTTCCCTGGTAATCAAAATGAGCGTGTTCATCAATCAAACCGGGAAGCACATAACATTCTTGTGCGTCAATTATTTGATCGGCTTCCCATGCTTCCTCGGGACCGGGAGAAGAAACGACCTTGCCGTCCTTTAGAAAAACGAATCCATTTGAGAAACTCAGCCTATCGCTGTCCAGCAATAAACCGTTTGTGATGGCTATATCGAAGTGTTCCATGTTATTCCTGTCCTCCTATTGCCGATCCTTCCACGCCTGACGACCGTACACCTCGGGATTGCAGACATGAGGCCACTTTTCCCCCTTGAGTACGGCCAGCGTTCCCTCAACGGCCATGGTTACGATCGTTGTGGTAGCCTCCCGAGTCTGTCCAGCCATGTGCGGCGTCACGATAAAATTGTCCAGCCGCATCAGGGGCGAAGAGGCCTCCATCGGTTCCAAGCTGAGCACATCCACGGCCGCCCCGGCAATCGATCCCGAGGCAAGGGCATCATACAAATCCTGTTCGTTGACAATATCCCCGCGTGCACAGTTGATGAAATAAGCGGTTTCCTTTGCCTGGCTGAAAACGGACTTGTTGATCATGCCTTTTGTCTCCGGCAGGGAAGGCATGTGCAGGGTTACAAAATCACCGGCGGAGACGGCCTCTTCCAGGGATCCGGCATGGCCATACCCCATCGATTCAACCTTCTGCTTATCGAGAAAGGGATCATAAGCAACAACCTTCATGCCCAGAGCCGCCGCCATGGAGGCGACCTCCCGGCCAATATGTCCAAACCCCAAAACGGCAAGGGTTTTGTCCTTCAGCTCGACCGCTGCATATTTATTGCGGATTCCGAAATTTCCCTTCCTGGTTTCCCTGTCGCTTTCGATCAAATTCTTTGAAGCGGCAAACATGAGCGCAATAGTATGCTCTGCCACCGACCGGCTGTTGGCAGCCGGGCAGATGACTACAGGAATTCCATGTTCTGTGGCCGCCTGTACATCGACATTATCCACGCCGACGCCCGGCCTTGTGATGACCTTCAGGTCGGGACAAGCCTCAATGGCTTTACGATCAATCTTTCCTATTCTGAGAATGAAGCCGTCGGCCTTCTGCAAATCTTCAAGAATATCGTCGCTGTTCCCGTTATTAGGAATAACAACGTCGATTCCGTTTTGCTCGAGAAGACGCATACCGGGGTCATACAGGGCGTGGGACAGGACAACCGTACTCATTGAATAAGCCCTGCCTTGCGGATCAGGCCATTGACCTCGTCTACCTTGCTGGTTATTGCACGCTCATCCGCTTCGGTCGTACCGTCCTGGGGAGCAATGACACGCTTGTGGGTAAAGCCAAGAAGACTCAATGCAAATTTATTGGAGGCAGTGGCATTTTTGCATAATCCAAGAATCTTCTGGGTTTCAGCAACGATGGCATTCAGCTCAAGGGTTTTCCCAATATTCCCGGCCACGGCATAATCGTACATCTTGGTAAAGAGTTCGGGAAAAAGAGGAGCAATGGAAGGAACATAGCCATCCGCACCTTCAAGCATGCTGCCGGCAGAAACAGCGGTAGATCCCTGTAATACGGAGAACTTCGGATTGTCGGCATAAACCCGCAGCACCTTTTGAAACTCTCCGAAGTCACCGCTGGAATCTTTTACGCCAACGACCTTATCAATCTTTGCAAGTTTGAGAACGGTGTCGGCAGTAAGCTTCAGGCCGGTAAACATCGGAATATTGTAGATCATTAGATCGCAACTGGTTTGCCTGGAAGCCTCTTCGAACAGGCGCACCGTCTCATCCTGGGATGTATGGCGGGCATAGAAAATGGGTGTGATGACCGCACACTTACCACCAAAATCTTCCATCTTTTTGATGTTCTCGATGACACGGCGGGTACTCGTATCCATAACACCGCTCATAACGGGGACCTTTGAACCGACCTCGTCGACGGCTATGCGAATGGCGTTGTCACGCTGCTCCTGCGTCAAAGCCATGGTTTCCCCATTGGAACCCGCAACAAAAATTCCGTGCAGCCCGCGGTCAACACAGTGATTCAGCAATTCCCGAAAGCCCTTTTCATCAACATTTTCTTTTTCATCGACCGGAGTAATAATGGGAGGAATCACTCCATGATAATATTTTGCCATGTGCACTACCCTCTTTCTCATGCTTATTTATCTTTATTTCGAACCAACTGCATTCCATACCGGATAGCATTGGTTAAACTGACTTCGTTCTGAATGCCTTTGCCCGCCGTATCAAAGGCCGTACCGTGATCAACAGAGGCCCTTATGATGGGCAGTCCCAAGGTGATGTTCACTCCGCTGACAGAACCCCATCTCTGGGCTTCCCTGTCATACACAAATCCGACCACCTTCAGGGGAATATGTCCCTGATCATGGTACATGGCCACGACGATATCGTACCAGCCTCCCCGGGCCTTTGAAAAAATGGTATCGGGAGGTACCGGTCCTTCTACATTGAACCCCTCCGACGCAGCCTGTTTGATGGCGGGAATAATTTCCTCAATTTCTTCGGTGCCGAAAAGCCCGTTTTCTCCGGAATGGGGATTAAGGCCTGCAACACCAATCCTGGGTTCCGCAATTCCCAATTGTCTGCAGGCGTTGTGGGCTATCTTGATTACATCGTAGATACGTTCTTTTTTCACCAGATCACAGGCCCGGCGTAATGCAACATGGGTAGAAACATGAACCACCCGAAGATCTTCATGCGCCAGCATCATGGTGTACTTTTTCGTGTTGGTAAAATCGGCATAGATTTCGGTATGACCGCTGTAGTGGTGTCCGGCCAGGTTAAGGGCCTCCTTGTTCAGGGCATTCGTTATCGTACCATCAATTTTTCCCGCCAATGCCAGTTCTATGACCGTCCTGACACACTGGAAAGCCGCCTCACCGCACATGGCACTGACCTTTCCGTACTGAAACTGTGACATGTCTACAAGGTCGAGATGATATACATCGATGGTCCCGTATTCGAACCTTGCATCTTCAACCAAGGATACCCTGCGAACCTTGATCTTTTTTTCCTTTAGTATTCTTATTGAATCTTCAAACATTTTACTGTCGCCCACAACCAGGGGACGGCACATGTCATATATCTCTTTATTTCTTAGCGCTTTTACGGTGATTTCCGGACCGCAACCGGCGGGATCTCCCATGGTGATACCAAGAATTGGCCTCTCATACAGTTCACTCTTCATTATAATACCTGTTGGTAGATGGATCGGATATCATCAAGGCTCAGCTCTTTCTGATTATTGACAAGAAGCCGCTGCTGCTGGCTTCCCGCCGTTACCAGGGAATCTATATCCTCCGTAGTAATACCGAATTTCTCCAGGCTGACGGGGATCTCGGTGTTCTTGACGACCTGGGCTATACGATCCACAACATAAAGAGACTTCTCGTCACAAGAGGCCGAAGCCATATGGGGATTGACGGCATCACAAATTTCACTTAACTGCTGGACACAGGCGTCGCGATTAAAAGCCATGACGGGAGCGAATAACATTGCATTGGAAACACCGTGTGGAATATGGTATTTCCCTCCCAGTGGATAGGACAGGGCATGAACCGCCGTCGTCCCGCTCCCCGTAATGGCAATCCCTCCATAGAAGGCTCCAAGCATCATATGCATCTTTGCTTCAAAAGCATCCGGATCAACATATGCACGTTCAATACTGGAAAAGATTAATTTTACACATGCCAGGGCATAGATATTCGAAAGCATCGTGGCCTTCTTGGAGGTATAACACTCTATTCCATGGGCAAGGGCATCCACTCCCGTGGCCGCAATGCTGCCTTTGGGCAGTCGGGCAATCATGTTGACGTCAAGAATGACTTCATCGGGAATCATGACAGTATTTACAATACCCTTTTTGGAACGCTCCTCGGGAATGGCCACAATCGCATTGCAGGTGGCTTCCGACCCGGTTCCGCAGGTGG
>JGI2924J29684_1077386_pt1 | contig 16481 bp, 13 predicted proteins | sample BenlonsequencITS_FD_29684 | JGI IMG/M metagenome (IMG submission 29684)
TCCTAATGTGTGCCGTATACAACATCAAGCGTACCGTCAACTAGCGAAATCAAGCGCCGTATGGCGATTCACCACGGCCGTCGCCTCGTAACTCACTGACGCCTTCTCGTGGATGCTCGGTTCCGTTCCCTCGAACGCGTAGGTCCTGCTGTCGACCATACAGGACGGACCACGAGATATCTAATAAGCCCCGGCCCCAGACTGTGGGGCGTCGGTTCCGGAGCGAGCGCCAGATATCTTGCAGTTCTGTCAGTAAATCGAGACGGGTGTCACTCGAGTTCCGGCAGCACCGACTCGCCGAACGCCTCGATAAACTGCTCTTGGTTCCGATTGACGTTGTGGAGGAGTAGTTTGTCGACGCCGAGAGCACGGTCCGTCTCGAGCCACTCGCGGTGTTCGTCTAGATCCGCGGACACGCGGACGTTCTCTGCGACCTGTTCGCTGCTTATCTCCTCGCCGAGTTCGTCGAACTCTCCGGGCGTTCGCAACGTTTGTGTTACCGGTCCAGGGACGCAGTTCGTCCGCCACTGATCGTAGGCACCCTCGAGCGCGTCGTCCTCGTCCGTGTCGTAGGAGAGTTGTACCTTACAGTAAACGTCGCCGTCGGGCGACCCGTCTCGGAACGCCTCGATTCGCCGCTCGAGTCCCTCCTGGTCCGGCGTCGCGACGGTGATCAGGCCGTCGGTCCAGTCACACTCGCCGAGCCACCTGGCGGTCTCCTCGGAGAGCGCTGCGCCGACCAGGGGCGGTGCCGTCTCCGGACGCGTGTAGAGGCGCGCCCGTTCGACGGTAAGTTGCGCCTCGTGGGTGACCTCCTCGCCGTCCCAGAGCCGGCGCATGAGTTCGGCACACTCCTCGAGTCTGGCGTTACGGTCGTCCTTGATCGGCCAGTCTGTCCCGGTGATCCCCTCGTTGAGCAACTGTCCGCTCCCGACGGACAGCCAGAACCGTTCGGGATAGCTCTCCCGAAGTGTGGCGGCTGCCTGAGCGATTATCGCTGGATGATAGCGATAACCCGGCGCGTTGACCGTCCCGAACGCCATCCCGGTCCGTTCCATCGCGGAGCCGAGCCACGACCAGACGAAGCCCGACTCCCCCTGCCGTTCGCTCCAGGGATGGAAGTGATCCGAAGCGAGCACGTCGGTAAATCCGTACTCGTCCGCGAGGCCGACGTACTCGAGCAACGTCGATGGGGTAAACTGTTCGTGAGATGCGTGGTATCCGATATCACTCATAGTGGTGTCTCCAGCCCTCGTTGGTCGTCTCCGATCGTCAGTCCGTCTGTTGGAGGCCGCGACACTTCGTCGCTTACCCGGAATTCGTAAGCACAGGGGAGCCGGCGTCTTCTCGATTCGCACTTCCCAGGTTGCAGACGGCCAGTCACCGCCGACGGCAGCGCACCACGGGCGCTTCGACCGATCCGATCCCTTCGATGTCCGCTCGGACGTGATCGCCGGATTCGATCGGTTCCGCGCCGGGTGTCCCCGTGCTGAACAGGTCGCCGGCCTCGAGTGTCATCACGCGAGAGTGGAAAGCGACGATCTCTCGAGGCGGAAACAGCATGTTTCGCACCTCGTTTTCGGCCGCGATCTCGCCATTCACGATCGTTTTGACGGTCAGCTCCTCGAGGTCGATCGAATCTTCGGGAACGGCGATCGCCGGTCCGACGACGAGGAAGGTATCGAAGCTCTTCGCTCGCGTCAGGAATCGCGGGTTTCGCTGGAGAACGTCCTCCGCAGTCACGTCGACGACCGGCAGGTAGCCCGCGACGACGTCGTCGACTGTCGACTCGTCCTCGAGATTGCGACACCCGCGGCCGATCACGACCGCGAGTTCGGCCTCGGCCGTGACGCCGTCGGTCTGTTCGACCGGCGGGAGTCGGATAGGCCCGCCGGGACCCGTCACGGCCGTCGAGGGTTTCATGAAGCTCGCCGGCTCCTCCGGGCGACCCTCGCCGAGGTCGCCTGCGTGATCCTCGTAGTTCAGGCCGATGCCCCAGAGCTTGCCGAACTCGGCGAGTGGCGGTCCAAGCTGGCGGTGATCGCCGTCGATCCGGTCGGCCGGAACGTCCTCGAGGTCCGGCAGCGTTCCCGCTGCGGCTCGAGGAAGCGCGTCGGCGACCGTCTCGAGGTCGGGTGCGGCTGCCGGAAGCGGAACGAACCCCTCCTCGTCGCCCAGCAGCGGTCGGCCGTCGGTCGTTCGAGCGAGATACTTCATTCCGCTCGATCCGTCCAGAAGTCGAAGGAACGGCCCGGCGCGAACACGTCGAGCCCGACGGCCAGTTCGTCACCGGTGTTCTCGACACGGTGGGGTTCCTCGGACTCGAGCAATACCGAGTCGTACTGCCCGAGGGTGACCGAGTCGCCGTCCTCGGTTGTGACGGTGAGTTCGCCCTCGAGACAGAGACAAACCTGTTCGTTCTCGTGGGAGTGCATCGGGGAGCTGTGACCCGGCGGTTTCTCGAACCACTCGAAACTACACTGGTCGCTGCCGGCGAGTGCACGCCGTTGCCACCCCTCGTCTGGCTCGTAGGTTTCGGCGTCGTCGAACTCGACTGGTTTCATAGGTTCGCTCCCGTGGAGCCGCCGTCGATCAGGACGCTCTCACCGTTGATGAACCCCGACGCTGGCGAGGAGAGGAAGGCGACGGTGTTGCCCAACTCCATCGGATCACCGACGCGCTCGAGTGGATTGCCCGCCCAGTCGGCCAGTCCCTCCTCGTAGGAGTCGTACTCGCCACGGTCGACCGCCTGTTCGACGAGACTCTCGATACGAGCTGTTTCGTGTGGGCCAGGCAAAACGGCGTTCGCCCGGACCTCGGGAGCGAACTCCTTAGAGAGAGTCTTCTCGAGCCCGATGACGCTCATGCGGACTGCGTTCGACAGCACGAGACTGTCGATGGCCTCCTTGACGCTTCGGGAAGTGACGTTGACGATCGTGCCGTGGTCGCTCTCTTTCAGGTAGGGCTCGGCCTCGCGAGCCAACCGGACGACGCTCATCACGAGCAGGTCGTAGGCCTCGTACCAGTCCTCGTCGTCGGTCTCGAGAAACGGCCCCGACGGCGGACCGCCGGCGCTGGTCACGAGGTGGTCGAGTCCGCCGAACTCGTCGACGGTCGTCTCGACTAGCCGTTCGACGTCGTCCCCGTCGGTCAGGTCACCCTGCTGAGCGACGACCTCGCCTGCCGCAATTGCCTCGAGGTCCGCTCTCGCGTCCTCGAGTCGGTCCTCGTCGCGGCCGTTGACGACGACGTTTACTCCCTCTCGAGCGAGTGCTTTCGCGGAGGCTTTGCCGAGACCGCTCGAAGACGCCGTTACGAGTGCCGCGTTGCCGTCGATCTGTAAGTCCATTTCGTCCGTTGTCCCCCACGAGAGAGGCAAAAAAGTTGGTGTTGCGGTAACTCGCGGACTGTTCGTGCTGACCTCCGTAGAACGGCCGGCTGTGTCTCGGGTTACGATCGTTGCGCACTGCTCACACGACTGGTACTCGGGTGTGGAGTGAGCGACAGTAGCTACTGTCGGTCGTCCTGTCGAAGTGTTTCGTCATCACTCCATGTAGCCGAGCCCTTTCAACCGCTCTTCGACGCCGTCGAAGTCCTCGTCGACGTCCTCGGCTTGCTCGCGCTCGCTCTTGGAACCGACGGTCGCCTGTGGTTCGTCCTCCTGTACCGTCGGATCGACGTCCGACTCGAGCAGTTCCGTCCGTACCTCGCCGTCTACGTCGTCGGGGATCGGTTCGCCGACGCTGTGTAGCAGCGTGGGTGCGACGTCGACGACCGAGAGGGCGTCGAGATTGACAGTCTCGAGGGACCCGTCGATTGCCGGGCCGTGAGCGAAGAACACGCCCTCGCTGCGATGGCTGGCGGCTTTCGTGCCAGCGGGTGCGAAGACGTCGTCGTCGAGTTTCGTCTTCTCCTCGTAGCCGTCCTCGCCGACGACGACGAGATCGGGTGACGCGTCGTCGGCGGGGAAGACGTCGTCGCCGTCGGAGACCGACAGCACCCGATCACCGGTGTCGGGATCGATGACGTCTTCGAACGCGGCGCGCAGTTCTCGCTTGACCGAATCCACGTTGGCGGGTGCCACCGTCCCCGCTTCGAACCGGTCGGTGTCGTTGACGTAGACGTAGCTCGGACCGTGAGCGAACGCGATCGTCTCCTCGAAGTCGACGTCGTACAGCCCGTGATCGCCCGGCACCTGTTCGGCGAGCCCGTCGACAAGGCCTTTGGGAAGTGACTGAACGAATCGCTTCTCGTCGATGCCGACACGTTTCAGCGTCCCGAGGACGTTCGACTTCGTTACGCCGAGCTGGGCGAGCGAACTCCCGGTTGCGCTGCGGTCTTTCCGGGAGAGAAACCCGTCCTGCTCCAAGACAACGTTCAAGTGGACGAACTTCGAGATCGGGCCAAAGCCGTGGTCGGAGGCGACGAAGAGATTGGCGTCGCGTTCGTCGACGTACTCGAGGACGTCGGCCAGGACGTCGTCGAACTGTTTGTAGTGGTCGAGAATGATGTCTTCTTCCCAGATGAGATGCTGGAGGCGGTCGGGCGCGGTGAAGACGAAAAAGAACAGCCGCCAGTCGTCGATCGCCATGAGTCGGTCCATGAGAGCACGCCGTGCAGCGACCAGCGAGTGCAGATCGTCCTGGAACTGCCGTTCCTCGCCGGCGTAGTCGTACCAGTTCAGTCCGATTCGGTAGTCGGGGATCTCCGCTGTAATCTCGTCGGCGAGGTCGGAAGGGTGCGCGAATCGCTCGTTGACCGACGGCGAGATCATCCCCGAGACCATCGTCCCGTCGATCTCGTCTGCAGGGTACGTCATCGGAACGTTGCCGACGACGGCCGGCGAGAGACGGTCCCACAGTGCCGGCCGCTTTCGATCGGTGCTCGTGTTCATCTCCTGAGTGTAGTCGTGCTGGAGCTTCTGAAAGCCGTAGATGCCGTGGTTGTCCGGCCGGGCCCCGGTCGCGATCGTCGGCCACGCTGTCGGAGTCGTCGGCGGCATCGTGCTCTCGAGCGGTGCAGCGACGCCGTCCTCGCGGAGCCGCCGAAACGCGGGTAGTTCGCCGGCATCGATCCACTTTCGCAGAAGGTTCCAGGGGACGCCGTCGATGCCAAATACGAACGCACGGTCGGTGTCACTAACTCTGGTCATAGGGAGTTCGCTAGACGACCCACCGGAAACACTGATTGTTATGACCGGAGTTACCGTTCGAATCGTCGACGTAACCTGCAAGAGACGAACGCCCTCGCCTCGAGAGGGTCGTTCGAGCACGAGCGACCCGTGACGGGTCGCTGCCTGGTGGGACGCGTCGCGTTCGAAACTGAAACCGACACGTGTCGCCAGCCACACAGCACTATCACCGCTTCCACGATTCGGCTGTGACCGTCGTCTCGACGTCGCTTTCGAGTCCCTGCTCGGGCTCGGATGTCGGCGGGACCAGTTTCGGCTCCCGTGGCTCCGCGAGCGCGTCTGTCGCGGCCTCGGACATCGTCTGGACTCGTAGATCGCCGTTGTGTCGCTGCTCGTCGACGTACTCGAGGACTCGCCGCAGTCGACGGACGTTGCGGGCGGTCGTGAGGTCGTTGGGGTGAAGCCAGAGGTGACAGGTGGCGTCGCGTTCGGCGGCGGCGTCGATGCCGAGTTTCGCCTTTCGGAGGACCGGGTCGCCAGCGACCGGTTCGACGACAGACCGTGCGAGGCCTTCGAACGAGAACAGACACAGCGATCCGGGGACGTTGACGAGGCCGTATTCGTCGAGCGTCGGTGAGACGAGCGGCGGTGCAGTCCTGCCCGCGGAGTAGCTCGCGAACTTGCCCAGCGGATACCACCAGGAGCCGTCGTACCACCGCGACGGTTCGACGCCTCGATAACACGTCACGTCGTACTCCGCGAGGACATCACGATAGCCGACGACGTTCCGTGGGAAGACAAACGACTCGAGTGCGACCCCCCACTCCTGGGCGACGTCGAGACAGGCCTCGAGTTCGGCTTCGGCGACCTCGCGGTCGATCGCAGTCGGATCGAACTGGAGGTGGGAAAAGGAGTGACAGCCGATCTCGTGGTCGGCCTCGGCGTCCTGAATGCGCTCGATCAGGTCTGGACCGAACCAGCGGTCGTGTTCGTCGGCCTTGCCACCCGGATCGCGTTCGAACCAGTCGTCGGCTGCTGCGGGGTGGGACGCGTGTCGACCATCACACTCCTCGAGAAAGAGGTGACCGACGACCGCCCACGTCGCGGGAATCTCGTAGGCGTCCAGCCACTCGAGCAGCCGCCGCCACCCCCTGCGAGCCCGCCGGACCCGCCGTTCCGGGGGTTGTTCGAGGTCGTGAAACCCCCACGCGAGTTCGGCGTCGATCGAAACGACTACCCGCCCCATTGTTTTCCTCGCTGTCGTCCCGGTCGGTTGCTCTCGGGCTTTCTCATAGCTGACACCGGCCTTCGCGGCCCTGGCTCGCCACACGCTATGTTATTCAAATTGAATTGTTAAGTATGGACACTATTATCTCACGAGAACGCCGTAAGCAGCGTCTACCGCGGGCTGAACTGAGGGACCCGTCGCCCCGGAAGTAGCGTGTCGTCGCGGTATCTCGTCGACAGGACCGCGTTATATCGTTGTTAACTAACGAGCAGAATCCGATACTGGCTGACATGGCTGACGACGACGCGGGACTGGAGCCTCCTCGAGTGAACGGGATTGCTGCCGTCGCACGCTGGGCTGGTGTGGCGGTTCTCGGCCGGCGTCACTTTGTGGCCGCTCTGGTCGAGAGGCCGACTTCGACCGGTGGTCCCGATGGCTAGTCCCGCCACTGAGGGGACGTGGGCCGGGCGATCGGTTGCCGTTCCCGCAATCACAGCGCCGAGTACGCTCGCGTGTTTCCGGTCGCTCGGGCGTCACGACGGAGAACGGATTCGAACGATTGCACTCGCGAATCGTGACGGCATTCCGGCGACGCGCTCGAAGTACTGCGACGAGTCCGTTCCGGTCCCCTCTCCCCACGAAGACCTGGTCGCGTACAAAGACGCGCTGCTGTCGATTGCGATGCGGCCCGACGTGCGGACGATCATCCCCGTTCGAGACGTCGACGTCTACGTCCTCGCGAAGTACAGAGACGAGTTCGACGAACACGTGAGCACTCCCTGGCCGGACATCGAGACGCTCCGGGCGACTCAGGATCGGATACGACTGTTCGACGCCGCGAAAGCGGCCGGCGTCGCCGTCCCCGAGACCGAACTGCTCGACGACGACCGCGACGACTGGGACCGTGAGTGGATCGTCAAGGCACGCTACTCGATTCTCGTCGACGAGTACGTCGACCGGTACGCGCCGACAGAGTTTCTCGACCCGCCCAAGACTGCGTATCTCCAATCCGGCGTCGAACCCGACGTAGCCCGGTTCCGCCGGGAGATGGACCACGTCCCTCTGCTCCAGGAGTACGTCTCCACGACCGACGAGTACGGCTTCTTCGCGCTGTACGACCACGGTGAGCCACTTGCAACCTTCCAGCACCGACAGCGACGCGGCTACAGCTACGCCGGCGGCGCGAGTTCGTTTCGCGAATCCGTCCGAATTCCGGCTCTCGAGGAGGCCGGCCGGAACGTGCTCGACCACCTCGAGTGGCACGGTCTCGCGATGGTCGAGTTCCTGCGGGACGACGAGACAGGCGAGTTCAAACTGATGGAGATCAACCCCCGGTTCTGGTCGTCGCTCCCGTTCTCAGTGCAGGCAGGAGCCGACTTCCCCTACTACTACTGGCAGGTTGCGAACGGTCGGAAAGACCTCGTCGACCACGAGTACGAGGCCGGACTAGCCGGTCACCTGATCCGCGGAGAGTTACTCTACCTTCGGTCGATACTCTCCGAAGACGTCGATCTCGCGGAGAAACCGTCGTTCTCGAAGGCAGTGTCGGAGATCGTCGGATCGATCATCGAACACCCGCGATTCGACTGTGCGAGCGTCGACGACCCCCGGCCATTCCTGTGGGACATGCGTGAAGCGTACGACCACTACAACGGACGCGTCTGACCGCCTGCTCTGTAAAGAACGCGTGCTCGCCGACGCGAGCGCTACTCGTCGACGTCGTACTCGAGGTTGATGTCGGCTTCACCGGCGAGTCTGAAGTCGGTGATGTCGCCGCTGAACCGGTAGGCGTCCCGCCAGTTCGCGACGATTCCGCGAACCGTCGTTCCCTCGATCTCGTTTTCGTCGTCGATGGTGGCTCCCCTGTACTCGGACGGCTCGACCTCACCGTCGATCGTAAACGAGTAGGTCGTCGGACCGCTGGCCTCGGTGCCATCGAACAGTAGGACGTGTGGGAGCTGTTCGTCCGAATCGTCGCTGCTCTCGTCTTCGTCGTCCCACGAACCGACACCCTCGAGTTCATCAGGATCGAACGCGTTGCCGTTGACGACGGCCGTAACGTCAGAATCGACCGTCACCGAGTCGATCCGGCCCTCGACGTAGAAGTCGTCGCGGTAACCGCCGAGAAAGCCCTCGACGACGAACTCGTCGCCGTCGCTGGAGACGGTGTCCCGGTAAGGATCGTCCGGGTTCGTATCGGCGTCGTCGCCCGCCTCTGCGGTACCGTAACCGGTCAATTGATATTCGGAGACGCCGCTTGTCCCGTCCTCGAGGACGAGATGGTTGGGTTCGTCGTCGTTCCAGATGTCTTCGAGGTCGGGGTCGTCTTCGCCGTCTCCATCGTCACCGTTTCCCGGGTTTGAGGGTGGACTCGGGCTTGAATCACCGGACTCGCCGCCGGCAGCTTCTTCCGCACTCAGCGGGACGCCGTCGACATCTTCGGGATCGGTACGTCGCGTGGAGCCGACCGAGGAGCCGTTGATCGCGCCGCTGGACTGGACGGTATCTGTCCCCCAGGCTGTGTTCTCCGCGTTGATGACGGGTGCAGCGTGGCCAGCGATTCCACTCGCGTGAGCGACCATGTCGCCGACGCGGTTACCCTGGAGGTCGCAGTCGATTACGTCGATCTCGCCGTAGCGGACCCAGACGCCGCGGTGACAGTTGATCGCGACGCAGTTTTCGACGGTCGAGCCGCCGGGAACGCGCCACGCGGCAGGCTGCATATCGCGGGCGTAGGAGTTGCGGATGTCGACGGTTCCGCCACCGGTTCGCGTCGGTTCGGAGGCGTACACTGCGTTGTCGGCCACGTGCTGGACGTGGAGGTTGTCTATGTCGATGTGGCCGGAGTGTCTTCGGTTCACGAAGACGCCCGTCGGGCTGTTCGGATAGTTCGTCGAGGCCGCGCCGTCGCCCATGTAGACGTTCTCGATCACGCCGTGGCCACTGCAGGCGGCGTGGATGAACGCGTGGCGTTCTCGCGTGTCCCACCGGCCGAGCCAGCCGACGTTTCTGATCTCGAAGTCACTAATGCCGGTCGCCCAGATCTTCGCCTGGGCACCCTGAGCAGTGATGTCGATCAAGACGTTCTCGAACGTCTCGCCCTCGCTGAGTCGGTGCTGCCAGAACTCGCCCGGGCCGACCTCGATCACGTCGTACTCTTCGGAGGCAGCCGCGCTTCCAGCACTCGCAGCGAACCCCGCGCCGACTATCGACGTCACGCCGGCTGCTTTCAGGTACGACCTACGGCCGAGTAATGAGTCATTACTCCCGATATCGGCGGTTCCAGCGTCTCTTCTATCGCGTCTATCGTCATCCAGTTTCTTTGGATCGCGTGCCATGCATTGCGACTAACGACATTCTACCGGTATAAACTTTCTCGTACGATTAAAGTAAAACAAGTCGAATGTCAAAAAATCCTGTGTATTATATCACAAATATTTATACATATATTGGAGTTAGAAACGCGACCGAACCGTAACGGGGGACAGCCACAGAGAGATCTCGTCCGGGGAGTTAGATCCGTAGTATCGATTACAGCGGAGAATCGGTGGCCTCGAGTCGCGCCAGTCAGACCCTCGCAACTGGAGATATTGACGGCCGGAACGACGTGGCCCGTCTTCCCCGGGAACGCGTTTCCGTGTGAGGCCTGCCGGCTCAGGTCAACTGTGCGACGGCCTCACGTGGATCGACGAGCCCGCTCACGACGGCCAACCCAGCCCAGACGCCGATGCCTACCACGACGACGCCAACGAGCGTCGGCAGTGTCGAGACGTACGGAACGAGCGAGAGGACGGCCACTCCCATCGCTCCCGCGATACCGCCAGCGATCCCGACCGCGCGTCCGAGCCGCCAGACGTCGAGCGAGAGCTCGAGGTGCATCACGTAGACGTTTACCAGCGTGTAGATACCGAAGGTGACGACGGTGGCGATGGCGGCTCCGACCACGCCATAGATCGGGATCAAGACGACGTTCAAGACGACGTTTGCGACCGATGTCACGCCCTTCGCGATCGCACGTGCTTTCGCCCGGCCGAGGTAATCGAGGCTGTTGGTCGTGATGTCGGTGATCGACTGGAAGACGACGTAGATCCCCAGCACCTGCAAGACTGGCGCTGCGCCGGCATACTCCACCCCGAAGACGAGCGAGATGGCGGGGTCCGCGACGAGGAAGAGCCCAACGGCGGCGGGCAGGTACAGCAACAACACGTACTGGAGAGATGTCTCGTAGAGCCGTGCCGCACGCTCGAGCGATTCAGTCGCCTTCTGCTCGCCGAACGACGGCGAGATCGAAAACCCCAGCGATCCCGAGACGACGGTGACGAACTCCGAAATCTGTTTGCCGAGGACGTAGTAGCTGACCGCGACGGGCGTGAGAAAGTAGCCGACGAGGACGGTATCGAACTGTCGGTCGAGGACGTTCGCGCTCTGGGAAGCCGTCAGCGGAACGCTGTACTCGAGGAGTCGGTTCCGGAGCGATCGACTGCCACCGCTCTCCGGATAGGCCGTATAGAACCGCCGGTAGAGCAGTACCGCACCAGTCACGGCCGCGATGCCAGCGCCGAGGACGTACCCAAATAGTGCGCCGGCGACCCCGAGTCCGAGCGCGGTGAACGCGACGACGAAGACGACACGTCCCAGCGAGTTGATCACTTCTATTCTGGCACTCAGCTCCACGCGATTGAACCCCTGGAACAGCGTCTGGTGGTACGAGTACAGCGATATCGCACAGAGATAGAGCGCGCCCACCAAGAGGAGGACAGTCAGTTCTGGCGTCTCGAGGACGAGCGCGATCACGTCTCTCCCGACGACGAGCGCGCCGGCGACGAGTCCGAGCAGGAGTAGCCGGTACCGGATGGACGTCCGGAGGACGAACCTGACCGAGCCAGGATCGGTCTCTTTTCGGTCCGAGACGTACCGTGCAGCCGAGCGTGCGAGCCCGAGGTCGGAACCGATCTGGGCGATCGAGACGATCGAAATCACCAGAAACAGGAGTCCGTACTCGTCGGGAGATAACAGGACGCCCGCGAGCAGAAAGATCAACAGCCCGTTTGCGACAGTGTTGAACAGACGCGCCCCGACCGTCGCCTTGAACCCGTCTATGATTCGACTCGTCGACATCTCCTATCGGCACGCTCGTGGCCCGACTCGAACGCGTTCGATGGTCGATACTCCCCTCTCGGCGTGTCCCGTGATCGTCGTGGTCACTGTCGCTCCATTGTACGAATCCGTCCATTGTTACGATCCTGCTACCTGCAACCGACGGACCGCGTCGCCGGTGATGCTCGTCACTCGGCTCGTCCGAGAACCGCCTCGAGAGCGCGGTAAGACGCGTCCAACCGGCCACAGCGAGGTCATAACAAACCACTGCCGGCCAGTGGTCTGTTACGAGATGGCTGTCTCTCGATCCCGTGCGGTCTCGAGGCGTCCGAGACGAACGTATCGCTCACCGCTCGACCGACCGACGCCGGATGTGTCGTCCCCTCGAGTGAGAGTGACGGCCGCGGCTCCCGGAGCGTAACGATGCGGTTCGGACTCTATCACGCACACGCAGGGACGAAAAGCGCCGGCGGGAAAGCAGTCTTCGTCCGACAGTTGGCCCGCGAACTGGCGAGCGGCCACGAGGTCGTCCTCTACACGGAGTTCGACCGACGCGCGGACGTCGCCGACTCGCTGCTCGAGTCGGACGCGTCGCTGTACCGGATTCCACCGGTCGAGAGCGACCGCGTCCGCCGGTTCGTCCACCAGCGAACGCCACTGGGGACGGCTGACCTGCTGCCGCTAGTTAGTGGGCTCCGGTCGGGCCTGCGGTCGCACGTAAACGAGAGCGTCGACGTCTTGCTGACCCACCGGTTTCTCGAGGACACAGTGCTCTCGAACGTCGTCGACGTGCCGACAGTCTACCAGTATCACAACGTCGCAAGCGTCGGTCTCGGGGCGCGAACGCGGGAACACTGCAGCGCGACGGACTACCACCTGGCGAACTCGACACAGATCGCCCACGAGGTCCGAGAGAAACTCGACAGAGACGTCGACGGCATCGTCTCGCCGGGACTCGACCTCGAGCGATTCACTCCGGAGGCGACGCCGGGGTTACACCCCGACGCGCCGTCGATCCTCTTCGTCGGCCGCGTCCGGGCGGGAAAAGGAGTCTCCGAGCTACTCGAGAGCGTCGCTCGCCTGTCGCTGGACGCCCAGTTGTACGTCGTCGGTGACGGTGACCTCGCGTCGGTCCAACGGCAGGCAACCGATCTCGGCGTGGACGAAGCCGTCACACTGGTCGGGGAAGTCCCCCACGAAGAGCTCCCCGGCTACTACACCGCCTGTGACGTGTTCTGCAACCCGACGCGGTACGAGGGGTTCGGGATGGTGAATCTCGAGGCGATGGCCTGTGGGCTCCCCGTCGTGACGACGGACATCCCCGGAGTGCGGGAGTACGCCGACCACGGAGAGAACGCCTTGCTCGTCTCGCCACGGCACGTCGACGACCTCGCGGCCGCTCTCGAGTCGATTCTCGCGTCCCCCTCGCGTCGCGACGAACTCGCCGAGACCGGTCGGGAAACGGCACGACAGTACTCCTGGGCGTCACAGGCCGACCGACTCGTGGCGTTTTGCCGGCGCGTGCTCGAGGACGAGGGCGAAGACGAAGACGAGCACGGGGCGGGGTCTGTGGACCGCAGCCGAGAAGAGAACCGTCATCCCCGCCCAGACAGACGCGGCCGGTCGTTCTCGGAGTGACGTCTGGGGACCGCGGTCGAGTACGTGTCGAAAAGAAATCGTCACAACGTCCGTCTCAGACGGTTTGCTGTCAGTCAGTTCCGGCGCGACCGCGCTCCTGCGGTCGCGCCGGGACATCGGTACAGTCTTCCGTATCAGGCCTCTGCAAATTCCGGCTCGGCGTTCACGTAGTAGAGTTCGAACTCGCCGTTCGACTGGATACGATCGACGTCGGGCTGGTCTGTAACCGACTCGAGTTCACTCCCGGTGTGTCGAAGCTCCTGATAGGCGATCGTCTCGCGTTCGTAGTCGGCCTGTGTGAGGACGAAATAGCGGTCCTCGTCGTACTGGTCGGCGAGTCCGGCACCGATTCCCTCGTCGGGTGGGCCCTCGTGAAGTCCCATCCGTTCGGCGTTGCCGTTTACGGCGTCGTCGTACCTGTTTGGCCCGTTTCGCAACCCGACGAACTGCACGTCCTCGAGCTGTCCGTCGAAGGCCGTCTCGTAGCCCTCCATCTGCGTGTCGCTGACGTGTGGTGAGGCGTGATACGTGTACGGCGAGGGGAAGACCGCCGCGAGCGAGAGTACGAGCAGGCAGGCGAAGCCGACGGCGAAAAGCGGCCGACTTCCCGGGAGACGCGCCCTCGAGCGCGGCTCGTCGGAATCGGTGAGCCACGCGAAGAGGCTAAAGGCCGCGATCGAGCCGAGGATCGTGACGAACACCATCATCAGTCCGAACACGCGAAAGTGCATCGTCGATCCCGGCGCGACGAAGTAGATCACGAACGGCGGGCCGAGCGCGACCAGGGCGACGGTGAAGTACGTCGTCTCGGGGCGAACGCGTCGGATCAGTGCAGACCGGGAACCGACGACTCCGAACGCGAGGGCGACGGTGAGTAACACGAAGACCAACTGAGCGAAAAACAACTTGAAGAATATCTCGCCCAGACTACCACCGATCGCCGACAGCGATGCACCTTGTGTCGCGACCGTGTCCGCACCGCCGCGGCCCTCGAGGACGAACTCGACGGCCGAGGTGAGGAAGTACTCGAACATCCCGCCGAAGAACCCATGGTTCGAGGTCCACACCAAGAACAACGCGATCAACAGGACTGTGTGGCCGTACACTGGCGTCTGGCCGGCGATCTGACCGTCGCTCGCGACGCGTTTTGCGAGGTACTGGACGACGGCGATCCCGAGGAAGACGACGATCAGGTGAGCGACGAGCTGTGGGTGGTAGACGACCGTCGCAACCGCTGTGAGCCCGAGTGCGATTCCGAGTGCCGAGGACGGCGACGCGGCCCCGTCGGTGCGGAGGTATCGCGCGAGCAGGTAGCAAAGCAACGCCGAGAACATGACTGCCTGAGACATCGCGTGGGCGGACATGTACATAGAGATCGTCGTGATCGGCAAGAGCAGAAACCCCGCGAAGGCCGCGACCACCATCGCACGTCCGTCTTCGACGATCGTCCCGACGGCAAGCGGCACGAACACACAGAAGACGAGAATCGAGAGCACCACCACGTACAACAGCGACTGCGCTACCGACGTGCCAAGCGTCGAGTGAACGAGCGTCGTCACCGTATGTATTCCCGGATAGTACAGTTCGAACGGAAGCATCGTTCCCTCGGTGATCGCACGCGCCCAGCCGAGATGGGTCAGAGCGTCGTGGTGGCCGTAGAACCGATACCCGCGAACGATCGGCAGCCCGGCAAAAACGAGCATCGAGAGCCCGCCGAGGACGAGCGCGACTGGCCGGGTTCGACCGCTGCCGGTCGGCGAGACGAACGCGACTGCAATCCCGATCCCGACTGCAAGCAGCAGGCCGACCCAGAACAGCAGCGGGGTCGACGTGTACAGCGACAGTTCGTACCCCGTCGCCGGCCTCGAGCGAGCCAGGAGAACGCTACCAGCGAGGACGAAGAATCCAATCGCAAGTGCGACCTTTCGGAACGGTTCGTCGACAGAGGCTGAGTTGGCGGACATTCGGATTGCTCCGTCGTTTTCCCGTTGCAGTACTTGTTATTCTCCGATTGCAGACTGTAAGCCACGGAATACCGTCGTTGACTTCGACGATCGAGCTGACGGCAAGCGGCGTTTCGACCGCTACAGGACCAACCGGTGTCGCCTCGAGCGACGAGCGCCGGCCGGAACAGCGAACGAGCGGTGACTTACTCGAGGTCGTCGTCCTCGATTTCGATCCAGAAGTGGGTGTAACGGTAGGCGTCGTCGGCCGTTGGGGTCTCGGGGACGTCGTCGTCGAACAGCATGACGGCGATTCGGACTTCGCCAGCGTCGGCCTCGGGAGTGACCGTGCGGTCGCCGTGACCGGTCGTGCCGTCGCCGAGGCTGTAGTCGATCTGGCGTAACTCGGTTCGCTCGAGGACGTCGCCGTCGTCGACCCATTGTTCTTGGACGACGGCCGTGTACTCTTCGTGGTCACCTTCCTGATTTTCGACAGTGACGACCAGCGGGATCGACTCGTCGGAGTCGACGGTGTCTGGGAGGTCGCCGGCGACGTACTCGCCGTCGTCGGTCTCGGTGAGCAGTCTGAGGTCCGTGTACTGTTCGTCGTTCTGTGGAGCCACGAGAGCGTAGCCGACGGCCGTCACCGCGACCACCATGCTGACGACCAGCAACAGGTTGATCGCCGTGACCGACGCTCGACTGTCGAAAAGCCCCGCTCGCAGTGCACCGAGCTTCCGTCCCAGCTCGAACCGGTATCGCTCGGCGGAAGAGACGCGCGCTCGACGGACGGTCGCGACTGCAATCGCCAGGAGGACGAAGCCGGTTACAGACCAGACGACGGCCGCTGTCGTGTACTGCCAACCGATAGCGGCCATCGCCAGCCCCAGCAGCGGAAGGACGGCGAAACTCAGACCGAACGCGAGCGCTACACGTTCTGTCTCCGTGACGGTCTCCGTCTGTCCGATTACCGGGAGTCGTTCGGCCCGGTCGGCGCGGACGCCTCGCGGGAACAGGACCGAGACGACGGCGTATCCCGGTGCGAGAAACAGCAGTGGAAAGCCGACGAGAGCCCGGACGACTGGCGACGCGATGTCGACGGCGGCAAGCAGGACGGCCGCCAGGAGGACGAACGCCGTGAGACCGGTCAGGTCTGTCGGTATCCGAGCGAGCAGCGTCGCTTGCCCGGAACCGGTCCCGAACGGTCGAATCAAACGTTCCTTCATCGACCGACGACTCGACCGATCCGGTCATTGTTACTGGTCGGATAACCGACTGTCAGGGAGTGATGACCGTTCGGATCGGAGACACTACAAGCGGCTCGAGTGGGACGTCGAGAGAGCACAGGTGACGAGTAGTGCCGACCTAGTACTCCGCCAAGCGTCGACTGCTGAGTGAACCCAGACGACCGCATTCGGTTTCACTCATCCGTTCAGGCTTGCCA
>JGI2924J29684_1077385_pt1 | contig 16471 bp, 13 predicted proteins | sample BenlonsequencITS_FD_29684 | JGI IMG/M metagenome (IMG submission 29684)
CTGGAAAGCGGACCAGGGGATTAAAGATTTGCGTTTGGAAGCAGCCATGGTCAAGGTATTTTGTACCGAGATGCTTACCCGCATAGCGGACCGGGCAATTCAAGTGCATGGCGGACTGGGCCTAAGTAAGGAAATGCCCATTGAATACATCTACAGACTGGTACGTATTTTCCGCATTGTAGAAGGCCCGTCCGAGATACACCGCTGGCTGGTGGCCAGGGAATTAACCAGGAATAACAAAGTTTATGATACATTTGCACTGGAGCGCTAACACTGCAGAGAATTGGTACCGGGTGTTGAAAGTTGAAAGTTGAAAGTTGAAATATAATCGCCGGGGAAAAGGAAAATACCTGCGGGCAGTTGTTTAATAGGTAATTTTCGCTGTGCTGCTAATTTAAATTTAAATTTTAAAAGTATTAAAAATATAAGATAAATATGAGGAAGGGGAATGAAGAGTGGGCGTACTTTTTGAAAAAGATGGTCATGTGGCCGTTGTCACCTTAAACCGGCCGGAAGCTTTAAACGCTTTGGATCCTGAATCCTGGGAAGAGTTAAAGCAAATTTGGTACGAGATAAAAACCGATCCGGAAATTAGAGTGACTGTTTTAACCGGGGCCGGGGAAAAATCATTCTGCACAGGCTCGGACATGAAGAAAACCATGCCCCCCAAGGAGAATTTTGCTTCCACTTATTTTGAAACCGAAAGCTTAATTGCGCCAATGGAAATGTGGAAACCAATCATCTGTGCCATCAACGGCTACGCCATCGGTGGCGGCCTGGAAATGGCCCTTGCCTGCGATATCCGCATAGCATCCTCAAAAGCCTCTTTTGGCTTATCGGAAGTTAAAGTGGGCAGCCTGCCCGGCCTTGGTGGCACACAGCGCCTGCTCCGTGCCATACCACCGGCCATTGCTATGAAGATGCTTTTAACGGCTGAGCGTATTAATGCTGAGGAGGCATACCGGATCGGCCTGATCAGTGATGTTGTGGAGCCCGATCAGCTTTTAGACTACGCCAAACAAATGGCCAAGAAAATCGCCGGCAATGCCCCGTTATCGGTAAAAGCAGCCAAGCAGGCAGTTGTTATCGGCGCCGACCTGCCCCTCAGGCAAGGTATGGCCTATGAAAACCTGCTCTGGGGAATACTCCGGGACACCGAGGATAGGATTGAAGGCCGCGTAGCATTTGCTGAGAAGAGACCTCCAGAATACAAGGGCAGGTAATTAATCAATAAATAAATAGTATGAGCTTAAATATAGATTCAATCTAACTTAAGTTTCACTGCGACGGTGAGGTGGTGCCAGGTGTTGAAAGTTGAAAATCTAAAGATTTTAAACTTTCAACACCTGGCACCAACCAAGGCGTTTTAAGCCGTCGCATATGATAAAAGCCCGTAGAATCACTGACAGAATGCATTATAAAGTCAGAATATTCTAAATAGTGGACTATTCTAAAAAGTAGAGTCAAAGTAAGCAAACGAGTTTCAGCAAGTATTTCCGTTGAAACGGAATTTATAAAAAAAGGAAAGGGTGGTATTGTGGCTACTTGTGCAGAGTGCAAATCATTTTTTGCAATCCCTGAAAACGCGGATGATTTTAAACCGGGGAAAGGTGATTGCGTGCGTGAGGAAAAGGACCAAAAGGGTAAGTACTGGTTGTCAAAGCCCGTCATGGGCAACGTGGCAGCGGATAACTGCAAATACTTTATGAAAAAGCTGACCAATTAACGGCAAATCTATTAACAGGCAAATCAACTAAGGGGCAAATCAATTAGCGGTTAAACCAATTAGAATTCCATTGCTGGCGAATAAGAACCAATAAAAATAAGGGGGTTAATTATTAAATGCCGATTACGGAAAGAACCAAAAGGCTTAAGGCCAGGTGCCGCTGGAAGCATACCTCTGCAGGTGAATTTGTAGATGAAAGCATCAGGACCGGACTTGAACGGGCCAGATTAATCACCGAGTCTCACAAACAAACCACAGGCGAGCCAAGGGTTATCAGAAGAGCAAAAGGGTTCGCCAACATCCTAAACAATATCACTGTAATCATCCAGGAAGATGAGCTGATCGTTGGGGATCACGTGGAGCACCCGGAGGCTATCCCCCTGTATCCTGAATTAAGTTATTTTGTTACCCTTGACTTGGTTAGGAGCAAATACTGCCCGGAAGAACTAAAAGAAGAAGCCATGGAAATTGCAAAATACTGGGAACCCTACACTATGCAGCGTAAAGGTGAAGCCTATTATACGCCGGATGAGCTGGAGCGGGCTTATCAATTCAGTACGGTTGAAGCCCCTGCTTTTGTAACAGGGTTCAACAGTATTGTGCCGCCATACGAAACCGTCCAGGAAGACGGCCTGCTTAAAAGAATTGAAATAATCCAGGGCAAAATAGATGAGGCGATGGCGCAATTAAAGAAAACCCCCTGGAACGCCACGGAAAACCTGCCATTAATGGACAAAATCAATAACTGGCGGGCCATGATTATTGCCGATGAGGCTGTGATTGCCTGGGCCAGAAGGCATGCCAGGCTGGCCAGGATAATTGCGGAAAACTTTGAAACCGACCCGGTCAGGAAAAAAGAACTTATGGAAATCTCGGATATCTGCCACAGGATACCCGCGGAACCCGCAAAAGGCTTAAGGGACGCCGTGCAGTGCAAGTGGTTTGTATTCCTAATTGCCCACGGTCTGGAGCGTTACGCCAGCGGTTATGCGCAGCAGGAAGATAAGCTGCTTTATCCCTATTACAAGATTAGTGTCATAGATAAGTCATTCCAGCCTATGACCCGGGATGAAGCCCAGGAGCTTGTAGAATGTGAAAGACTTAAAATCTCTGAACACGGCAGTTGTAAAGACAGGGGACACCGGGAAGCTTTTCCGGGATCGAATGACCTGTTCATCCTTACCATAGGCGGCATTAAGCCGGATGGAAGCGATGCCTGCAATGATATGACGGATATCATACTTGACGCGGCACTGAGCGTTAGGACCACCGAACCTTCAATCGCCTTCCGGTGGCACCCCAAGGGAAGATTGGAGACCAAAAAGCGTGTGTTTGATTGCATCGCGGCCGGACTTGGCTATCCCTCAATTAAGCATGAAGATATTAACTACTCCCAGTTGATCAAGTGGGGCGCCACCCCTGAGCAAGCCCGGGATTGGCTCCTGGTGCTGTGTATGTCGCCCGGTGTGGCCGGTAGAAGGGCGACCCAGAAATGCAGGACAGAGGGCGGCGGCTGCGTATTTGTCGCCAAGTGTTTTGAAATCGCACTGTATAACGGTTATGATGCTACGTTTGCCAACATCCAGCAAGGTCCGGAAACAGGCAATGCCGAGGAATTCGAAACTTTTGATCAGCTTTTTGAGGCGTTCCGCAAACAAATTCAATATGCCATCAGCCTGGCGATCAAGGGCAAAGATATATCCAGAATGATAGAGCAGCACTACCTGCAAATACCGTTTATATCCAGCATTGACGACGGCTGTGTGGAAGCTGGCCAGGACGCATCGGGATACGTCGAGCTGCCCAACCCCTGGCACAATATCATATTGAATACAGTTGCCTCCGACTCCCTGGTAGCCATGAAGAAGTTAATATTTGACGAAAAGAAATATACCATGCAGGAACTGATCACGGCCTTAAAAGCAAACTGGCAGGGATACGAAGAAATGCGGCGTGATTTCTGGAATGTAACCAAGTGGGGCAATGACGATCCCTACGCGGATGAGATTACCGTCAAGTTCTATGACATGCTGGCTGAAGAATTCTCCAAAGTTATCATGTATTCCGGCGTTGCCCCGATGCCTCTGGGCCAATCCGTGGGCCATTATGTCACTGTCGGGTCGAAAGTAGGGCCCACTCCCAATGGCCGGCTGCACGGTGAGGCAGCGGACGACGGCGGTATCTCACCCTACATGGGTGCGGATAAGAAAGGCCCCACCGCTGTGCTTAAGTCTGTCTCCAAAGTTAATGCCAGAAAATTCAAGGGTATGCTGCTGAACCAGCGTCTGTCTGCAGAGCAAATGAGAAGTGAAAGAGGATTCGACCTCTGGATGGATTACATGGATACCTGGTACGACCTGGAAATAGACCATGTCCAGTTTAACGTTGCCAGTACCAAGGAACTACGGGCTGCTCAAGAAGAACCCGAAAAATATCCCGACCTGATTGTCAGGGTTGCCGGATTTAGCGCCCGTTTCGTTGATCTATCCAGGTACGCTCAAGATACCATTATCGCTCGAACCGAGCAATCATTTGGCGTTGCCCAATAAAGGTTTAAATCCGGGGTTTGGCGTGGTGCTGCCAAGCTAAACCCCGGTCTCAGTCGCTCTTCCATATAGTTCGATAATAGGAGGAGTCTACATTGAAGTGCACTAAATGTGGGTACGAAGATGATATGGTAAAGTTTAAGCGTGCAAGTATGTCCCTTGGTTGTTGTTCGGGGCAGCACTTGAGAACTTGTCCCAAGTGCGGGACCAATAATGCATGCAACCCTCTCATGGAAGAATTGTGGGAGGAACAGCAAAAACAAAAAGCTGATAACGAGAGTTAGTAATAAAAGCATGGCAAAATAACTTAACATAGGAGGAAAAATTATGCCAAAATGTGCAGACTGCAAATGGGTTATGGTCCATACAGTGGACCCCATGAAAGGTATATGCACCAACAAAAGGATTAAACTTGCCGAAACCCAGGCAAATCAGATGGCCATAGCCAAACACGTGGTAAACATGGATGATGAAGCTTGCGATAAATTTGAAGCAGGGAAAATGACCTTTAGAGAAATGGTTTAAGCTGGTCCCATGCTGTTTGTTTACAGGCATTAGTTAAAATGTAATTGTTTGCTTTAAATATAATCCTTTGAAATTGATGCTCAATTAACTTTTTAAATAAATGGGGGTTATCCCCCTTTTTTTTAATTAACAATAAATGGGGTGGGGTGAAAAGTTATGGATCCTCAAATAAAAATACCTTTAATAACTAATATACAACGGTATTCCCTGGATGACGGTCCCGGCATTAGAACGGTGATTTTTATGAAAGGATGTCCTTTGCACTGTCCATGGTGCCATAACCCTGAGAACATATCGCCGAAAATGGGATTGTACTTTCATGAGGATAAATGTGAGCGGTGTGAAAGATGCGCTGCGGTTTGCCCGGAAAAGGCAATTACATTGCCCGGGGCCGATGGAAGCCCGCCCATAAGGGACCGGGATAAATGTACACAGTGTATGCAATGTGCTTTAGCATGTCCCGCCGGTGCATTGGAACAAGTTGGCGAGGTTTTGACCATCGAAGAAATAATCAGAGAAGCTATCAGTGATATGCCTTTTTACAGGAAATCAGGTGGAGGGGTAACCATAAGCGGGGGAGAGCCGCTGTTATTTCCGGAATTCACTTTGGAACTGGCACAGGAACTGAAAAAGAAAGTAATCCATGTGGCCGTGGAAACCAGCGGATTTGGAAGTTGGGAACATTTAAGCCAGATAGCGACCTATGCGGATATGTTTTTATATGACATAAAACACATGAATTCGCTAAAGCACCAGGCCTTTGTGGGCGTTCCCAATAATATTATTCATGATAATCTACGGAAGCTGGTTAAGCTGGGTAAAAAAGTGATTGTCCGCGTTCCGGTGATTCCCGGCTTTAATAATGAAAAGCATAATTTTGAAATGATGGCTGAATTCCTAAGGACCCTGGACGGTCCTGTGCAGGCAGTTGATTTGCTCCCCTTTCATAACTTTGGAGAGGCAAAATATAAACAATTAGATAAAGACTACAATTATAAAGGCCGGCCCAATATGGAAAAGGAAGAGGTAGTGCAATTTTCTGAGATATTGCAAAATGTTATTCGGACTACCATCGGAGGAGTAACCATTCAGTGACGCACTCAGCAAAAAACAGGGTGTAGAGTTATTGCTAATTAATTGGCCAAAAGGAGTGCATACTTAATGAACATCAATGATAACATTTTAATTCCCGAGCAAGATCCGTTTTTCTATGTTAGCAGGGAAACCCGGGATATGTTGAATAAAATAAAAATAATCTCCGATAAACACCCTGTTAATGTGTTGGTTACGGGAAAGCAAGGTTGCGGCAAGTCTTCTCTGGTTCGCCAGTTCGCCGCGGTTTATAACCGCCCCCTGGCTAGTTTTCAAATCGGTATTTTAGCCGAACCGGGTCAGCTGTTCGGTGAATATGTACTTAAAGAGGGTGAAACAAGCTATCGCCCTTATTTATTTGCCGAAGCCATTCAGACTCCCTATTGTGTAATTCACCTTGAAGAAATCAATAGGCCCGAACACCCCAAAGCATTGAATATGCTGTTTTCATTGCTTGCTGAAGACAGGCAGGTTTGGATGGACGAATTGGGGATGCTGAAAGTTGCCCGGGGGGTTACCTTCTTTGCCACCATGAACGAAGGTGAAGAATTCATTGGTACCGAAATGCTGGACCCCGCCCTAAGGGACCGCTTCTATACCGTTTTAATGGATTATATACCGGAAGAAGTGGAAGTTGAGGTTTTGACCAAAAAAACAGGTATCAGCAGGGAACAATCCCGTGAAATTATAGAGATAGTGAATAAACTGAGGGGACATTCAGAAATGCCCATGGATGTTTCAACCAGAACCAGCTTGATGATTGCAGAACTGGTGGCTGCCGGGGCCACGATAAGGGAAGCCATCATCTTCAGCATGCAAACAAACAAGGAGTACCTGGAATCCATTCTGCTAACCCTACACCTTGAGAAAAGATACACCGAAGCTGAAAACACCGGTGCATACGTACTTTTTACCAGCGATTGACGGCCGGTTATTGGAAATGCAGGTAAATGTGGCGCGTGGGTATGTGAAAGGAGTGCAAACAATGCTGGCCGGCCAAAACGATCAACCGGAAAATGTGATCAAGACTTTTTTAATACCAGGTGAAGAGGGGTATTCCGAGTTCTGGAGACGGAATAAATCCCCTGTGGAATCTTTGGAACTGGCCCACCTTTTAGATGCCATCATTAAAATAGCCAGCTTTATAGGCCGAAATGTGGGTAATCTGATCTGGTCGGGAATGAATAATACTATTGCATCAAATGATATTGTTCTGGATTCCTCGTTGGTATTGGGAAAGTACCCCGTCCCCGGGAATAAAACCGACATAGTCGTTGGCATGGCAGTCCATGAGGCCTACCAGCGGGTGGAGTGGTGTGAATGGGTAAGAACCCTGGCTTTGGAGAAAATGGGAAAAGTAGCGCCGCTTCTTTTAAATAAATTTAAACTATTTGTGGAAATGGCTGAGCGAATATACGTGGATTTGGTGGCCAACCGGTCGGTTTTGGGCTTATATGCGGAAAAACACCGTGATTATAGATTCAAAGACGCAGCCATGTCCTTTGATCTACCTCCTTCATTTGATGAATTGCTGTATTTCTGGTGGCTGATGGCTGCCAATAACAGCGGCTGTAAATATAAAGAAAATTTTACCGATGAAATGTATGGGCGTTACAGCGATAACCTGGCACAGTACTATGCAAAACCGCTGTGTCTGCTGAATTCAATTATCCCTTTTTTAATTGAAGAATGCCCTAAAATACACAGTGTTGTTGACCGCTGCGCCTACAGAACCGATCTTTACTTCAGCATTTGGGAAGAGCTGTATAATTACACCCGGACCTGGGTGGCCAGCGAGTGGGACCTGCTCTTTGTGATCAAAAAATCGGATATCATTGAAGCGGCCGGTGTCGCTGAAAAGTCGGAAAAACCAATGCTAGCCCCCATGGGGCAAGAAATAAGAGCTCATTTAAAAAAGAAAGAAATGGATTATACAGATGCCGTCAAGGTAATCTGTGATGATGATGGGGTAGTACCCATAGCAGTTAACGATATCGTTCTGCCGCTTAAGTGCAATCTTGATAACCAGCTCCTATATAGATTGCAGGCTGTTTTAAGATCGCATACTGAAAAAAGAAAAATCACCAGCCGCGGTATGAAAAGCGGCAAGATTGATACAAGGCGTTTATACAGGGCACCCGTGAAGGGAAATATATTTATGCATCATAAGACCAATTACGAAATGACCAATGACATTATCCTTGTCGTTGACGCTTCGGGCTCAATGGGTGAACTAAAGTGGGAAACTATCCAAATGGTTTATGCCACGCTGTATAAAGTTTTAATTAGCTACAATAAAAATACCAGGGTATTTGCCTATAACGATTCCAAAGGAAAATGCGAATTAACCGATCTCTCCCCCCAAAAAGGCGAACTGTATACCGTTCGCCCCCAGGGTAAGACGGCTTCAGGCGAGGCGATTATCGCCACGGCAATGATGCTCAAAAGAAACAAAAACAAATACCCATATATTATCCACATCACAGACGGTGCCTCCAACTGGGGAAGTGATGTGAAATATGCCATCGATTATTGCCGCAAGAAAAAAATAAGCTTGATGACGTTGGGTTTTGGATGCAAGCCGGAAAGCAAAGAGGCATTGAAGAAGGAATACGGCAACCAGGTACAGTTTATTGACAACCTGAATGAAATGCCCAGAAAATTCGGCAGCCTACTGGCTTACGGTAAAGTCATTTAATAGACTGTACGTTGGTGCCGGTAAACTGGTGCCGGGTGTTGAAAGGTTGAAAGTTGTCTTTGCTGGTGCCGGGTGTTAAAGTTAAAAGTTAAAAGTTGGGCCCGCTAGTGCCGGTTGTTGAAGTTAAAAGTTAAAAGTTGGGCCCGCTAGTGCCGGTTGTTGAAGTTTGAAAGTTGAGAACGATCCCAGGAGAAATGGAGAAAGTAATTCGGGTGATGGCAAAATATTTTTCACAATAGCAGTAAGCTATTATCACAATAATAGGGGTAAATGGGAGAGATAAAATGGAAGAATTAATCAAGAAAATTATTAATCTTGAGTGGAATGCTTTTACAAATGTACAGAATATCGGAGGAAAAGCCAGCTGCCAGGAAGATGCACAAACTTTTAAAACCATGCGCACAGGCCAGTTTATTAGCTGGTCGAATAACGCCCTGGAAAGCTATTTAATCGACCTTCTACAAGCCAAGGCCAATGGAAGGGATCTAATATCAGAAAAATATGCCCGGATGATGAAATCAACCTCACCGGACGATTATGCCCGGATAGAACACTTGCTGCCGGGTTTGGACCCGGAGGTCACCCAGTTGATGGATAAAATCATGGAAATTGAACTGGCCTGGCAGGAAGAGGTTATCAAAGCATACCCTTATGTCACCAAACAAGGAAGGCCACTCTATAGCCGGGAGGATAACAAATTTTTCACATCCTTTGAAACATATTTGCGCAGTGAACTGGCTACTTATTCAAGCAAAACTCTTAAATTGTATTATGAAAACCGGGTTGATCAAAAGAACAAAGATATTAACGGCGCCAAAATAACCCTGGAGTATACGGTCAAGCAGTATGGCTATAAATCCTTGGAAGATGCGAATAAAAAAATAGCCCTGGTAAGTAGGCAGTAGCAAGTGAGGGGCGGTTAAGCAGGAAAATCAATTATGCAGGATAATAATTAAGCAGGTTCGGTTTAAGCAAGTTAAAGTTAAAGCAGGTGTACCAATGCACCTGCTTTAACTTTAACCGGACTTTTTTATAAAGGAATGGGATACCAGGTAATGCTTTATTGTGAAAACCGTAATAATTAAAATTACTAAAATATAAACGGTGCTAAAATAACCCTGGAGTATAAGGTTAATCAATTGGTTATCAATCGATGACAGAGGCAAATGTAATAACAGGTTTATCAAGATCCGTAATTGAAGATAGCTTTGCTATATAAAACAAAAAACTATCAATTAGATATTAGGGGCGTATTTATCAAACCGAATGATTAAAATTTTTCCGGTAAAGCTTTTTTCATTTTCCTCCATAACGTGGCTTGGCTTATGTTTAACATTTGGGCCATTTTTTTCCTGTTCCAATTAACTTTTTCTCCTACCTTAAGCAAAAGATCACGTTCCGAAGCAAACCTAGCCTCAGATAAAGTTTGTTTATTGATATGAACAGTGTCAAGGGGCTCTGATTTTGCATGGCTGAGTGTAAGTCCGCATCTTATTTCCTCAAAGAGTTCTTCCAATGGGAAAGGGGAGGGTTGATGATAAGTTGTAAGGGCAACATATCTTTCAGCAAAGTTTTCCAATTCGCGAACATTTCCGGGCCAGGGATAATTAGCTAATAATGATAAATCTTTAAGAGTATTGATATTAGTATGTGATTTTATCGCAAACTTTTTTACAAAGTAATTAAATAATAAGGGTATATCTTCCGGGCGTTCCCGCAGTGGAGGGATACGCAAAAGAAGGACATTTAAGCGAAAATATAAATCCTGACGAAATACCCCTTCTTGTATAGCCGTCTCAAGGTTGTTGTTGGTCGCGGCGATAATTCGGACATTAATAGGTATTATTCTTGTTCCTCCCAATCTTGAGATTTCCTTCTCCTGAATAACCCGTAATAATTTTGCTTGCAATTCAAGGGGCATGGTACCTATTTCGTCAAGAAAAAGTGTCCCTTCATGCGCTAGTTCAAAAATCCCTTGTTTGCCAGCCTTTTTGGCGCCTGTAAAAGCGCCTTCTTCATAACCAAAAAGTTCACTTTCAGCTAGCTCTTTAGGTAAGGCAGAACAGTTAACAGAAACAAATGGACCCTTAGCTCGTGAGCTTAGTTTATGGATACTATGGGCAAATATTTCTTTTCCCGTACCTGTTTCGCCATAAAGAAGAACTGTTGAATCGGTATTAGCAAAGGCGGACGCTTTTTCTTTAGCCAGTCTTATGGTTTTGCTGCTACCAATAATATCATTAAGGGAAAACTTGGCAACCAAACCCTTGTTAGACAATTGCTTACGTATTTTATATTCGATTGATTGTAACTGTGAAGTTTCTGTAAAGGTGATAATAGTTTTGTTTTGGGGATCTTTTAAGGAAGAACGAACTATATTGGCTACGATGCTTCCTTCTTTGCGTGGAAGCAATAGCCCAAGATGGGGGGTATTTATTTGATCATCAACTGCCGTTTGTAAAGAAGCAACACCATCAGGAGAAATAATGTCATGTAATACATTAAATAAATCTTTGTTCAACAGATTAGCCTTATCAGCTTTAAAAATCTGACAAGCACAGTTGTTAATATAGGTAATATTGTGGTCTTTATCAAGGAAAATAAACCCTTCGTGCAATAAATCCAGTAATAATTGGAATTCTCTAATGTACTCTTTTTCCTTTTGAATAGCTCTGAACACATCAAGTGCCTTCCAAATGGACCGAATAATTGTATCCTTTTTCATTTGTATTATTTCGTAGGAAAGCGATAAGTCCGAAGCATGGCTGGCAATCAATACGCCACCTACAACAACATCGGGATTAAACCTTTTGACTTCATGAATGGTATCGAGCGCATCTTGTCTGGAATGATAATAAAATTTAGCAACCTCAATACCAAGAACACGCGGCCAATCGCTTAGTTCATATTCCTGTGTATGGTGAGTAACTAGGGCAATTCTTCGACCTTTATTACGAGCGGTTTTTAAAGCATCTAAAACGTTGGAAAAGGTAACGGAGCGAGCTATAACAGGTATATTAAGGTGTTCAGATAAAAGTTCTACTGTATCAACGCGACTAATAAGAATATCACACTTTTTTTCGAGCTTTTTTGCGGCGGCCAATATTTCTTTTTCATCCAGTGGGTCAGGTTGAGCAATCTCCATGCTCCCTATATCGTTCTTAAAATCTTGATAAGCTTCTGAACAAATATCGATTAAATGAGAATGGAAAATAATATGACCAATTCTTGGAATCATTCAGGTAGCCTCCTCAGATATCTCAAAACTTATGGCAGTAGTTTCAATATATTTTATCGACGGTGGCTCTATAGCACCGAAATATTCAGGCTGATAGAAAACATAAAATAAAACATTTATAGTTTCAATTATGAAAGAAGTGGTTTAGTAATGAATGCAAGTCTTTCATTATTAAAATATTTACCAAAAAGCAATAAACCCAACTTTTGTATAATAATTGCATGTTCCTAGGCGTTTTCTTTAAAATTTTTCATACTATTCAAAAGGTGGTATAATATTTGCAATATTCAGTAAAGTATAGTTTAATAAGTTGATATGCTGGCTGATAGATTTTATATATCCAATGTATTTGTTATTTCTAACAGTGATATTCTAATGTTTAAATTGTGACTTGTTCTATCTTTTGCTAAATATTGCTTCTATATCCCAGGTCGTTAATCCTGCTATTGGGGTTTGCACTACAACCATAGTATAAAGGGACAATCTATGTGTATAAAAGATTGAAAATTAAGATAATTTGGGGTATTTGTAAATATGCTTAATGATAACATAATAAGCTGTCAAATAATGCTAAATAATTTAATTAAAAAAACAAAAAAATAAACACGAAAGGAGGTGGTATTGTGGCTAATTGTGCAGAATGTAAGTCGTTCTTTCCAATTCCAGAAAGCGAGGATGATTTTGAACAGGGTAAAGGTGATTGTATACGTGAAGAAAAGGACCCAAAAGGCAAGTTTTGGTTGTCTAAACCGGTAATGAGTGATATGCCAGCAGATAATTGCAAATATTTCACTAAAAAACTTGCTAATTAACCTTTTAATTTATATAAGGAGGGTTATTTGTTTATGGCAAATAGGCATCATCCAATTGAGTTTAATGGCAAAATTATCGATTTTCCTTATGAAAACCCGGCAGAGGAAAATATACCGGAAGAAGAACTTCACCAGAATCTGGCGCGCCCGATTACTGAAAGAACAAAAAGACTTAAATCCAGGTGCCGTTGGAAGCATGCAACAGCTGGAGAATTTGTGGATGAAGGCGTAAGAGCGGGAATAGAGCGGATGCGTTTAATTACCGAGGCACATAAACAATCCGAGGGGAAGCCGCAGGTAATCAGAAGGGCTTTAGGCCTGGCAAATATTCTAAACAAGTGTACCGTAATCTTGCAGGAAGACGAACTTATCATTGGATATCATGCGGAACACCCCAGCTATGTTCCACTGTATCCAGAGCTGGCTTACATGGCTGTGCAGGACTACATTCAAAGCCCGAAGTATGCCCCGTTGCCCGTGGAAGAGGCTATGGAAATAAATGAGTACTGGAAAAAATATTCCTTGCAGTCTCAGTGTGAAGCTTATTTTACAGAGGAAGAATTGTTTCAGATGTACCAGGTAAGCACAATAGAAGCGCCTGAATTTGCCACAGGATATAACAGTATTATACCCCCGTATGAAACAGTGTTGGAGGATGGCGTGCTGAAAAGGATTGAGTTGGCCGAACAGCACATCAAGGAAGCAATGGAAAAAATGGCCGAGCCGTATTGGAATGCCCCGGAAAGATTGCAGTGGATATCAAAAATTGATGAATGGAAAGCAATGATCATTGCCGGCAAGGCTGTTATTGCCTGGGCCAGGCGCCATGCCCGGCTGTGCAAGATCGTCGCGGAACATTTTGAAACTAATCCCAAGAGAAAAGATGAATTATTAATGATCGCCGATATTTGCCAGAGAGTGCCGGCTGAGCCTTCTACAGGCCTCAGGGATGCAATGCAGTCCAAATGGTTTACTTATCTTATTTGTCATGCCATTGATCGGTATGCTAGTGGGTACGCCCAAAAGGAAGACAAATTGTGCTGGCCGTATTACAAAGCCAGTGTAATTGAAAAAACGTTCCAGCCAATGACTCATGAGGACGCGGTTGAACTCTTTGAGTGCGAGCGGTTAAAAATTTCTGAACATGGTGCCGGTAAATCAAGAGGATATCGGGAAATCTTTCCGGGATCCAATGACTTGTTTATTCTTACAATTGGCGGTCTGAACCGGGACGGCAGTGATGGTTGCAACGACTGTACCGATGCCATTCTTGAGGCGGCGAGAAATATCAGAACTACGGAGCCTTCTATCGTATTCAGGTGGCACCCTAAAGGTCGTGAAAAGACAAAACGCCGTGTTTTTGAATGCATAAGGGATGGATTGGGCTATCCCTCGATTAAGCATGACGGCGTTAATACAGCGCAAATGCTTTATTATGGTCAGTTCAGCATGAATAATAACGGTGCCACCCCGGAGGAAGCTCATGACTGGGTCAACGTCCTCTGCATGTCCCCCGGTCTTTGCGGCAGAAGAAAGAGCCAAAAGACCAGGACGGAGGGTGGGGGCGCCATCTTCCCGGCCAAAATTTTTGAAGTCACACTAAATGACGGGTTTGACTGGAGTTACGCAAATGCGCAGCTTGGACCGCACACGGGTGATCCCAGAAATTTTAAAACCTTTGAGGATCTATGGGAAGCATTCAGGATACAGTACAGGTATGCTTGTGACCTTGGTGTCAGATCGAAAGACGTGTCGCGGTATTTTGAGATCAGGCAACTTCAAATGCCCTTTGTTTCCATGCTTGACGATGGCTGTATGGAATTAGGTATGGATGCCATGGAATTGTCTGAGCAACCAAATGGTTGGAAGAATCCCATAACATCTGTTGTGGCGGGGAATTCACTGGTTGCCATTAAAAAGTTCATTTACGACGAAAAAAAATATGCAATGGATGAGTTGCTGACGGCACTACATTGCAATTGGGAAGGCTACGAAGAAATGAGGCGTGATTTTTTGAATGCGCCCAAGTGGGGAAATGACAATGAATATGCCGATGCGGTAATTAAGCGTTACTATGAAGACATTCTTGCCGGAGAAATGAGGAAAATAACAAATTATTCGGCCGGTCCTGTGATGCCGGTAGGACAGGCGGTGGGACTCTATATGGAAGTCGGTGCCCGGACCGGCCCGACACCTGATGGTAGATATGGCGGTGAGGCTGCCGACGACGGCGGTATCTCCCCGTACATGGGAACCGATAAAAAAGGCCCGACTGCAGTATTGAGGTCCGTTTCCAGAGTTGATTCCAGTTCGCAAAAAGCTAACTTGTTGAACCAGCGCCTGTCGGTTCCGATCATGAGGAGCAAACATGGCTTTAAAATCTGGAAGGCTTACATGAGTACTTGGTATGATTTGAATATTGACCATGTCCAGTTCAATGTAGTCAGCACGGCTGAAATGAGAGCCGCCCAAAAAGAACCGGAAAAACATCAGGATTTAATTGTACGTGTGGCTGGATTCAGTGCGCGTTTTGTGGATATTTCCAAGTATGGTCAGGAGACGATTATCGCAAGGACTGAACAGGATTTTGGGCCTGAAGACCTTGAGTTTTTGAATGTTGGCGAACTGGGTTAAGAAACAGCTTGTAGGGACTTCATGCTTTTGTGCAAGAATCTTATGACTATGCTTAAAAGGAGGAAGTGTTATATATGGCTGAAACATTAAAACTTACACATAGATCAGCCGACATCAGGCTTGAGCCGGGGACATCAAAACCTTGCTTAAAATGTAAATGGGGAATTGAGGATCCGACGGACCCCTCTAAAGGTCAATGCATTGGATCCCGTACCAAAATGGGCAGCATCTGGAAAAGGCTAATCAAAGATTATTATAATATGACCTGTGATAAATTTGAAGAAGGCGAAGTTTATTTCAGAGACCACGTATAAAAAAAAGAATGACAACGTGTACCTGTTTTAACAGAATGCACGTTGTCTTAAATTATTAATTGGTCCAAAGGAGTGCATACGTAATGACCATAAATAATAACATTTTGATTCCAGAGCAAGATCCGTTTTTCTATGTTAGTAGGGAAACCCGGGATATGTTAAACAAAATAAAAATAATTTCCGATAAACACCCTGTTAATGTACTGGTTACGGGAAAGCAGGGTTGCGGCAAATCTTCTCTGGTTCGTCAATTCGCCGCTGTTTATAACCGCCCCTTGGCCAGTTTCCAAATTGGCATTTTAGCCGAACCAGGTCAGCTGTTTGGTGAATATGTACTCAAAGAGGGTGAAACAAGCTATCGCCCTTATTTATTTCCCGAAGCTATACAGACTCCCTCTTGCGTAATACACCTTGAAGAAATCAACCGGCCCGAACATCCCAAGGCCTTAAATATGCTGTTTTCACTGCTCGCTGAAGATAGGCAGGTTTGGATGGATGAATTGGGGATGCTGAAAGTTGCTGATGGAGTAACCTTCTTTGCCACAATGAACGAAGGTGAGGAATTCATCGGTACTGAAATGCTGGACCCCGCCTTAAGGGATCGCTTCTACACTGTTTTAATGGACTATATACCTGAAGATGTTGAAGTTGAGGTCTTGGCACAAAAAACAGGTATCAGCAGGGAGCAATCCCGTGAAATTATAGAGATAGTAAACAAACTGAGAGGACATTCAGAACTACCTATGGATGTTTCAACCAGAACCAGTTTAATGATTGCGGAACTGGTTGCAGTCGGGGCTACGACTAGAGAAGCTATTATATTCAGTATGCAAACAAATAAGGAGTACTTGGAATCTATTCTTTTAACCCTACATCTTGAAAAAAA
>JGI2924J29684_1077384_pt1 | contig 16465 bp, 17 predicted proteins | sample BenlonsequencITS_FD_29684 | JGI IMG/M metagenome (IMG submission 29684)
GCAGGATTTCATCTACTACAACACAAAGTCTAAACCTGATGGTTCAATTTTCGGTACATCAAGATGGGGTGGCTATAGCCAACCAACAGATTGGTACGCTGAATTATATGTTGATCCTAAGGATGGTATCATCAAAGAAACACGTAAGCTTTGTAAAAAGCTGAATGTCCCTTTCTCGCGTGATAGATTCAAATATTACTGGCAATCAGATGCGCCACCAGAAGGCATAAAACACCTTCAAGGCCTCATCTGGCATGTGCGTATATCTGGCATTTGGTATGAAATTGAATTGTCAAAACCTCCACTCAATGAGCGTGGTTTTGCAATTGATATCTCCACTTTATATGCAAACCTGAAAAGCAAAAACAAACAGACGGAAGATGGCATTAAAATCCGCCGTAAGCATCAATTCTCAAAAAAGGAGCTAAAAGCACTTAATCTTTCAAACTCCCACTAAGCTGACAAAAAGAAAAGCACTGCCCCTTTTCAGGAGCAGTGCTTTTTATCTCATAATGAGAACTAACTTTATCAGTTCCCTTAGAATCCATACACAAGTGACAAACGAGTCGCAGTGTCTGTTTCTTCAAATCCTGCAGGAGGGTTTGTGTCATGACGCACTTCATAAGAAGCACGGCCAGATAGTGCATCACTAAATTTAGATGTCACAGCCAAAATGTTTGAAATCTGTGTCGATTCCTCAGCGTACATCACACTTGTTGAGTTAGACAAAGTCACACTGTCATTAAAAGCGTGGGAGAATTCAGATCCTGCAAACACTGAAAATGATGTCAGTGTGTCAGCTGGAATCGTTGCTTCGCCTTCTACAATAATAGGCTTAACTTCATCATACTTCACACCTGGACCACCGCGTACAGTCCACTTTGTCTGCTCGCCTGTTAGCACGTGATACCCAAGACCAGCACCAAGGAAAGAGCGAGAGTCAAAGCCTGTAAATTCATCGCGTTCGTGAGTGATTTTACCAAATCCGAACAACCGGTCATTGATCTCACGGTCAACATTCAGACCACCATAAATACGGTTTTTTGATTCAACGCCGTCAATTTCCCCATAGTCCACGGCTGCTTCACCACCAAAAACCCATGGGCCTGATGTTTTAGCTAGTTTCAAACCAAGCCCAATATCACGTGTATCTGTGTTACCTGAAGTTTGACCGGCACTTAACGCACCCTCACCTGTCCAACCAGATTTTGTTTCCTCTGCAAACGCAGTCGAACTGACACTAGCAAGCAAAGCTACTGAAACTAAATAATTTTTCATAATCTACATTCCTGTTAAACGCCTCTATAGGAAGGCGGCGCAGACTACTATCACTCGCTTTTGAACAGTAAAGTAACAAATCATTCATCTGCCGCTCATCATTGCAGCAATCGCTGATTTCTCGCTATTTACGGCGAGTTTAGACGTTTCGAAACTGCACGAAGGTTCAAGATGCAGCAAAAATAACACACAAAATCCAGATGCTTTTCGTAAACAAGACACCATCTATTGAAAGGAATGAGTTGCAAATTGACGCCTAATCAGTGTTGAACAGTCAGAATGGATGCATAATCGGATAGGATAGCAAAATGGTAAAACTCCTTTTTCTCGCGGGCAGTAAACGCAAAGAGTCTTTAAACAAAAAACTAGCTCTACACGCGAGCAAACTCGCTGCAGATATGAATGTCGAAGCCACTTTCATCGATCTTGCAGATTTTGACATGCCAATCTTATGCGAGGATCTGGAAGCAGAACATGGCATGCCGGAAAATGCTCAAAAACTAAAACAGCTATTCAATGATCATGATGGCTTTTTCATCGCTTCACCTGAATACAATAGTTCTTTCTCTGCCCTACTTAAAAACTCACTTGATTGGGTCACACGCCCCAGCCCTGAAGCTGAACCTAAATGGGTGCCGTTCAAGGGGAAAGTTGCTGCTATCTCTGGCGTATCTCCGGGCGGTCTTGGAGCCTTAAGAGGCCTCGTGCCGCTGCGCATGTATCTGGGTAATATCGGCGTGCATGTTGTGCCAACCCAAGCGGCTATCTCAAATGGCTTTACAGCATTCAACGAAGAAGGCGCATTGGCGCATGAGCCGCAAATTGCCATGTTTAACGCAGTTCTCCATGACCTCATCAATACAACGCGTAAAATGAACGCATAAAGCATCTCAATCAGACAGATTGTCCCACAGCTTATTCGTCGCGTGGGACGATCTGGTTTCTCTTGATATATTGCATCCCGACGGATGGAGACTTGCAATTGACCCGCATACAACGCACCGCAAATGAACGCCGCGCTCAGATAAAAGCTGATGCCGCTGCAATGGGAATCGACGAAGAATATATATCAACACTGGTCGATACATTTTATGATCGTGTTCGCGTCCACCCCGAACTTGGACCTGTTTTCAATAATAAAATTGGTGACAATTGGGATGCACATCTGGATACGCTAAAACGCTTCTGGTCTTCTGTTGCCCTCAATGCAGGCACATATCATGGTCGTCCTGTTCCAGCACATATGGAAGTTACGCAGGCAAAAGAGGAACAATTTGCCATCTGGCTGTCCCTATTTCGCCAAACGCTAGAAGATACTGCAGCCACACCTGAAGCCGTAGAATACTTCTATGAACGCGCCAACCGCATCGCCAATAGCCTGAAACTGGCCATGTTCGGCATTAAGGGAATTCCAGGGCCAATGTCTGGCAATTAAACCCGCGTGACGCTAGCTGCAAAACATCCGGGCTTTGCATAATGCATGTGTAGATAATCCACTTGAGGAATTGAAAACATCTGCGCGATAGATTTCTCCAACTCTGTTCCCACAACAACATCTGCATTGACCATCATATGATTGACCGAAAATGCACGTACGGACATTAATCGCCCTCTCATTAATTGTGGGACTTCACCAATATCTGGTTTTGCCTGCTCAACACCTTGACGCACATATATAGCATGGCTGGACGCATAGGGGGAATTTACAGGTAAATGTGCATGCTGGACAAGAATAACCTCTTCTCCTTGTACCGCATCTTCCAAACTAACCCGGCAAGGCGCGCCAGGATAAGATGTCGCTTTACGGCGAACCGCTTTATGCGCCATCAAATCTTCATCAGACAGTGAAAAAAGATGTTTAAAAGGCTCTGGTGAAAGTGCATGAAATTGGAATGACATTGAAATACCTCGCTATTTTATCGCTCTTTCATAAAAATAGCTTAGCGTTTCAATTTCTGCTCGCCGATTTCGGACTTGGAATTTTCCTAAGCCACCTCAAAAGTCACATCACTCCAGCGCTGTAATTCTTCGATTAAAGCCTCCGCTTCTCCATGCTCACTGGTTGGTTTTGTCACCACCACACGCTCGAGGACAATACCCTTATTAGACATCACTTCTAGGGCGCTAAGTGTATGACTAATTGATCCTAAATAATTGGCTGTGACCAAGATTGCGGGCATTGCAAGGTCATAAATAAGATCAAGATGCAATTTGTTATCCGTCACCGGAGACATTATTCCGCCTGCCCCCTCAACGATGATAGGAGACCCTTCTGCCAGCAAAACACGCGAATTCACAAAAGCCAAAATGTCATCATAATCAAGAGCTTGGTTAGCTTCTCGCGCTGCTTGATTTGGCGCAACTGGTTTTTCATAGCGGCGCATACAGATACGATTTACATTTTCAGGGGTAATCTTTTCCCCCATTGCAGCCAGCAATTGCCCAGCATCAGATTGAGCAAGGTCGCTTTCTCCAAATCCGCTCATCAACGGTTTGACAGCATGCGGATTAAGACCTTGCTCCCGCCATTCGTTTAGCATTTTAGATGCAACAAATGTCTTGCCAATATCCGTGCCGGTGGCCGTGATAAATACGCTACTCATTTTGGTGTCCCGTTATATATTTAATACATCTTTTGGTAGATGTTTTTTTAAACTGTTAGCCAAAGCCAACACATCGTCAAGCTCGTGTGAGGCAGAAAAAGCGATACGCAAACGCGAACTACCATCGGGCACAGTTGGCGGCCGAATAGCAGATACATGGAAGCCGTCTTCTAGCAATTTAGCTTGCACTTTCAAGGCAATGCTTGCTTCGCCCAGCAAGATTGGGACAATGGTACTCGTGGGTTTTGGCAGCCCCAACGCATCTGTAAATGCGGTTGTTTTCGCCATAACATTTTTAGCTAAATGCGTGTCTTCATTGATAATATTGACGGCTTCTAGCGCTGCTCCCAAAACTTGAGGCGGCAATCCTGTTGTGAAAACAAAAGTGCGCGCACGGCTTATCATCAACTCAATAAATGCCGCAGGACCACACACATATCCCCCATAAACTCCTACAGCTTTAGACAGCGTGCCCATCTGGATAAGCGCCGGATTATTCTGCTTGATAACGCCAAAACCATGGGCGTCATCTGTCATCAGCCACGCGCCATATTCTTCACAAAGGGCTTGTAATTCTTTCAATGGAGCAAGGTCTCCATCCATAGAAAACACCGTTTCAGTCATCAATAATATACGACTATCTGCCGAGATATTGTGTAATTTCTGTCGTGCATCTTCCACATCATTGTGTTTGAAGGTGCGAATCTCTGCGCCAGAGAGCTGCGCACCCGCTCTCATGCATGCATGTGAAAGTTCATCCATCACAACGACATCTGATTTACCAACCAAACAAGGTATCGCACCTAAATTTGCCATATAGCCCGAGCCAAAGACACGGCAAGCTTCCAGCCCTTTCATTTTGGCAAGTAATGTCTCTAATTCATGATTAAGTGGACTATCACCAGACACTAACCGAGATGCCCCAGCACCTGCACCATAGCGAATAGCTGCTGCTCCTGCTGCTGCCACAACTCGTGTGTTTTGAGAGAGGCCCAGATAGTCATTATCGCAAAAAGAAATTGCGGGTATTCCATCACGCACAATAGCCCCACCAACGCCGCGCGATGTGGGGATAAGTCCACGCTTTAAATCTTTTGCGTGAAGTTTATCGAGTTTTGCTTGCGCAAATGCATTCAATTCATCAACTTGGCGAGAAATAACAGGCCCCAATATGGTTTATGGTAATGCATTTGGCATACACCAGAGCATCAAAAGCGTAGAAAGTTGTAAAATGAGTTCAGATAAATCCAAAATCGAATGGCTAGATACTGGTTTGGATCACATCTGGCTTCCATATACGCAGATGCAAACCAATCCCAAACCGGCCGCCGTCTCTCATACCCAAAACGCGAGCATATTTCTAGAAGACGGCACACAATTAATTGACGGAATTGGCAGCTGGTGGACCAACGTACACGGATATAATCATCCCAAACTAAAAGACGCGCTGATCAAGCAATTGGAAACCATGCCCCATATCATGTTGGGCGGTCTGGGACATAAATCAGCTTATCAATTAGCAACGCGATTGGCACAAATTACACCGGGTGATTTATCACGCACTTTTTTCGTGGAATCAGGTTCGGTCGCCGTCGAAGTCGCAATGAAAGTGGCCGTGCAATTCTGGCTAAACACCACAGGTAAGGTGCGCCCTAAATTCATGTCGTTCAAAGGCGGGTATCACGGCGATACATTCGCGGCCATGTCTGTATGTGATCCAGATGAAGGTATGCATTCTCTTTTTGGACCCGCTCTGGCAAATCAATATGTTCTCGACCTACCCGAAGATGAAGACAGTAAATTCCTGTTTGAAGACATATTGGAAGATCGCAATGACATCGCCGCAGTGATTGTTGAGCCACTTATCCAAGGTGCGGGTGGTATGCGAATGCATTCACCTGAAACTCTGCGTTATCTGCGCGACACCTGCGATAAATTTGAAAAACTTTTGATCTTCGATGAGATTTTCACTGGATTTGGCCGCACGGGTGAAATGTTTGCCGCCAATGTGGCCGGCGTTGTGCCTGATATTATGACCATTGGGAAAGCACTGACGGGCGGCGTCACACCACTCGCTGCAACAATCGTGACGGATCGCATTTATAATGTTTTCCATGCCGATGATCCCAATAAAGCGCTAATGCATGGACCAACCTTTTCCGGCCACGCCCTCGCCTGCGCAGTCGCCATGGCAAGTCTTGATCTATTGGAAGAAGAAAACGCCCTTGATCGCGTCAAAGCCATTGAAGCCCAGTTTGAACGTGAATTGCGTCCGTTGGAAGCACGCGATGATATCAAGCAAGTGCGCATATTAGGAGCTGTCGCAGCTGTGGAACTGGTCAACGGATTTGATCTTGCCGCCATCCGCCAGCGCTTTATCGATAATGGTGTCTTTATCCGTCCGCTGGGCAATGTGATGTATCTCTCACCATCTTTTTCAACCACGCCGGAAGAGATTTCATCACTGACAGGTGCGATTATTGAGATGGTAGAATATTTGGCGGGGTGAGTGAGATTAATTTCAAGCTAAACGTCCCCAAAACGACTCAGCTTGCCCATTCCCTCCAACGCAATAATCCAACACAATATTCCACGAGCCTCATCACCTTTTGAGGCTCATAACTTACGGCAAAAAAACTTATATTTGCGCAATATATGAAATACTTTGCACGCCCTTATTTTAAATAATTTGAATAATATTCAATATGATAAGCAGCGCTGAATTTATAACAATTCCACATGTGCGACTAATTTACCAATACTGCAATTTTACCTTTAAATTTCTTGAAAAGATGACTCTTTTGTAATATAAAATGCCTGCTTTCGAAGATGCCTTACTCTACATTTCCCCTGCATCATATTAACCATAAAAAATGTTGGCACTTCGATATTTATTTGTTGAATATAGATGAGGCTCACTCATGAAGTGCCGTCACTGTCAGACCGAACTAGAGCACATGTTTTGTGATCTAGGATTTGCTCCCCCTTCCAACTCTTACATTTCCCAAGATCATGATAACGCACCTGAAACGTGGTACCCTTTAAAGGTCATGGTGTGTGACAATTGCTGGCTTGTTCAGACACAAGACCATGCAAAACGTGAGGAATTTTTCTCGAACAATTATGCCTATTTCAGTGCCACTTCCAAAAGTTGGTGTGATCATGCCAAACGCTATGTAAGCGACATGACGAGCCGTTTCGGACTAGATCATCATTCTATGATCTGCGAAATCGCGGCAAATGATGGCTATCTGCTGCAATACGCGCTCCAATCCAATATCCCCTGCTATGGTATAGAACCGACATCCAGCACAGCTGAAGCTGCGCGCGAAAAAGGCATTGAGATATACGAAGAATTTTTTGGCGAAGAATATGCCAGACACCTCGTTAGCGAGGGCAAATCGGCCGACCTAACAACCGCCAATAATGTGCTGGCGCACGTACCCGATATCAATGATTTCGTGCGCGGATTTTCTATTCTTCTAAAAGAAGATGGCGTCGCGACTTTTGAGTTTCCTCACCTTCTAAATCTGATCTCAAAGCTTCAATTTGATACCATTTATCACGAACATTATTCCTATCTTTCATTGCTTGCTGTGCGCCGCATATTTGCAGCCAATGGTTTGCAAGTGTTCGATGTTGAAGAATGGTCTACACATGGTGGATCATTGCGCGTCTTCGCACAACGCAGTGACACCGGCACACGCCCTATAAGCGACGCCGTTGAAGACATCATTGCAAAAGAACGCGCCGCAAATCTGGATGAGCTTTCTGGTTATTTAGATTTCCAGAGCAAAGCTGAAAAAGTCAAAAATGAGCTCCTCAAATTCTTGATCAAAGCTAAAGAAGAGGGAAAAACCGTTGCAGCTTATGGAGCGGCTGCCAAAGGCAACACGTTCATGAACTTCGCGGGCGTGCACCCCGACCTCGTTCAATTCGCTGTTGACAATGCAACCGCCAAACAAAACAAGCGCATGCCGGGAAGCCATATCCCAATTGTCTCTTCAGCGATGATATTGTCTGCAAGACCTGACTATGTGTTGATCTTGCCGTGGAATTTGAAAGATGAAATATCCAGCGCGCTTAGCCAGATATACACTTGGGGCGGCAAATGTGTCATCGCCATCCCTGAAATCATGATTTTCTAATTCGCAAACTTAGCCGCAGAATCTTTGGCCCAACCATTGATTCTGCGCTATAGCTTTGACAGCTCAACAAACGGCTTGAACGGCCAGATTAATTGCGCTGATTGCCTCTTACATTTAAATAAAGTATTTGTGAGCTTTGGTTGGGGAAATAAAATGAAACTTCATATGCCATTGATAACTGTGATTTGGCTGGCGTTAGCTGCATGTCAGTCCAATACAGATGCTCTCTCACCCAAAGATTTAAGTGCAATCAAAACGTCCTCGGCAAAATGGGTGGAAACCTATAACAACAATGATTGGGCGGCGTTAGCAGAACTCTTTGCACCCGACGCGATCATGATGCCACCCAACAGCCCTGAAGTGATCGGCCGCACCGCTATCGCAGATTGGGAGGCTAAATTCGAGCAAGGGTTTAGTATCGCATTCGATATACAAACAATTGACGGGAATGCGGACCAAGCCATTGTGAGAGGTCGCTCTTGCGTCTTTATACCTTTAGAATCTGGTGAAACAGGCGTGGATATCGGAAAATTCCTAGAAGTCAGACAAAAGCAACCAAATGGTGACTGGCTCATCACCTATGATATTTTCAATTCTGACCTCGCAATGAACAGCGACCTTCAAGACACGTGTCCGTTTGCTGACAAAGAATAGACCAGAGTTCTATTTCAAAATGAGAATTCTAAACCGTCATTTCATCTCTTCCCGATTGACCTTACAGCGACAATAAACAATGCTCCGCGCCACTCGAATTTCGTCATCAACGGCAGCGCACCTTCATGAAAAATATCCAGATCACTTATCCGGCCTCCTATCAAAAACGCGTTGAAGCTGCGATTGAAAAAGCCTGTCCAATTGATTGGCACAGAGAAGCTGAACCAGACGAGACACGCGAAAGTGTGCTGGTTTTGCTGGAAGATGGCGAAGGCCAATCCCTCATGGATGCCGCGCAAAATATTTTTACATCAAAAGACCAATGGCGCTTAACTGTCATGGATGTGGAAGCGACTTTGCCGCGCAATGAAGTGACCAAATCTGACGATGATAAGGAAGAAAAGAAAAACCCCAAACAAGCCATGCGCGAAGCGCTCGTCGAGGAAGTGATGGGCGGCAGCAAGCTGACAATCGATTTTGTCGTACTCACAATTTTATCTGCCATTGTGGCAGCGATCGGGTTGAATGAGAACAATGTCGCCGTGGTCATCGGGGCGATGGTAATTGCGCCTTTGCTGGGGCCAATTCTGGGTTTTAGCCTCTCGTCTGCGCTTGGCTCCAGCCCTCTTATGCTAACGGCGGCCAAAACGGCGGTGTCTGGCCTTGCTATCGGATTTGGGACAGTCTTTGTGCTGGCCTTAATATTCCCCGTAAATCTGGAAAGCCAAGAGTTGATTTCCCGCACCAATATCAATCCTGAAGTGATCGCACTCGCGCTAGCGTCCGGTGCAGCGGCTGCCCTGTCTTTAACTGGTGGATTATCCTCATCCTTGGTGGGCGTCATGGTTGCCGTTGCACTCTTGCCGCCATCGGCAGCGTCCGCGATGTATCTAGGGTCTGGTGATACGAGAAATGCACTCACAGCAGCAATATTGGTGTTGCTCAACGTTGTGTGTGTTTTGTTATCCACTCAGATTGTGTTCGTTTGGAAAGGCGTGCAGCCGCGCCGCTGGCTGCAACAACAAAACGCTGCAAAATCACGCAAGATAAACATTGCTGTATGGGCCGTATTATTGATCGGCCTTTTCGCGCTTGGTTATTGGGTCAGCAATCATGGCGAACTCTTGGAATCCACTTTTTTGTAGACCTCATTTAAGCCATTGAATTAAGACTGCGCCAATGTGTTCTGTTATTTAGCTAAGACCAAACTAGAACCAAATCTCTGCGCGGTGGAGCGGTAATTTTCCATACCGGCCCGCCAGTGACATAACACGATAATTGCCAGCATCACTCCAACCTGCGCGCCCTGTCTGACTTGCGGCATTGGCACAGAATGCAGCAAGATAAGCTGACTGCTCCGCTTGTGGATCATAATAATAGCGCACAGACCGCGCTTTTGCAGGATCATAATCAACCACATCAATGCCCAGCACTTTAAAGCCAGCAGACTTTAATTCATTGGCGATTATCTGCGCATCCGCATACTGGCTTTTATCCGAAATGTGCAGATAAACTTCTGTGATTTCAAAATCTTTTACAATTTTCGCCTGCTCAATCACAGGTTCGGCGGGCGCTTCTACAGTGCGGCTTGGCACCCGAGGAGGTGCCTGTGTTGGATTTCGACTTCCAGGCCTAATAGGCTCGTTTGTGACTGGCGGCGGCTGCGTAACAGATGGAGCTTCCTCCACAACATCTCCAATAGAAGGCTCTATCATAGCGATCTGGTCAAATGGCGCATCATCATAATCACACGCCTGACCGACACTGCACACGGAAGTTTTGGCTTCGTCACATATGACACCAGATTTTTCCCGTGCTTCGGCATCGCGCCAGCTGATAAATTTACGGACCTCTTCAGGTGCTTCTGCTAGTTGCGCACCGATTGCACCAATGCGTTCAGATGCCAAGCAAGAATACACCGCACGCGAAACAAAATCCTCCGCGAGCACCTGACTATAATCACTAAAACGTTCTTTTTGTTCTGGAGCAAAAGCTGTGAGCTCTGCGATATTCTCATCAATGGGAATAACGGCTGTTTCATTGCCATTATAAAAACGTGCTTTGGCCAGATCACGCCGCACAGATTGACGAATAAAGACGACATGATCAGCCTCGCTATGAACGATAGAATCGCGCGAATTTAGCTTATCATACGCGTCTTCTAGCATACGCCCAGATACGCGGGTCGCATTCTCAGATTGGCTTTCATAATCTTCTGGGATTTCATGCTTGTTCAGCGCCAAGCTTTGACGGCCACTTGCCCATTGCTCTGCGGCGCCAACAATGACTTTCATATCGTCAGTCTGCACATTTAATTCAGCGAGCGTGCTTGCGGCTTCTTCTTTCGCCACCCATGCGCCAAACCCCACAATAATGGCAGCAATCGTTGCCAATGCAGACGCGATTGATAAGCCGCCCAATAGAGCAACTCTAGCCCGTTCCTTTTTCAGACGCTTCACATGCGCAATCTGACTGGCGTCTATATATGCGGTAATAGCTTGAGGCACGCTTTCGATTTTTTCAGTCTGCGCTTGCCAGTTTTGTGCTTGCACCAGTTGCTCACCGGTTAGAAGTACGCCACCGCCGCTTTTCCATTCTTTTGCCCGCTCTTCATAGCGCCGCAATAGGCGCAAGCGTTCCAAATCATGGCGCAATGCACGCTGCAAAGATTTAAAACCGGCATAAAAACCAGTTCCATCCCCGGAATTGAGACTGAAAAAATGGATGTAATTGAGCCGAGATAATTCCGGCGGCACATCCTTTGCCGTCAAAGGCTTAGGTAATAATGGGATAAGGCGTTTATTGCGCGCAACAGCTTGTTGAATTTCCCAACCACAATTTTGTGACGCGAGATAATCATCCGTCAGCACAAAAACCACTGTGTCACTGCTGGATATTAGCTCTTGTAAGCGCGCTTCCCATTGCTCCGTCGCGGCAATGTCATCACGGTCAATTTTGGGATCATAGCCTTCATCTTCCAGCATGGAGACGATCTGATTGGCAAAGTCCATATCTTTGCGGCAATAGGAGACAAAGACATTGCTGCCCGCAACGCTGGTTTCAGATAAAATATCCTGCGCCATACATCTCCCCTAACCATCACTTCGGCATCGCCGCCTGAAGTCATGATGAGAAGCTAACATGAGATCTTAACGCTGGGAACTGGTAAGGATACAATGCGCATCCAAGAGTAGTCTTAAAAATGCACTTTCTTTGCGCTCGTGTGACCAACTCTGTCCCACCAATAAGTTTTTCCACCAGACGTCTGAATGCGTGTCACAAACCAAGATATCGGAATAGAAATAACGCAGGTCACCATTGTCACAAACAAAGCCAGAGTTCTAACAAAATATCGAGGGGCTTTTTCATGCTCAGTGTTTGGGAAAATACTATATCCCATAACCAACTGACCCAAAGTCGCTTTTTGAAATCTCGTGAAACAGTAGAAGTAAATGAAGAATGACAAGAGGTTTACTACCCCCGCCCCAATAAATACTGGCCCATCTGTATTTCGAGTAAAATCACGAATAAAGCGCCAAGCAAATTCTTGAGTTGCTTGTTGTTCAGTCAACAGAACTAGAAATGCCAAAACCGGAATTGAAATTGTTACTACAACCAAACAATCTATAAAACCTGACAATATTCTTCGCCAAATTCCAACTCGCCCTGTATTCACAACTTCAATTTTTTTCTGAGGAAATAGTGCCGCGAACACCAGTAATGATAGACCTATCATTGTAGACATCAATGATGATGATGCAGCTACCAAACATCTAGAATTCGCGCACTGCATGCTAAACTGCACACTACCATTTGCAAAGTACAATATACCTATGAACGCGCACAAAATAATCGCGAGAATAAACGTTCTTTTCAAAAAATTAGACATAGCCCCTCCAACCACATGTTGAAGTTTGCAACGCTTTAATTTGAATTACAATACCTCTAAATCGGCATACGCATGACTTCTTGATAGGCTGAAATCACCTGATCGCGCACGGCGACGACTGTTTCCAATGTCGCTTCTGCGGCGGCAACGGCTGTTACCACATCCACAAGATCGGCATTGCCCATAGTGGCAGAAGCAATAGCATTTTCAGCCTGATTTGCCGCGCCTGATGTTTGGGAAATTGCGGCATCAAGAATTTGACCAAATGGCGCACCTGAAATCCCACCAACATTTTGTGAGCTTTCCGGTTTTAGCGCTGCCTGCGCTGCTTTCATATATGCATTTGTTGCTGCGGTTGCACCGATATCCATAACGCTTTACCTATGCTTTCAAAATATCAACAGCGGCCAAAAGCATGGACCGGCTGGCTTCAACAACGTTCAAATTGGCTTCATATGCGCGCTGGGCCTCGCGCATGTCTGTCATCTCAACAAGCGCTGAGACATTGGAATATTTCACCATACCGCCTTCATCTGCGGCTGGGTGAGTCGGGTCAAACTTGACGGTAAATGGCGCTGTATCATTGTGCACACCAGAAACTTTTACACGCTCAGCCCCAGATTCGCGATCTAGATAGTTTTTAAAAACAGGCACTTTGCGCTGATATGGGTCCGCGCCGGGTGTATCGCCCGTTGAATTTGCATTCGCCAAATTTTCCGCCGATACGCGGATACGCACAGTTTGCGCACGCAGACCAGAAGCGGCCGAAGACATTGCAGACATTAAATCGCCAGACATAGCTTAATTCCTCTTCTTTATTTCTAACGTGGTGCTTTTGCAGCCAGTCGCATCATGGACAGGCTTTTATTGTAGAGACCGATCATGGTCTCAAATTCCATACGCGTTTCAGCAATTTTCATCATTTGATCCTCAACCACGACGCCATTGCCATCGAGCGTGGTCTCTGAATCGGGTGCTTTTTCAATATATGCACCAGCTACAAGTGAACCACGGCTTGCGCTTGCAGCTATGTGACCGGGATGCGTGACTGCCATTGCACCCGCATTGGCTGGGCCGCCGGCACCCGCATTATTGCCAACTTTCCCCTTCGCCAGCGCGGCATTGAATGAAGATATATCAACATCCTTAGGGGTATAGCCGGGCGTGGACACATTGGAGACATTTTGCGACAGCACTTTTTGACGTTCACCCAGCATGTCCATGCGCGCTTTCATCATTCCGAAGATGGGCATATTCATAGGGCCAGTCACGTATCGCACTCCTAAAAATCAATCGGCGCATCCGCACTGGGCAGAAACGACCTGTCTACTAGGCAGTTTCCACCCTTAAGGTTAAGGAGTTTTTAAAATTGTGAACAGTGATATTAACCACTCATTTACCTTCAAGACCGAAAAGTTAACAAGACCGTTTCAATTTGTTGGAATCGGTGCAATTGGGCATGCAAAAAGCATCTCGTTATAGACTGGTCAGACCATGGAAGAACTCATCCGCGCGACTGCTGCGCTTATATTTGTGTTGTCCATCATTCTAGGCATGGGCTGGGCTGCTCGCCGCTATGCAGGCCAGCGCGCCAATCTCATCAATAATCAATCTGATCTTCGCATCGTCGAATGGCGCGGCATGGATGCGCGCCGCAAACTCGCTGTTGTGCATTGGGATGGCCGCGAGCACCTCCTCTGCCTAAGTCAAACAGACCAAACCCTCGTGGCAAGTCGAGATGCGCCAAAACCAGAACCGACATCAACAGCAGAGAATGCATCCGCTTCGCCCGTGCAAACGCCTAAAACACTTGTCGAGCAAATGGCCAATAGCATCAGCAAAATGACATCCCCCTCCAAACCGCCCCACTCCAAAACAACGGAGAAGCCATAATGCGCGCCCTTAAACGCTCGACCAAGATGATGGGCCGCGTCACGCTCCTATTATTAGGTACGCTATTACTGGCACCTGCGGGTATCGCTCAGGAATTTAATTTCGATTTAGGCACCGGCGCAGGCATGACGAGCGGCATTGTTGAAATGCTCGGCGTGATCACGATTTTATCCTTAGCGCCGTCAATTTTGGTGATGACAACAAGCTTTGTGCGTATTGTGGTGGTGCTATCTTTATTGCGAACAGCAATGGGGCTTCAACAAGCGCCGCCCAATGCGGTGATTATCTCGCTTTCCCTATTCCTAACCGCTTTTGTTATGGCTCCCACTTTTGAAGCAGCCTATAAGGAAGGGGTTGAACCCTTCATGGCCGAATCTATCGGATTAGAAGACGCCCTGCCACGCGCTGCTGCCCCGATTAAAACCTTTATGGCCAAGCATGTGCAAGATGATGATCTGGCATTGTTTATGGGCATGGCAAATATAGAAACACTAGAAAGCGCAGAAGCAGCGCCGTTTCAGGTGCTGGCACCAGCCTTCATGATATCCGAGCTGAAGCGCGCCTTTGAGATCGGGTTTATGATATTCCTTCCCTTCCTCGTGATCGACCTTGTTGTGGCTTCTATCCTGATGAGTATGGGGATGATGATGTTGCCGCCTGTGACAATCTCTATGCCGTTTAAGCTCATCTTTTTCGTGCTGGTGGATGGCTGGCGGTTATTGGCTGGATCACTTGTCGAAAGCTTCGTGGCTGGCCCGCCTGGTTAGCTAGACAAGCCCAAACTTGGCAATCCACATATAAAAAAAGGTGCTTACCCAATCGTAAGCACCTTTTTTATTGAATGCGAAACCCTCGCTATAAACTGCAAGGCATTTCGTTAGAGGCTTGCCAGCTTACAGCAAAGATTTTGGCAAAGCTTCCATCTCTGTTTTCATGGCGTCAAACTCGCCCTCTGTCGCCTCACTTGGCTTGGTCAGCAGACTCACACCAACAGCCACGATCAACGCGATCACAAAGCCCGGTACAATCTCATAAATGATTGAAGACAAGGATTGCCCATCAATTGTTATAGGCGCGTAGAGCCAGAACAACACGGTCAAAGCACCCGCAATCATACCCGCCAACGCGCCATTGCGTGTAAATTTACGCCAGTAGAGCGACAATAGTATAATCGGTCCAAAGGCAGCACCAAAGCCAGCCCATGCACTTCCCACCAAAGAAAGAATGCTGCTGGAGCGATCAAATGCGAGCACAATCGCCACCCCGCAAACCAACACAGTCGCAAGGCGCCCCACCATGACAAGCTCCTTTTCAGATGCATTGCGTTTCAGGAATGTCTTGTAAATATCTTCAGTCAGTGAACTAGACGATACCAATAATTGAGACGAAATCGTGCTCATGATTGCCGCCAGAATAGCAGCTAACAAAAATCCAGACACGAGCGGGTGAAACAATGTCTGAGATAGCAGAATAAAGATCGTTTCTGAATCAGTCAGAGCTGATTGCAGCGCATTTTCCTGAACATATGCCAAACCGATTATGCCAACAAACACTGCTCCGATCACAGTTACCAGCATCCATGACATTCCAATATACCGCGCTGTTGCGATATCTTTCAAAGACCGGATCGCCATAAAACGCACAATGATATGCGGCTGCCCAAAATAACCCAATCCCCATGCCATAAGCGACACGACGCTCATGAAAGTTACGCCATTTGTCCAGCTAAAATAGCCTTCCAAATCAAGCGGCGCTGAGCCAGCTGGCTGCACAGTATTGGCCGCTGCAGCAATTTGTGTCTCCACACCCTGCATGCCGCCGACAAATTGATAGGCCACAATAGGCACAAGCACCAACGCAATGAACATGATACAGCCTTGCACAAAGTCTGTCAGGCTTACGGCAAGAAAGCCACCAATCACTGTGTAAGCCAATACCACTCCAGCGGTGACAAACAGCCCCAGCTGGTAATCCATTCCAAAGCTTGCTTCAAATAATTT
>JGI2924J29684_1077383_pt1 | contig 16455 bp, 16 predicted proteins | sample BenlonsequencITS_FD_29684 | JGI IMG/M metagenome (IMG submission 29684)
GGAACTGTTGGAACTACTTAAAGGCTACAGGGAACAAGTCACATTTATAGGTGATGGAGTGGCTGAATATGCCGGCATATTAAAGGCCCAAATGGGTGAGCGCGCTCGCCTGGCCCCGGCCTGCGCATCTTTTCCCAGGGGCGCGGCGGTGGCGGAACTGGGATTACAGCAACTGCAGACAGGTGCGACCCGGGATCCCCTTACATTGCTGCCCCATTATGTGCGGGAATCGGAGGCTGAGATAAAATGGCGGGAAAGGTGTCGGAATAATGGATAAGGAAACAGCAGGCCGGGAAAATGTGACCTTTGAGCAAATGCAGATAAAACACCTGGATCAGATAATGCAAATTGAAAACCTATCCTTTCCAACGCCCTGGACTAAGAATGCTTTCGAATATGAGCTGCGTGAAAATGATTTTGCGCATTATATCGTCGCTCTGGCAGGTGGCCGTATAGTGGCCGGTTATGCGGGTATGTGGGTGGTTTTAGATGAAGCCCATGTTACTAATATTGCTGTGCACAGAGATCAACGGGGGCACGGGCTGGGCATAGCCTTAATGCTGGAATTGTTCAAAAGGGCCATTATGCTGGGGGTGCAGCGCATGACATTGGAAGTGCGCCCCTCCAATGCACCAGCCCGGGCACTATATGCCCACCTGGGTTTTAAGGAACAGGGGCTAAGGAAAAATTACTATTCAGATACCAAGGAAGATGCCATCATCATGTGGAAGAACGACTTAACCCAAATACCGTAATGGATAAACGTATAAACTGGGAAAGGAAGTAGATTATGACAAAGGCAGTTAAATTATTACTACGCTTTGGCGGCATTGCCTTGATCGGGGTGGCCATGCTGGGTGGTCTTCCGGGGCCGTATCCGACGCTTATGGGTATTGCCGGTGTAGTTTTATTTTTTGCCGCCGGCTCCACCTGAGGAAGATGTTAGCCGCGGGCGGCTATTGGCAATTATATAAAAAAGTAATTTACCCGGGAGCACTCCCGGTATTTTTATTTAGGCTTTGGTGCCAGGTGTTGAAAGGTTGAAAGATTTTAATCTTTCAACCTTTCAACACCTGGCACCTATCAAGTCTGCGAAAGCTTTGAGAAACGGAACTCTTATAAGTAAGCAACTCAAAAGCCGAGCCAACGCGGAAATTCGAAGTGGATCTCGTGGAACTTTTCGAACAGACTCTTTAAATATAAAAGTAAATATTCCAGTGTCACTTTACTAAATTCTGCTGTGTTATACAGTTGAAAGGATAACGGGGGAGGTGGCCGGCCATTTTCCCGTCTCAAATGGAAAAAGGTGCAATGTCCCAAGTGTTTTACCAGGAAACATATAACCGCTATTATCCGGCTGTTTGCCGCCAGCTTACCTTCATGCTGGGCAGCCGGGCGGTGGCAGAGGAAATCACCCAGGAGACCTTCCTGAGACTATACTGTACACCGCCCCGGCAATATGAAAATATCGGGGGGTGGCTTTCCAAAGTGGCAGCCAATTTGGCATATAATTACCTGCGCAGTGAAAAAAGCCGCCTGCGCAGGGAAGAGAAAATCAAAGGCCATGGATTCACAGTGGTTTCCAGCGAGGAGTCAGCCCTCCAAAATGAAGAATCAAGCATGGTCCGCCATGCATTACAGAGCTTGCCTGAACGGGACAGATTGTGCTTATTAATGAAGCATTCCGGTTTTAGTTACGAGGAAATTGCAGAAGCCATCGGGGTAAAAAAATCATCGGTGGGTACCATCATAGCCCGGGCCCAGGCCAAGTTCAAAAGGGTTTATCTGGCACAGAAAGGATGTGACGCTTAATGTGCTATAAAGAAGGCATCCTTCAAGCCTATTTGGATAGCGAGCTAGACAGTGAGCAGGCGTGTGAAATAACCCGACATTTGGAGCAATGTGCCGGCTGCCGGGGAGCATTAGCGGAATTGCAGTCAAACGATTTTTTTGCCAAATCGTGTATGGAGCGGTATTTGGCCGGGGTACAAGAAACTTATTCCACCATAAAAGACACGCGGTCCAGTAGGAATTGCTTTTCAACCAGGCTCCGGTACAATATATCTAAACTATTTGAAAGGGGATTAAATGCCATGAAACTTTATAAAAAAATAGTTGTTACCGCGGCGATGGCTGCGGTACTGTTCACTGCCTTTAGTATCCCGGCTGTGCGCAGTATGGCCGGTGAACTTTTAACCGTGTTTAGAATGGAAAAAGTACAGACTGTTAACATAAGTACAGAGGATATCAAGCAGATAGAAAGAGCATTTAATGAAGGGGCAGGTAATGTAAACATTGATAACTTTGGCCAAGTTGAAGTGGTCGGTAAACAAGAAGCAGTGCCTGTAACTTTTGCCCAGGCGGCGGATGCTGTGGACTTCACCGTCAAGCTGCCCCAACCGGATGGTTACGAGGAGCCCCAGCTGCAAAAGATAACGAGCAGTACTGCGCACCTAACCCTTGACGTAGCTAATATAAACAGCCTGCTGCAGGCTATGGGAAGCACCAAATTATTACCGGAAAGCCTTGACGGGCAAACCTTTACCATGCATATGCCCACTGCCATATTGGCCAATTACCGTTCGGGCGATGATATGTTGACGGTAACCCAGGTCAGGAGTCCCGAAATGAAAGCCCCGTCCGGGGTGGATGTGCTGGCTATTAAAGATGCCCTTTTAAATGTACCTGCTCTGCCGGATAATTTACGTAATCAGCTACTGGCGATTAATGACTGGCAGCATACCATACTTATTCCTAATATGGACGGTACGTCCAGAGATGTTATTGTTAACGGAACGCAGGGTGTTTTTGTTGATGGCAATGCTCGGCCGGATAAATCTATGGCAATGAGCTTTTTAGTCTGGCAAAATAACGGCGTGGTATATACTCTATCGGGTACCAACCTGGATGAAGCATCTGCGCTCGCCATTGCGGGGCAAATGAAATAAGGTGGGATTTTAGTTGGATTTGGCCATTGAAACTATCAATTTAACCAAACGTTATGGAAAAAAAGTGGGCTGTGTTGATATTTGCCTCCGGGTTCCCCGGGGGCAAATATTCGGCTTCCTGGGACCCAATGGGGCCGGTAAAAGCACTCTGGTTAAAACATTGATGGGTTTGCTTTTCCCCACTTCCGGAGAGGCCCGGCTACTGGGTAAGCCATTGGGAGACATAGGGATGCGGAAAAAAATCGGTTTTTTACCGGAAAACTTCCGTTACCACGACTGGCTTACCTGCAAGCAGTTGCTGGATTTTCACGCTTCATTGTACGGCATGAGTAATGCCGACAAAGGCCGCCGTATACCGCAGGTGATTGAAAAAGTAGGGCTGACCGGGCGGGAAAATCAAAAGATACGCACCTACAGCAAGGGTATGCAGCAAAGGGCCGGGCTGGCCTGCGCTTTGTTGCCCGATCCCGATTTATTATTTCTGGACGAACCCACATCGGCGCTGGACCCTTTAGGACGTCGCGATGTGCGTGAGATATTGTTGGAACTGCGGGCCAGCGGCAAAACGATTTTTTTAAACAGCCACTTGCTTAGCGAGGTGGAGATGATCTGCGATATGGTAGCATTTATCAGGCAGGGCAAGGTCATTCGGCAGGGGAGTTTGGATGAACTGAGATCCGCTGAAATTAACGTGGAAATGAAAATTGATGGAATAACGGAGCATATAAAGGCAGCGCTGGGCGGCATAGCCCGTTCACTAACCGTTAAAGGAGATACTGTTTTAGCAGCAGTAGGTCAAGAAGAGGATGTTCCACTGCTGGCTGAGGCTGTTATTCAGGGTGGCGGTAAGCTGTATGAATTAAACCGTAAACGTTCTTCTTTAGAGGAAATGTTTATCAGTATGACGCAGGAGGGTGAAAAAAGTGCTGGCCATTATTAAAATAACTTTCCGCGAAGCGTTGGGCCGCAAAGTAGTGCTTATTTCACTCTTACTGGCCGCTGCTTTTTTAGGACTTTATGGCACCGGGGTGCATTTTGTCGCCAAGGATTTAACCCGGGATCCCAACCCCATGCTGGAACAAATGATTTACCCGCAATTACTGTCTTTTGGCCTTTACTTCGGCGGATTTATTATATCTTTTTTATCTATTTTTTCAGCTGCAGGGGCCATAGCCTCGGAAATTGATAGCGGTATTATTCAGACCATTGTTCCCAAACCGGTGCGACGCTATGAAATAGTGGTGGGCAAATTCCTGGGTATCGGCTTGTTTCTAGCTTTATACGCGGCGGCATTTTTCATAGTGATTTCCATGCTTATCCACCTCAAAACCGGTCTTGAGTTAACCGGGCAGTGGCATGCCCTGGCTCTGTTTGCCCTGCAGCCCGTGGTGCTGCTGGCGGTGACACTGTGCGGATCCACGGTGTTGTCTACCATGGCCAACGGGGTGATAATGTTTATGCTGTACGCGATAGCGATAATCGGTGGTGTGGTGGAGCAAATAGGCTGGCTGATTAATAACATTGCGTTGCAGCAGACCGGCATAGTGGCCAGTTTGATTATGCCCGTTGATGCTTTATACCGCAAGATAGTCCACCTGCTCATAAGCCCGACCGGTAACCCACTGCAGGCTATACAGCAGATGGGTCCCTTTGGCAGTATGTCCGAACCCAGTGTGTGGATGGTGGTCTATGCGGTGCTGTATGTGGTATTCTTCACGGGCTTGGCGGTGTACTTATTTGGTAAAAGGGACATCTAATGCAGAGGTTAAAGAAACCACTGTTCCCGTAAAATATACTAACTGCCGGTTTTTTTAACCTTGCATTATTAAAAATTTATGATACAATACTCTATGTAGCAAATTTAAGATCACGCGCCTGTAGCTCAGGGGATAGAGCGTCGGCCTCCGGAGCCGAAAGCACAGGTTCGATTCCTGTCAGGCGCACCACAAATATATTTCAATAAACCCGTGAGTCCTTGAATTATAAGGGATTACGGGTTTTTAAATTTTAGGAGGTTGGGCAAAAGTTCTCTAAATACCCCTAAATTTACGTAAGTTTCCGTGTCTAGTCGGACAAACTGTCGGACAAATAGACCGACGTCATATGGACAAAAAAATTTTTTTATTAACCTTACTCAATTTTCGCAGTTTAAAAAATCAGTCTAACCCCTTATAAAATAAGAGTTTAGAGCAACTTTTTAACGTAAAAATAAACAGAAAACACGCCTTTTTTGGTACAATGTAGTCACCACAAACACAACCAAGAAAGGATGTTTTCTGTGGCTATAATTTTACCAAAAACATGAACGTCATTTCCGTTTTGGACCTTCCCAAGCCCGACAACGACGGATGATTGCGAAGCAGATATGGGTTGCAAGATTAAAGAAAAAAAGCTAGAAAGCACTACCAGAGGAGGAAAGAGATGAACATAAGAAAACATGTTAAAACAATTAATGTATTTGCTTTATTATTCTTTTTATTAATAGGTTATTCAAGTTATGTAAAATACGAAGGCGCAAAATTAAAAGATGAAAATAAAACACTAGAAAAACAGTTAGATATTGCAAATGAAAAAATAAAAGAACAAAAAAATGAACTTGATGAATTAAGAAATTTATTGGATTCTCAAAAAGATGTTGATTATGAAATTGAAGTTAATGAAACAGATTCTAATGTTACAGTTGTGGCAATTCATGGAGGTAAAATTGAAAAAGGTACTACTGAATTAGCTTATGCCTTAGCTTCCCATAATAATTACAACTATTATTCATTTCAGGGTTTAAAAAGCACAGATAATTTTGCACTACATGTTCCTTCAGATAAATTCGCTGAAACATACGCACTGGAAATGGTTTCTAAATCTAAAAGGACATTATCAATCCACGGGTGTGGCGGTGCAGAAGAATTCACATATATAGGAGGCCGGGACACTGAATTGGCAAACAGAATAAAAGAATCTCTGACTAAGTATGGTTTTACTGTAAAAAAAGATACTCCGAAGGATCTGGCCGGTATATCGCCAGATAACATAGTGAATAGAGATATAGACGAACGGGGAGTACAGCTAGAAATATCAGAGGGCTTAAGGACAAAGTTTTTGTCGACTAATAAGGATAGCTTGAAAAGCTATGTTCTCGCAATAAGTGAGGCAGTCAACAATATGTAAGGGAGTGTAAATAATTCCGTGTAAATGACATAGTAAAGGTAAAAAGGCTGACAAACTACCGAAGGTAGCTTGTCAGCCTTTTACCTATATAAACAGTATTTTTTCAGGTTACTCTTCTGATACTGCTTTAACGTCTTGAATTAATTCCTTGGGATTATTTGCGCCTTTTTCTAATACTTTCTGGATTTTCTTATCGAAGTTGCGCTTTTCAGGGTTAAACTTATTTAAAAACCCTTCAGATTTATTATTATCAATCTTCTTCATGAGCTCAACTATTGTTGGCCAGCTTTCGCTTAGCGCGTTATTGATGGTGCCTGAATAATCGTTTAAGGTACCGGAATCAGTTGCGAGCTTATCTCTTAAACCTTTGGAAATAGCGATCTGAACGCCGCCAAGCTGATAACTGTCATTAAATAATTTATTCTTATTCACTATATTGCTGTCCATAACCCCGGCAATGCGATCAGGAATACTTAAAGTTTGCACATTATATCCTTTGGTAGTAAGATGTAATCTGATCAATTCTGCCAGCAACTTATTCTGACCGCCAATATAAGTAACTTCGTCATCGCCGGCAGCTCCGATTACAGAAACAGTGTAATCTGATTTATTAACTAAACTAACAGCTGTTGGCTCGTCAAAATTGATAGCCTTCATAAAAAGGCTCCCATTATCAGCCGCTTTAAGTCCTTCAAATGAATAAGTGTTATATTTACCGTATCCGTTCAATGCCTCAACTAATTCTGAAGTGCCTCTTTCAATACCGCCTCCGTGTATAGCTAAAAATGTTGTATCGCTTCCGATATCATTAGTTTTAATGGTATAGTCTGAAGGGTCTTCAGCTGCAGCTAGTTCAGCAAAACTACGATAGCCTGTTGTGAAGGCATATGCGCTTATACCAATTCCAAATGTAAACAACATAACTAAAGCCAGAATTTTGATAGATTGTTTTTTCATACTTATCTTGCTCCTTTCTTAAACAATTCTAGTAAACAGATAATCTGTAGCAATAATCAGCAGAGTTAATCCCATTAGCCCAAGTGCTTGATAACCGGTATTTCTCTTGCTGATCTTAACGAGATACAGGCATTTTTCTTTTAATGTTAGTGTATTAAAAACCGCAACAGCTTCATGCTTACTGTTTTCTTTGATAGGTTCTGATGTGTTCATGTATTGTTTGCTATTTATTTGCCCGTATAAAGTGTTCATTTTACACCTCCTTTCTCATATATTGACATTTAACAGTAATGTGCAACCATAAGTCATTGCACACAGCAATCCAGTGCTTAAAAATGTTGTTGCTATACCTTGACGCTGAATTGTGTTTGCTAATAATCCGGGCACAACAATACCAACTGCTGCCAATCCGGAGAGATAACGATAATCAAAGGGCAATATTGTATACAGAATAAGCTGCAACACTACTGACACAGCTATCATAGCTACAAATTTTCTTTTGCCGTATAGAATTGTAACTTTGCTCACTCCGAAATTAACTATTAAATAAGTCAAGATGCTAATAAAGAATGTTAAAAATATAGCCTGGGGTAGATCTATAAGTAAAACTAAATATCCTGGTACAATCAGACCGGCAGGTAAGATTCCGGTAATTTCCGTAAATAACAAGCTCAAAATTACACCCAAAATTATAACTGTGCCAATAGCCGTAAAAAGCAACCGTTTACCCTCCTTTAATAGCTAAATAACTTGTGGCACTTGATCTGTTTCCAGATTGAAGCGAGTTCTTAATTCATTGGGAAAGTCGTGAATTATCAACTCAACCAATTCATCGCCACCACCGTGAATGTTTCCAATGCCATAAATTACTCTGTTTATAAAAGAATCCTTAATTGTTTCATAAACCTCATGGGGAGACAAACCTTCAGCATTTATATATTTCTGAGGAGATATTTTTTTACTATTAACTCTTTCGGTAATTGGATTTACTGTCTGACCCATTGCAACAAGAATATCAATATCCATATTTGGTAAGACCTCTTCTGCCAACTGTAATGTCCTGTCAACCCTATCAGGCCTGCAATTTATAATTACCATAGGATTTTTTGTTGGATAACCAAGAGCTGTTATATGCTCCCAAATCATTCGTGTGGAATTTGGATCATTGGCGGCAAAGCCATTGACAAAATATGTGGGGCTTTTATTGTCTAAGGTATGGATCATTAATGCTCCCGGATCAGGATTAGCGTTTAACATTCCCCTTAACGCAGTATTTTTGTCAATGTTTATTGCTTTAGCCACAGCCAGCGCAAGAGCAACATTTTCCGGGAAAATCACATATCCGAAATTTTCCAGATAACCATCCGGGATTTCTTTTTCATTTGCAATTAATACCCGGCAGTTTCTTTTCTTTGCTTCTTTAGTAAAATAGTCATTATATCTGCTATCATCAATAATAAGGGTGCCGTTTTTTGGTATTGTAGCCGTAAAGGACTCTGCAATAAAATCCAAAGTCGGGCCGCACACATCCATATGGTCTTCACGAACATTAACAATAACGCCTATATTTGCTTTAACAAGCTTTTCCTGAAAAATAATCTGGTAATCGGGATTTACAGCCATACACTCTGTTACAAATGCAGATGCGCCAAGCTTGACTGCTTTTTTAACGACAGCTTTTTGTTCTATAATATTTGGACCTAAAGGGCCTCGTTTGATTGGTTCCTCTTCTTCCTTGTTCCAATAAATAATTCTCGCACTGGTCCCCGTCGTTTTTCCAACAACCTCAACTCCTGCTTCCTTTAAAATACCGGTAATTAATCTTGTTGCAGTTGATTTACCTCTTGTGCCGTTTATATTGATTCTAAGATTGATCTGGTTTAAGTTTTTATTATGTCTTATTTGTTCATAAATACCTAAGATAAAAACAAAAATAATAAGCGCTATAGCAAACTGCACATTTATCCTATCCTTTCTTTAAAAGAAAGCTTGTCCACTTTTGTGTTACTATCATGAAATATGCCTAGCTTTTGCACCTCCATTCAAGCCAATTATACTGAAAGAATATGAACCAATGTTTGCTGAAAGATGAACATGTTTTACGAAATTATGAACAATTGTTACAAGATAGGTTTCTTAACGGCAGCCAGTTCTATGTCAGAATCCAGTTGTGCAAGTAAAAATTATTTCAAAAAGGATAGGTCAGAATCATTTGTCTAACTTGATTATCAGGCTTAATTATGCCGAAGGGATATGAATCTGCTGTTGCCAAATCTTAATCATGTGTTGCAGAAATATTAATAATTGTTACAAGCAATAAAAAAATACCAACGGTTTCCGGACAGCAATAGCCGGTAACCGTTGGTATTTCTTTTAAGCATTAATACAATCGATTCTGCTGCAGTTAGATCATTACTATTAATAAGTACTTTTCCTCAAAAATGCAAATGCATGCCTTGATGAATATTAGTAAATAGCTCTCCTTTAAAAGCTATTGTGATTTTTCTTGTTTCTTCAGAAACCACAAAGATAACCGCATCGCATATTTCACTGAGACCAAGCGCAGCCATGTGCCTGGTGCCTAGTTTTTTTTCGGGAACTACCTTTTTAGAAAGCGGCAAAACACATCCGGCGGAAAAAATTCTGTCCCCTTTAATCACCACTGCGCCATCATGTAAGGGGGAGCCGGGATAAAAGATACTTTCCAGCAAACGGTTGGATAATTTGGCATCAAGCTGCACCCCAATGTGGGTTACATCTATTACTTCTTTTATGTCGTCTTCTCGCTGAATGGCAATTAAGGCACCATAGCCTTTTATGCTCAAATGTTGTATAGCTTTAAACAGCTCCTTCATGTAAGGAATATCGGGCAAAAAGCAGTTTTTTAATTGGCTTGTGAGAATTAAGCTTTCTATGTAATCTATTGTATTTTTAATTTTGGTGAACTGTTCAAATATTTCCTCACAGGGCTTGTTGGCTTCAATTACCCCCTGCGTTTCCCAGGCCAACTCGCACAGGTCTTTAAAGTTATGTTTCAGGGTAATGTCTAAGTTTTGGGGTAAGTCTTTAACGGATATTGGCATAGCAACCTCTGTATCTGTAAATTTTGGCCACCCGCTGCCATCTTATCTTCCAACGGCCAAAAAATTTAGACTTATTATGCTTATCCCGGTTTGAAATAATTCAAATTTTTATGGCAACAACACTCCCGATTTTTAAGAATTATGACAAAGGTTGACTTTCACCACCAAGCTGTCGCCCATGCCGGGCACACCTTATGATGAAAAACCCGGGAATCCCCGGGTTTTTCTGCGTCTATATCGATTAGCTTATTTTTTGAATACGGCCTTCAATTTTTATATTTAGACGATATAAAATATCTCATTGGATACCATAGTCTTTAGCAAAAACCATGTGGGTTTCAACTAAGGCACCGTTTACATTTTCGTCGAGGTTGAATATCCGGGCGCCACGCAACCTATCCTTTTCATTACCATCAAGCCCATAAGTGTCAAACCCGGTGCTGGCTGAATAGCCAAGCAATATGCCGTAATAATTGCCCATATAGTCATTCACATGGTCATGGCCCACAAACACGCCTTTGACGTCTCCCCTCTCCAGCATGGCCGCAAACATGCCGCTATTGAACGGGCCGGGGCACTCGTCTTCGTTTCTCTCTCCAATTATACTGTGTTTAGTAACGGCATGGCTATGGTTATCAGCACTTCTACCGTCGACACTGGCATACCACATAAACCTGTACTCCCAGAGAGGGATATGCATGAACATGATTGAAGGAACTTTGTAGCCGTATTGTTGCTCTAACTTCTCTGAAGTTTCATAATACCACCTTACCTGGTCAAAGCGAAGCCAATCCCAATTAGGATAGCTCTTGAAGTCCTGGCCGGCGATTTCTTCAGGCGCGTATCTTCCGGAGTCAAGTAGCCAGAGGTTGAAGGCAGCCTTCTTGTTTTTTGAATCCCTTATAAGAAGATTCATGTTGCCGGTTCCGGTGATGTTTTTCACCCCGGGCTGATTAACATTGTGGTTATAAGACATGTATATTTTAAGCATGTCCTCCTCATTTAGCCCGGTCTTCTCGGCTGCTTCCTCGTCGTGGTTCCCGAAAGTAACGGCCCAGTTTATGGCTCTCTTTTCCATCGGCTGGGCGATATTATAGACGGCCTGACTGACTGACTCAGGCGTACTACAGTCGCTGGTTAAGTTATCCCCTGTGACCATAACAAGATCAGGTTTTTCTTCGTCAAGCACTTTTTCCATAAGCTGTATAGTCCTTTGGTCTATATCCTTATCTTGTTGAATATCGGTGAACTGCACTATTTTGAACTTGCCGTTAGAGTTGAACTTTAACTGTACATTGTTATTTGTCATAGCCAGGGCAGGGCTGCAAAATATAGTTGCAGAAATGGCAAATGTTGCAATTGCCGCAGCTATGTGTTTAACATTTCTGTTAAAAAACACGGAAAAACCGCTCCCCTCAAATGTAGTTTTTTTGCCCGGGCAAACCAAATGATACCATAGATAGTTTAAAATACGACCATTTTTCTATTAATTATGTGTAAAAATATATTAATATTTAAATCTATTTTGTAAAACAGATCCTTTCGTAGACCAAAACTCATACTTAGCACAACTAGATCAAAAATAAGAACACACAAAAAGCGATTAGTGTTGTTGGCTTTTGTAAAAAAAGTGCTTGACATACAATACGCTTAACAATAAAAAATCCCAAACCTGTTTATAGTTCGGGATTTTTTTTAAAATGTTTTATACCGTTATGAGCTGTGTTTAATTTAATCACCAACTATTTAATGTATTCTTTAAGTTTCATAATAAGAGACGGGTCGCCGTTCACGGTGAATTTATTCTCTAAGTAAGCATCCATGGCGTTTTCCTCACCGGATACTATATCCAGCCAGAGCTGTTCGTTTATCGTAACGGTAACGTCCGGGTTACCGGCAGTTCCTTCTCCTGTCATAAGCTTGCCGTCATCGATGATAATGTAATAATTTGCTTCATTATCTCCGGTGAGCGCAAACTGATAGGTAGCGGAGAAGCCTGCCGCTTTTTCAGGTATAAACCTGTTTTCCAATTCATTCAGGTATGATGAAAAGGAAGTGTTGTTAGCTGATTCGTCTTCGCCGTTTTCATCCTCATCTTCATCTGCAGCTAAGTCCTCTTCGGTGCCTTCCTGTTCATCTGCAGTTAAGTCCTCTTCGGTGCCTTCCTGCTCATCTGCAGTTGGGTCCTCTTCAATGCCTTCCTGTTCTTCCACTGCTGTGTCGCCTGGGGTTTCGATTACAATCGGGGGGTAAACCGGTGTTGTTGTTTCAGCAGCGGTAATGGTGACAACCTGGTTATCCGGGTTCCAATTAGCTGCAGCTCCCAGTGCTTCACTCACCAAAGGCAGGGGGATCATGGTGATGCTGTTGTAAATCTTGGCCTGAGCGGTAGTATTCAATTTTTGGCCGTTAACCTTAACATCTCCACCGATAACCAGTTGCACAGTGGTATTGGTATTATAGGTGGCAGCCGTAACTGTCTTAGTAGGGTTGTCCCAGTTTATCTGTGCCCCCAGGCCTTCGAAAACAGCCCGCATCGGCACCAGAGTGTTGCCGTCCTCAACCATTGGTGGAGTATCGCATTGCAGTATTTGTCCATTTAACACTATCGACGGGGCAGCGGCGTGCGCTGGTATGGCGGCAATAAAAAGAAGCGCAAACAAAAAGTAAACAATAATAAGTAAACGTTCTTTTCTCAATTCCTCAGCCTCCTTGCAATAATTAGAAATATACTTCTTGTGCTATATTTATTTTTAAAGGCCTAATATATTCCCTCCTTTCAAGCCCATTTAATTAAGAACATTTTCGATGGATTTGCCTTTTCGATTGGTTTCATGTGCTGATTGTCAAATAAAAGGACACAAAGTTAGGGGCTTCTCTACAGTTATAGAATAGCCCTGGTCTATGTGTTAAAAAATTAGCATACCTGAGTTTTATGATCCATAACTTTTGTTGACTTCATACAATAACGTGTCTAATTCAGGTAAAATCATGTCTAAAATTGCATAGTTAAAAGTTCAGATTAATAAAAGAAGATTTGTTGCCCCTATACTAAAACCAAGCACATATACCTGAAAACGTCTTTAATCATCTAACCATTCAGACATTTATTAGCCAACTTTTGCGATACTTAAAATATTTTTCGAGAATATTAATAAATGTTACAAGAATTAAAATTTCCCAAAGTACCCATTAATAATTAGTAATATTTTCGTAATGTATTATAGAGGTTTGTTAAAAACCAGTTAATATTCCTCCGGTATAATTGCCTATAATAAGGAAGGTTTTTTGAAATTTCCGGGCATGAGTAACAAGCCTGAAGCTCAAAAAAGTAACAGTTGCTCTTGGCAGTTTGGCATGATATATCCATTACAACCATCAATTTTATATGTTAAATTAGGTTGCTGGATGATATGCTGAATATAACTCCTCCATCGATTGTTTAACCGGCTGCTGTCCAACATACCCGCTTCTCTGGCGGGTTGTTTGTTGTTTAGCCTACTCATTTTTAATGGGGCCGGGCTAACTTTGCATATGGGTACGAGAAATCAAGAAGATGCCGGGTGAGCAATGTGGGCTTGTTCACCCGGCATCGAATAATAAAGAAGACTTGGTTCAGGTGGGGTTTTGACCCCATCTGAACCTTAGTCGCACTTATTTCGAGCTTACAGCCTGTTAATCCCCATTAGTTGGGGACATTCCTGTCCCCAAAGAAATATCAATTGGGGACATACCTTCGACCCTAATAGCTTTACCCGAAAGAGAAGGTGTGTCCCCTGACCGATTTCCTTCAGCAGGTGTGTCCCCCTTTCCTTATGCGGGGCGGGATTTTACAGGCTGTGCGAAGATAAATTGAAAGATCGTTGAGGGGGGAAATAATGCCGTATTTGGGCAAGGTTTTGGTAGTTGATGACGACCAAACCGTACTGGAACTTATCAAGTTGTACGGTGAAAGGGAAGGTTTTGAAATCATCGGGATAAACAACGGTGATCTGGTCCTGCCCGCATTCGACCGGGAGAATCCTGATGTGGTAATACTGGACATCATGCTTCCGGGTAAGGACGGGCTTATGCTATGTCGCAATTTAAGGGAGATCCGCATGATTCCCATCATCATGCTTACAGCCAAAGGAGAAGAAGCGGACCGTGTTCTGGGACTGGAAATGGGAGCTGATGACTATGTTGCCAAGCCTTTCAGCCCCAGGGAGCTGGTAGCCAGAATAAAAGCGGTACTGCGCCGTACCCAACCGGTTGATACGTCAACGAACTGGAAAATGAAATACCCGGGACTGGAAATTCAGGCCGATATCAGGAGTGTTTTGGTTGACGGTAAAGAAACAGAAGTTACTCCCAGAGAATTCGATTTGCTCTATTACCTGGCTCAGAATCCCCGGCGGGTTTTCACCAGGCAAGAACTGTTAACGGCTGTCTGGGGGTATGATTACTTCGGTGACCAGCGTACGGTGGATGTACATATTCGCAGGCTGAGGACAAAGCTGGCACCCTTGCCCTATGAATACCTGACAACTGTCTGGGGTGTGGGATACCAGTTTACACCTCCTGTTAAGGAGGGAGAGACCACATTGTGAATTCTTATCTCCAACAGGGCAAAGAAAGACTTCATTTGGTAATCCACGCTGCAGGCAGGCTCTTCCTTATGCTCAAGCACTTGCTGCGGGAGCAATTCAATAAAAATATTCACACCAGGATACTGTTTACCAATATGATAACCTTTGTTTTCGGTCTGATTGCCCTGACGATGTTTTCCGGCTATGTAGTGAAACAAATAGCCTATGATCAGGTCCAACAGGATCTGTTACGCAAGGCCAAGCGGGTAAACTTTGCCTTGCTCCAGCAAAATGACCAGGCATGGGGGGTGCCGCCTGCCGGGCAAACAAATGATCAGGCTCAGGGTAGACAGCAAATGTTGCAATTTTTGGCCGATATCTTCGATACCAGGATTACGGTCTTTGACAGGCAAAGAAATATTCTGGACACCTCAGCGCAGCAGGAAGTGGTGCCCGGTAACCAGGTGGATGCAAAATTCGTCAAATTGCTCAACAAGGGTGAAACCGCGATTGCCCGGGCGGTTGATCAGGAAACGGGTCAGATCATTTTTGTTGTCGTTGTCCCCATGGGTAACAACGACAACAAAGATGTCATTGAAAACGGCATCCTGCTGGAAACGAATCCAGTTAATCTAAACCATGCTTTAAACAAAATGCGTTTGTATCTGGTTATCGGAGGCATGGCCATATTGGTGATTTTTATGTTTATTTCCGCTTATCTGGCCCTATCAATATCCAGGCCGATTTCCCATTTGGCTACCACCGTGGCGGAGTTTAACCGGGGGAATTATGTTTTAAGCGCCGGGGAGCGGCCTCCGGAGGAAATTAAAGCCCTTGCCGGCCAGCTTAGCCACTTGGCGGTGAGACTGCGGGAGATGCATGCCGAAAGCCGCAGGATGGAAGAAGAAAAAGCCCAGTTGTTTGCGGAGATATCGCATGAGTTACGTACCCCTCTGACTGCTGTTCAGGGATTTGTAGAGGCTATCCGCGACGGTATGGTCCAGGATGAAGCTTTGCTGAACAGGTACTTGGATACGATTTATACTCAAACGATTCATATCGCCAGGCTGGTAGATGACATATTGGTGTTAAGCCGCCTGGAAAGCGGCAATGTCACCGTGGAAAAACTGCCGATGGACTTGATCACCCTGGCCCAGGGTGTGGTCACATCCATGGAGGCAATGGCCGGCAGCAAGAATACCGCGATTCTGTTCGAGAAGAAAACAGAAAACGCGGTCGTGCTCGGTGATGTTGACCGAATGGAACAGATTATCAGGAACTTGCTGAAGAATGCTGTCCGGGCCACCGAGAACGGTACCGTCAGGGTTGGGGTGGAGGTCCACCAGGGTGAAGTGGTACTGACCATTGAGGATGATGGTATTGGTATAGCCCCCGAAGACCTGCCGCACATTTGGGACAGGTTTTACCAGGTGAAGAACCGGCGCGGCGGTTACCTGCAGGAAAAAGGGAGCGGCCTGGGGCTGGTGATTGTGAAAAAGCTGGTTCAGTTACAAGGCGGCAGCATAGATGTCACGAGTCAATTGGGGAAGGGAACGACTTTTAACATAAATTTCCCATCCTATAACCGGAAATATTGATTGTATCCGGCTAATAAAGAAGACTTGGTTCAGGTGGGGTTTTGACCCATACGTTGGGACATTCCTCGACCCAAAAGTTTGACCCATAAGCAGAGGTGTGTCCCCTGACCGCTAAACCTTAGTCGCACTTATTTCG
>JGI2924J29684_1077381_pt1 | contig 16437 bp, 11 predicted proteins | sample BenlonsequencITS_FD_29684 | JGI IMG/M metagenome (IMG submission 29684)
CCGGGCGGGAGCCCGGCCAGCCGCCATACACGCTGCTGGATTATTTCCCGGATGACTTTTTAATGTTTATTGATGAATCCCATGTGAGCATTCCCCAGGTGCGGGCTATGTACGCCGGGGACCGCTCGCGCAAGGAATCGCTGGTGGAGCATGGTTTTCGGCTGCCCTCGGCCTTCGATAACCGTCCCCTCACCTTTGAGGAATTTGAAGAACGGCTGGGCCAGGTAATTTATGTATCCGCTACCCCCGGCCCCTATGAACAGGAGCACAGCGGGCAGGTGGTGGAGCAGATTATCCGCCCCACCGGCCTGGTGGATCCCGAATTGTTTGTGCGGCCCACCCGGGGCCAGATTGATGATTTAATCGGCGAAATCAACCAGCGAGTGGCCAGGCAGGAACGGGTGTTAATCACCACTTTGACCAAGAAGATGGCCGAAGACCTTACTGATTACCTGCGGGAATCGGGCATTCGGGTGCGCTATATGCACTCGGAGGTGCATACTATTGAGCGCATGGAAATTATCCGGGATCTGCGGTTGGGTACCTTTGACGTGCTGGTGGGCATCAACCTGCTGCGGGAGGGCCTGGACTTGCCCGAGGTGAGCCTGGTGGCCATACTGGATGCCGATAAAGAGGGCTACCTGCGCTCCGAGCGCTCGCTGATCCAGACCATCGGCCGGGCTGCCCGCAACGTCAACGGGCAGGTGATATTGTATGCCGACAAAATCACCGACTCTATGGCTAAAGCTATCGGGGAAACCGAGCGCCGCCGCAAGCTGCAGACCGAATATAACCTGGTCCACGGTATTACCCCCCAAACCGTACGCAAAGCGGTGCATAGTGTTATCGAGGCCACCAGGGTGACCGAAACACCGGCGGTTTACAACGTCGCTATAGACGCCAAAAACGGCAAGCTGAGTAAAAAGGAAATTAAAAAGCTGCTGACCCGCCTGGAGAAAGAAATGCAGGAAGCTGCCCGGCGCCTGGAATTCGAGCAGGCCGCCCAACTTCGCGACGCCATCATCGAGCTGAGGGGTCAGGCTTAAACTTTCTTAAACTTTCACTATGATATGTGTGTTGCATTGACTAATTGATCAGCACCATCTCTTGATTCCAGAAACTTCCTCTGGTATAGTAAGGAAATAGGTAAGGATATCAGCATTTGACACCTGAACTGGGTGTGTGAGGAAAAAAGTTTACATCATAATAAAAGTATTTCTATAAACCTGGTTAAAAAGCGTTCGTACAAGCTTCAAATACCAATATGTGGGCTGACATTATCGGTATCTTTGCAGTATTAGTTGTTAACGGAATTATATTGGACTTTCTGACCAGGTTTCGAATACCGGAGGAAAGGGGAATCCCAGCATGCAAGCTGAATTAGTGAAGCTGACCAGCAAAGGACAGCTTACTTTGCCCAAGGAGTACCGGGATAAATTGCGGTTGGAAAAAGGATCCCACCTGTCCGTATCCGTCAAGGGTGATACACTGATGCTCAAAAAAGTTTACGAAGTGGCACCGCTTAGTGAAAACGATCCCATTTGGGATATGGTGGGCATATTTGAGGACCGCCGCCGTGCTGATGCTGTTGCTATGGAATATGACCACCGTGTGGCAGATGGGGAGTTGGGTTGATGGAAAGAGTATTAGTGGATTCTGGGACCGTGTTTGCCCTGCTTTGCCGGGATGATCAAAACCACCGGGCCGCTGTGGCCGGTCTCAGGAAAATGCAGCGGCAGCGGGCACTACCGGTTCTGACCAATTATTTGTTGGCGGAGACCCACGCGCTGCTGGCCGCCCGCCTGGGACCGGACGCGGCCAGGATGTGGGTGCGCAGTAATATTTGGCCCGTGGAGCAGGCCGGCGCATTGGATGAAAAGCGGGCTATGGAGATACTGCTTTCCGGCCGGGGCGGGGATTGTACCCTTGTAGATGCCATCAGTTTTGCGGTGATGGAGCGACTGGGTATGGACACGGTCTTTACTTTCGATAAAAATTTTGCCCAATACGGCTTTAAAATGGCGGAAACGGCTTAGCCACCGTCATACTGTTTTAATTACTAGTTTGTCGCCGACATAGTCCAGGCGACATATAACTCTTTGTCACCGTCATACTTTTTTAATTTCCCGCTTGCACACCATCAAATAACTTAAAAACAGCATGCTTATCGCTGTCCAGTAGGGGTGGATGGGCATTTGCGTTTGAAATAAAGTCAGCAGGGCCAGTAAAAAGCCGGCTACGGTAATGGGCATGCCGATAAAAACATCTGAATAGTTAAGGATATTGAAGCGAGCCAGCCGGTACGCTCCACAGGTAACAAATATAACGGTAATGATAAAGCCCAGGACAACGGTATCGGTAAAACTGAGCAGAAACATGGTAATGGCCGGGGCCAGACCAAAGGTAATCACGTCGGCCAGTGAATCCAATTGCTTGCCCATTTCGCTGGTCATCCGATATTTACGGGCCACGTGACCGTCCAGGCGGTCAAAAAATGCTCCGATAATAATCAGCAGACCAGCCAGGGTAAAATTACCGAAAGAAGCGGTTATAATGGAGCTTAGGCCCATAGTTATATTGCACAGGGTTAACACGTTGGGCAGCTGGGTCAGGGGCGAGTTGCCGTTTACGTTAATCATTCTTTAACACTCCTATGACGGTTATTCCCGCCTGTACCTTCTGGCCTTTTTGCACCAGTATCTGGATGTCGGCCGGTACAACTATTTCCGTGCAGGAACCAAATTTAATCAGCCCGAAAATTTGCCCTTGCTGTAAGTAATCACCCTTTTGGTTATAGCAAACGATGCGCCTGGCCACAAAACCGGTAATCTGGTGGACCAGTATTTTAATAGGGCCGTTTTCTATGCCCAGGGTGTTTCTTTCGTTAATGTCGGAAGCGTGGCTTTTAAAAGCCGGCAGGTATTGGCCCGGTCTGTATGAGGTATAGGTTATCTGGCCATTTACCGGGCTCCGGTTGATGTGCGCATTGAGCAGGGATAAAAATATGCTTATTTTTATCGCCCTGCCTTTGATGAAGGTATCTTCATCGATTTCCTGGATGGATTGGACCGTACCGTCGGCGGCAGATAGAATGTGGTTATTATTTGGTGTAACCTGCCGGGGGGGATTGCGAAAAAAGAATATCACAAAAAGTAATACCAGCACCGGTGCTATAGCCAATGCAGGGCTCATGATGTACAAAATAAGGCTTAGCAATGATAATACTGCTATATATAAAATAGACTCCCTGGCTATCATGCCTTTAATTAGTCCTCCTGCTTATTATATTATACAAATAGCTGATTACATTTGTCGTTGTAAATAGCGGGTTGCCAAATGGCATGTTTACTAATTGTACCATAAGCCCGCATAATTTGATGTAGTAAAATGTTTTAGAGGTTCATTTTTTTGTCAGCACTTTTACACCCGTTACAGTAACTAGTTTATTTTATGCAATCTGTGGTACGGATGATTTTATATTTTGGAGGCAATTATGCAGGATAAAATTGTGGTCCGGGGCGCCCGCGCCCATAACTTGAAGAACATCAATGTGGAAATCCCCCGGGACAAACTGGTGGTGATCACCGGGCTGTCGGGGTCGGGCAAGTCCTCCCTGGCCTTCGATACTATATACGCCGAGGGCCAGCGCCGTTATGTAGAGTCACTGTCGGCCTATGCCAGGCAGTTTTTAGGGCAGATGAATAAGCCTGATGTTGATTATATTGAGGGTCTGTCCCCGGCTATTTCCATTGATCAGAAGACCACCAGTAACAATCCCCGCTCCACAGTGGGTACGGTCACCGAGATATACGACTACCTGCGGCTGCTGTTCGCCCGGGCCGGGCGGCCCCATTGCCCCAGGTGCGGCAAACCCATTGCCCGCCAGACAGTGCAGCAAATTGTGGATCAGCTGCTGGCCATGCCCGAGGGTACTAGACTTCAGCTGTTGGCACCGGTGGTGAGGGGCAGAAAGGGCGAGCACGTCAAATTACTGGAAGAAATCCGCCGGGAGGGCTTCGTCAGGGTACGGGTGGACGGCGAAGTACTGGATGTCAATGATGATATCAAATTGGAAAAAAATAAAAAGCATTCCATTGAAATAGTGGTGGACCGGGTGGTTATCCGGCCGGGCTCGGCCAAGCGGCTGGCCGATTCCCTGGAAACGGCCCTTAAGCACGGGGAAGGTGTGGCCGTGGCTGCCGTGGTGGACGGCGAGGAAATTGTGTTTAGCGAAAACTTTGCCTGCACCGACTGCGGTATTAGTATCACCGAAATTGCCCCACGGCTGTTTTCTTTTAACAATCCCTTCGGGGCTTGCCCCGAGTGCACCGGGCTGGGGTTTAAAATGGAGCTCGACCCGGACCTGGTGATCCCTGATAAAAATTTATCGGTGCATCAGGGGGCTATCGAGCCCTGGTTAAAGAGCTTAAACGGCATGCGTTATCTTGATGCTGTGGCGCAGCACTACGGGTTTGATCTGGACACTCCGGTGCGGGAGATGGACCCGGCGCACTTGGACAAACTGCTTTACGGCACGGGCCGGGACATTATTAAAATGACCCTGTCCAATGCAATGGGCATTGAGCACAGTTACCGGGTGCCCTTTGAGGGAGTAATTAATAACCTGAACCGCCGGTACCGGGAAACTAATTCGGACTACATGCGGGAGGAAATCGAGCAGTACATGAGCACCCGCCCCTGCCCGGTCTGCAACGGGGCCAGGCTCAAACCCGAGGCGCTGGCGGTAAAGGTGGGCGGTTTTTCCATTAATGAAGTAACCGCTATGCCGGTACTGGAGGCGCACAGCTTTTTGCAGGGTTTGGAACTGAGCGAGCGGGAGCGGCTCATTGCCCGGCAGATTCTTAAGGAACTTGACGCCCGGCTGGGGTTTTTGGTTAACGTGGGTCTGGATTACCTGACTTTGGACCGGGCCGCGGGCACACTTTCCGGCGGCGAAGCCCAGCGTATTCGGCTGGCCACCCAGATTGGCAGCGGCCTGATGGGGGTGCTGTATATTTTGGACGAACCCAGCATTGGGCTGCACCAGCGGGACAACCAGCGGCTGCTGGAGACCTTGGAGCGGCTGCGGGACCTGGGCAACACACTGATTGTGGTGGAGCACGATGAGGAGACCATTTATGCTGCCGATCACATCATTGATATTGGGCCGGGAGCCGGAGAGCACGGCGGTCATTTGGTGGCCAGCGGTACGGTAAAGGATATCATGGAGGTGCCCGAATCGATCACCGGCCAGTACCTGAGCGGTCAAAAATTTATCCCAGTGCCCGCAGTGCGCCGCCAACCCAATGGTAAATCGATTACTGTGGTGGGGGCCAGCGAACATAATTTAAAGAATATCGATGTAACCTTTCCCCTGGGGCTGTTTATATGTATCACGGGGGTATCCGGTTCGGGTAAAAGCACTCTGGTGAACGAAATTCTCTATAAAAAGCTGGCCCAGGAGCTGCACCGGGCCAAGGCAAAGCCTGGAGTATGCGGGGAAATCCAGGGGCTGGAGCACCTGGATAAAGTTATCGATGTGAACCAGTCGCCCATCGGGCGTACACCCCGCTCCAATCCTGCCACCTATACCGGGGTGTTTACCGACATTCGGGATTTGTATGCCCAAACCCCCGAGGCCAGGGCCCGGGGTTACCGGCCGGGACGGTTCAGCTTCAACGTCAAAGGGGGGCGCTGCGAGGCCTGCCGGGGGGATGGGATCATTAAAATAGAAATGCACTTTTTACCCGATGTTTACGTGCCCTGTGAAGTGTGCAAGGGCAAACGATATAACCGGGAGACTTTGGAGGTTAAGTATAAAGGCAAGAGCATTTCCGATGTGCTGAACATGACGGTGGAGCAGGCCTTGGAATTTTTCCAGCATCTTCCAAAAATACAGCGCAAGCTGCAGACGTTGTTTGACGTGGGATTGGGATACATCCGCCTGGGCCAGCCCGCACCCGAGCTGTCCGGGGGTGAGGCCCAGCGGGTCAAACTGGCCACCGAGCTGTCCCGGCGCTCCAACGGCAAGACGCTTTACATCCTGGATGAGCCCACCACCGGCCTGCACATCGCGGACATTCACCGGTTGCTCAACGTGCTGCACCGTCTGGTGGACGCCGGCGACACCGTGCTGGTGATCGAGCATAACCTGGACGTCATCAAAACCGCGGACTACATCATCGACCTGGGCCCCGAAGGCGGCCACCGAGGCGGCGAAATACTGGCCACCGGCACTCCCGAGGAGATGGCCCAATCCACCGTCTCCCACACCGCCCGCTTTTTAAGGGGTCAGGCTTAAACTTTATTAAACTAACTTCAAGAATGTAAAAGAATGTAGATCCCGTGGTAATTCGCTACTATTTGAGCAATATCCGATTGACCGGGTTAGAGTATCAGGCTCTATATCAGCATAAGAGGGTTAGATTTAACTTAATTAAACTTACTTTAAAAAGCTAATCCCCATGTGGCGAAACTCTGCCATTTGAGCTATATGCGATTAAGGGCATTTTAGATTAATATTTAGTCCAGGAGTTTGGACAAAAAACATTTGTGTAAGCTTAAATATCAACATATGGACTAATATTATCGGTGCCCGTGCAATATTTAGTTGTTAACGGGATTATATTGGACTTTTTGACCAGACTCCTTGGTAACCATAATCAATATAGGCGTATGGCAATAAATTGATATGATTTAAATCTAAACTAATTTCTCCCTATTTCACAGACAGAACACCTGTGCTATAATGATGTCTAAAGAATTACTTTGTTGGGAGGAATTATGATATGCCCCGTCAACCGAGGTTGCATTTGCCGGGGGCTTTTTATCATGTGATGGCCCGCGGCAACCGTAAACAGTATATATTCAAAGAAAAAGAGGATTATATAACGTACCTGCGGTTAATGCGTCATTATAGCCAGCGCTACAATGTTGAGGTGCACGGGTACGCGTTGATGCCCAATCACGTACACATGTTATTAAAGATGGGCGAAACTCCGCTTGCTAAATTTATGCAAGGGCTGCAGCAGACCTATACACAGTATTTCAACAAAGAGCAGCAGTTGGTGGGACATGTGTTTCAGGGGCGTTACAAAAGCATTTATGTAGACACAGACGAATACTTGTTGGATTTGATCCGTTATATTCATTTGAACCCGGTAAAGGCCGGTTTGGTAGACGAGCCCACAAAGTATACTTGGTCCAGTTGCAAAAGCTATTTTTACAATGTACAATCTTTTATTAAAACGGGCTTCATCAAACAGCTATTGGCTGCATACGGTGGAACGGTAATCGATGATTACCAGCTGATGTCTGAATCCATTCCCCGCCCGGAAAGCTCTGCCGAGGCCGGGCAATTCAGCGCTAGGGTACTCAAAGAAACCGTGGAGGTTTCATCCCCGGAGAAATGTCCCAGGCACCCATCTATGTTGCAGCACAGCTTGGAGGACATCATGGACCGGCTATGCCTTGATCTGGATGTGCAACCTGAGCTGGTTTTGGGGACCGGCCGGGGGAGCCGGGCGGTACTAGCCCGTCGGTTGTTTGCCTACCTAGCCTGTCGCCAGGCGGGCCATCGTCTGCGGGACGTTGCGAGGTACCTAGGTTGCAGTGAAGTAACCACTTCTAAATCCGTTAAATGGGTGGAACAGCATAAGGGGTCAGGCTTAAACTTTCTTAAATTAACTACATAATCTACATATTGTAATAATATAGTTAGTTTAATAAAGTTAAAGCCTGACCCCAAGGAGGTAATCGCGTGCGGGAGAAGCTGGCTCAGCTGCCCGAGAGCCCGGGGGTGTATTTGTTTCGGGATGGCGGGGGGCAGATTATATATGTGGGCAAGGCGGTGTCGTTGAAGAACCGTGTACGGTCTTACTTCAGCGCTGTGGCGGAGCGCCAGGCCAAGGTGCGGGCCATGATGGAGCGGGCCAGGGATTTTGAGTATATTACCACCGATTCCGAGGTTGAGGCACTGATCCTGGAGTCCAATTTAATCAAAGAGCATCGCCCCCGCTACAATGTTTTTCTCAAGGACGACAAAAGTTATCCTTATATAAAGGTAACCACCAATGAACAATTTCCCAGAGTGTTTATTACCCGGCGGGTGGTCAAGGACGGGGCCCGATATTTTGGTCCCTATACTCAGGTGGGCGCGGTGCATGAAACACTACGCCTGTTGAAGCGCATTTTTCCATTGCGCACGTGCAAACAGCGGGTGCTGGCCCCGCGCAGCCGGCCTTGCCTCAACCAGCATATCAAGCGGTGCCTGGGACCCTGTTGCGGGCTGGTAACCCCGGAGGAATACCGCAAGGTGGTGGACGGGGTGGTGCTGTTTATGGAGGGCAAGCAGGAGGATTTGGTGCGGGAGCTGCGCCGGCGTATGGAAGAGGCGGCGGAAAACCTGGAGTTTGAGCGGGCCGCGGAACTGCGGGATCAGCTGCAGGCTGTGGAAAAGGTGATGGAGCGGCAAAAGATAGTGGCTGCCGACTTAAATGATCGAGACGTGCTGGCCATGGCCCGAGGGCAGGACGAAGCCTGCGTGATGGTGTTCTTTGTGCGGGGTGGCAAACTCATCGGGCGGGAACATTTTTTAGTGGGCGGCACAGGGGATATGGGGCGGGATGAGGTGCTTACAGGTTTCATTAAGCAATATTACCTGCAGGCCGAGTTTATCCCCCGGGAAGTGCTGGTGGAAAATGTTTTGAGCGGGGAAGTTGAGGTGCTGGAACATTGGCTCTCTGAGAAGCGGGGCGGGAGGGTTTACCTGGCCCGGCCCCGGCGGGGGGATAAAAAGCAGCTGGTGGATCTGGCGGGCCGCAATGCCCTGCTGGTGTTGCAGGAAGTGGAGACCGGACGGGCGGCACGCAAGGATGACTTGCGGAAGGCTCTGGAACAGTTGGCTGACGTTCTGGGCTTAAAGGGGCCGCCCCTGCGTTTGGAATGCTACGATATCTCCAATACCCAGGGCGCGGAACCGGTGGCTTCCATGGTGGTATTCGAGGAAGGCAAACCGGCACCCCAGCAGTATCGCCGGTTTAAGATAAAAACCGTCACCGGGCCGGATGATTTTGCCTCAATGCGGGAGGTGCTCAGCCGCCGCCTGGCCCGGGGGCGGGAGGAACGGGAGCTGGTGAACACCGGGCAGATGTCGAGCCGGGACGCCAAGTTTCACCGGCTTCCCGATTTGTTGGTGGTGGACGGCGGCAAGGGGCAGCTTTCTTCGGCGGTGGCGGCCATGGAGGAGCAGGGCTTCGGGCATCTACCCGTTTGCGGGCTGGCCAAGGAGGAAGAATTGGTGTTTCTGCCGGGCCGGTCAGAGCCTGTGCGCTTGCTCGAAGGTTCTCCGGCTCTGCAAATGTTGCAGCGGCTGAGGGACGAAGCGCACCGGTTTGCCGTGACTTACCACCGCCAGCTACGGGGCAAGCGTAATCTCAAGTCCATGCTGGAAGAAATTGATGGTATCGGTGCGGTACGCCGCCGGGAGCTGCTTAAAGCTTTCGGTTCTGTGGAAAAAATCCGGGCAGCCGAATTGGATGATCTGGCCGCGGTACCGGGTATGAATCACCGGGCGGCCCGGGCGGTGTATGATTTTTTTCGAGACTGAGGGAGTAGAGGGTAAGGCAATAATTCGTGCAGTCGAAAATCTAAGGTTGGGTAAGGTATCAGCTAGGGTAAGCTAAGCAAGCTTACCCTAGCCTTAAATGATACAGCGAAAATTACCCTTTCTTTCCTTGTCATTAGCTGGTTTTTCTAACCAGCCAACTATCTCTTTTCCTTTTAATTTTGCTCCGCCTGGCTTGCGATTAATAGTTGCTGGCCTTGGTCTTTACGGTGCCCGATAAAATATTTAGCTTTTTTTGCTTGCTACGGGATTTAAGTATTTTAGCCAAACCACCCCAGTTTTTCTCAAAAATTCCACGGGGCATTAATTTAACATTTTTAACAATGGGTTTAAAATCCATGTGCCTTAAAATGTCATTTTCCAGATTAACTCCCGGAGCAATTTCAATTAATTCCAGTCCTTCCTGCGTAAGCCGGAAAACAGCTCTTTCGGTTACATATAAAACCGGCTGGCCAATAGCAGCGGCATACTTTCCGCTAAAGGTTATTTGTTCTACATCTGTTACAAACTTTTTCCTTTTTCCCTCTTGCACAATATTTAGTTTCCCATTCGCAGCCTCCAAAACAGCTCCGTTAGTAAACGTCCCGCAAAACACTATTTTTTTAGCGTTTTGTGTTATGTTGATAAATCCGCCGCAGCCAATCGGTCGCCCACCGAGCTTGCTGACGTTGACATTACCAAAACGGTCGACCTCACCTAAACCTAGAAATCCTATATCAAGCCCGCCCCCGTCATAAAAATCAAATTGATAACCCGTTTCAATAATACAATCGGCATTAACGGCATGACCAAAATCAAGATGTCGCGCTGGTATGCCGCCAATTGCGCCCGCTTCTGTGGTCAGGTACAAATGTTCCGAAACCTTTTCCTCCGCGCACACATTGGAAATAGCATCCGGCATTCCAAACCCCAGGTTAACAACAATATTAGGGGATAATTCCATAGCGGCTCTTCTGCAAACGACTTTCCGCTCATTTAGTTCCATTGGTTTGATCGAATCAACAGTAAGTTTCAGTTCGCCGGTAAAGGCCGGGTTAAAATAAGTACCCTTGGTTTGATAATGCCACTCCGGCTTGGCAACGACCAGGTAATCAACAAGTATTCCCGGAATAATTACTTGCTTGGGGTTTAGCGTTCCCGCTTGCACTATATGTTCCACCTGAGCTATAACAATACCGCCACTAGCTTTGGCTGCCATGGCCGCAGATAAACCATCTACAACTAAGCCTTCACGATAATCGTTGATATTACCGCGTTCGTCCGCCACCGAACCCCGGACAAGAGCAACGTCGAGTTTCGGGAGTTTGTAATAGAGCCACTCCTCGTTGTCAAGCTGAATGATTTCAACAAGATCGTCGCTTTCCTTGGCTTTTTGGTTGAGCTTACCCCCGTCTATCCGGGGATCAACAAAAGTACCCAATCCGACCTTTGTAATGATCCCCGGTCGCTTACTGGCTATGTTACGACACATGGTAACAAATATGCCCTGGGGCAAATTATAGGCTTCCACCTTATTCTCCATGATGAGCTTTTGTATGGCGGGACCGGGAACCGCAAAGTGTCCCCCTACCAATCTTTTTAGCAGTCCTTCAAGGGCGTAATGAGCTACGCCACGGTCTTTGAAATTGCCATTAGCTGTAGCGTAATAAAGTGTCAAATCGCGAGGATGGCCTGTTTCCTGGAAACTTTGTCTAATGCCGACAGCTACTTCTTCCGCGAAGCCCGCTAACCCGAAGCCAGGTGAATAAATTACAGCACCATCTTTAATATAATTTCCTACTTCATCTGATCTGATAACTTTAGGCATATTTATTACCCCCACTCCAGTTTAATCTTTTTCAATCAAGAATTGATTTTGGGCGAATAATCATTATCGCGGACCTTAATTGGTAAAGAACCATGTCTAACGTCACATGCTCTGGCAAATTAGCGAATTCAACAAATAAGGGATAATAAGCTAATGCAAGAGTACATTTGTTCTCTAATTGATTAAGCTTATATATTTTATATAGATACAGAAATTAACAAAGATTAAGAAAATTTAATCAAATAGTTATGTTTATAAAATTGCTAATGCCATTAACGGTTGTTGCTGTTTAATTCATTGTACAGCCAGTTATTTTATTTGTCATGGCTTAACTTAATAAAATTTAGAAGTAATTATGAGTTAACCTAAAAGCATTAATTATTGGCTTCGTTGGGGGTAGTTCTTTTTAAAATTATTGGAGTAGTTGGCGAAATTGTGGCATAATTTAACTTATGGATGTTGACTGCAAAAACGGCAATACCGCTGGGAGGTCTATAAATTGAGTAAACGCAAATATAAATTGTTAGCTGTTGACCTGGATGATACTATGCTGAATTCCCGTTTAATGGTGCCCAAAGGTTCACGCCGGGCAGTTGAGCAGGCTCGGGAGGCGGGGGTGCGGGTAACTCTGGCTACGGGCCGGATGTTTTGCTCGGCGCTGCCCTTTGCCCGGGAGTTGGGAGTGCAGGAGTATTTAATGACTTACCAGGGGGCCCTGGTGAAACATGCCGTGACCGGTGATGTTTTATTCCACCGGCCGGTACCTTTTGATCTGGCACTGGAGGTTATTGAACTGGTGAACCGTTATGGCTATCATATTAATATTTACGTGGATGACATTCCCTACATAGCACGGCAAACCAAGGAAAGCGAGCTGTACACAGCCATTTCCCGCATTCCCATGGAAGAGGTGGGGGATTTGACGGCTTTTCTACGGGAGCGGAAGCAGGACCCCACCAAGATAGTGGTGGTTACCCGGGAGGAGTTAATTGATAGCCTGCTGGCTGAGGTGCGGCCCTTGTTCGGGGATAAATTGCATATTACCAAGTCTAAACCTCACTTTCTGGAGTTTTCCCACCCGCTGGGAAACAAGGGGGATGCTTTGACTGCAATTGCCGAGCATTATGGCGTAGCCAGGGAGGAGATTATTGCGGTGGGGGACGGCTATAACGACCTGGAAATGATTGATTATGCCGGGTTAGGTGTGGTGGTGGGCAATGCCCGCCCGGAAATCAGGGAGCGGGCTGATTACGTCTGCCGCACCAATGATGAGTGCGGAGTGGCTGAGGTGGTGGAGAAGTTTATTTTAGCTGAATCTTGATGGTGCGTATCTAACTTAGTACCTGCACTCAGTGTCTGCTTCTTAATTGGTGAAGCTTATTTTGATAAGAGAAAAATTTGATTTGCGCTGGCTATTAGCTATTTTTATTCTAATCAGGCAGCGACCGGAATGAGTTTGATAAGAAAATGGTTACCAGTCATTAACAGTTACAGGTAATGGTGGTTGAAAATCAATTTTCATGTTCGTCTTGATTAAATGATCATGGGTGTTGCATCGTAAGGCCAGCGTGTGTAACAATGTATTGCATAACACCGTTTATTCTTTGCTAAGTGCCGGTAATTTTTAAAATGGCAATGGTCCGATTGCTCGAAATCCAAGTTTTTTAGCTAAATAGGTGACGCCGGGGCAGGGTTGTGCCAATAGACACTCCCTGCCCCAAAGGTGATCTAACAGATGGAGTTTAGGCGGGCAATGCATGTATGGGTTGCTTAGAAGACCATATTTATATAATGTTATATTACAAAAATGCAGTTAGTTTAAGAAAGTTTAAGCCTGACCCCTTGTTGTTTGAACTGTGCTACAGCTTGTTCGTAATCCGGACGGCGCTGGCTGTAGTCCTGGCGTCCCATAAGGGCATAGGTGATGTTTTTGCCCTCTTCTACGCCGGGCTGGTCGAAGGGGTTGATGTGCCACAATTTGGCTGTGTATACTACCAGTGCTTCGTAGAAATATAGCAGTGCGCCCAACACCTCCGGGGATATATCCCGCAGGGTGAGCCGGTAGCAGGGCCTGCCTGCTCCCACCAGGCTCATTTCGGTGGCCATTTGTTCAATGGCCAGCTGCTCACCCATGGTGTGCCCTGTAAAGTAGGAGTATTCTTTTTCCGCGGGGAATGCTTCGGGCAACGTGACATCTATGGGCAGGCTGTTTATTGTCACAAATCCCAGCACCTTGTCAGCGGGGCCTTCTTTGAACAGCTGCAGTATGGAGTGCTGGTCCGTGGCCCCCAGGCTGGCCAGCGGCGTAGTGCCGGCGTGGACCACCTGGCCGTCCAGGGACAATTTTTTGCCCAGGCTTTCAGCCCAAAGTTGCACGAACCACAAACCAAATTCAAACAACAGGCTGCTGTAATTAAACAGCACATGAATTGATTTACCCTTCATGGCCAGCTCATAAAGACAGGTGCCCAGGGCAAAGATGGCGTTTTGCTCTAAAGGGGTATCAATGATGGATTGGTGGGCCGCCGCCGCGCCGGCAAGCAGCCGGGCACTATCAATGCCGGTGATTTCAGCTGGTAGAAAGCCCACCGAGGATAAAACGGAATACCGTCCGGGCAGGTCCCGGGGGATATGCAACAGGTGGCAGCCCAGCTGCCGGGCGATGTGATTGATGCCGTTGTCACCGGGGTCGCAGATGATGACAATATCCTCCAGGCGGCCGCCTGCTTCTTTGTATTTGTTGTAGTAAAAAATAAACTGGGCCGCTGTTTCCGGGGTGGAGCCTGATTTGCTGGTGTAAATGAGGGCGGTCCTGGTAATATCAACAACACCCAGTGCTTTGGTTACCAATACGGGATCCAGGTTATCCAGTATGAACATCCGCGGATTGCCGTGCTTTTCCAGGTTGTAAAAAGGTCCATGCAAAAACTGTAATACTGCCTTGGCCCCCAGTGCTGAACCGCCAATACCCAAAAGCAGTATGTTGTCGTATTTTTCGCGCAGCTTTTGGGCCAACTCCTTGATCCCGGTAATGGCGCTTGCCTCTCCCAGGGAAAGTGTAATAGGTGACTTTTTATCCCTCAGGGGGGCCTGAAATTCTTCAAATCCTTGCCCGTATTTAGCGGCAAAGTTATTGAAGTCAGCCCGGGAAATAAAACCGGCCTGGTCTTGATCGCTTATCAGGTGTCCTATGTCAATATTCATCAATTCATGCATAAAATCACATCCTTCTAATAGATTCTAATAGTTATTTTTTAGTATATCCGCATGCCGGTAGGTTATTTGCTCCAATTGTTCAGGGTACAAGTTAACGGCGTTGCACCGTGGGGTTATGCGACCGCCGAACAATTGTATTGCAAAATGCGAAAAAGGTTTTATTTACCAGTATAACTGTTTTTATAAAATATTTAAAGTGGATAGGCAGGGATTTGCATTTTTCTACATAAGATTGGTAAGACAAGTTAAATTTATGTTGTGGCTGTAAAAAATATTACAGTCAGGAGAGGAGCTTTCTGCTATAGTTAACATGGCATGGTGTTAGGGTGGAGAGGTAATAGTCCTCTGGGTGAGTTTATGATAAAAATTGTATTTGGGCTGCGATATGGTAGAATATTATCAGTGTGCATAAACATTATATTATATTGTATTAAATTGGCACGGCTGTCGGATCAGGCTGCAGATCAAGACCGGCAAATAAAATTGCCGGGGGAAAAGTTGGTTCTAAATAATGCCTACGCGGAGTGAATAGCATCGCAGGGACTATATAAAAATATAAAATGATAGAACCAGGCTTTCCTGACTATAACTGAAGGAATTTAAACAGGAGAAAAATAATGCAGCTGTTTGCTGATTGGCATGTGCATACCCACTACAGCGACGGGCACGCCACGCCGGAGGAAATGGTGGCGGCGGCGGTCCGGCGCGGCCTGACAGAGGTAGCGATTACCGATCATGGTCCCCGGGGCATGTTTATCGGTGTTCGAAATGCCGGGGTATACCGGGAGATTAAGGAGCAGGCGGCCCGGCTATCTGAGCTTTACCCGGTACGGGTGCTGGTGGGCGCCGAAGCGAATGTGATCAGCCTGCGTGGTGAGATCGATGTGCCGGAGGCCGTAATTAATGAACTGGACATACTGATTGCCGGTCTGCATCCCCAGGTGTGGTGCCGGCCCTGGTGGGAAACGCTGACCTGGATATTGCCCAACCGGATAGGCAAAACGATCAGATGGGTGCGAGAAAAGATGCGCGAGGCCAATACCATGGCACTGGTGGCCGCGGTGCGCAATAACCCGCTGACTTTTATCTCTCACCCTGATTTGGTGATGGATGTGGATCTGGACGAGGTAGCCAGGGCTTGTGCCGCCGCCGGCTGTGCCATGGAGATAAACACCGGTCACCATTATAACCGGGATAATGTGGTGCAGGCCGCGCTGCGCTGGGGGGCAAAGCTGGTGGTGAACAGCGACGCTCATTTTCCCTCAACAGTGGGTGAGCTGTCCACCGGTATCCAGTTATTGGACAAGTACCGGGTGCCCCCCGAAAAGGTACTAAATGCCCGCCCGGTTGAGCCAAAATCAGGGTCGGGGTATCTGCCTGGTGCTGCCGGATTGCCCGGGCGACTGGTACCTCCGGTATCGTGATGCTTTTTAGGGACAGTGGTTTAATCATTTAGTCGTGGCTGAATTCATTATAGAAAGGGTGGGTGTCATTGCCTGCACATATGGTTATCGTCACCGGGCTGTCCGGTGCCGGGAAAAGCCAGGCCTTGCGCTGCCTGGAGGATATGGGTTATTTTTGTGTGGATAATTTGCCGCCCACCTTAATCCCCAAATTTGCCGAACTTTGTGCACAAACTGACCGGGGGATTAATAATATAGCGTTAGTGGTAGATATACGAGGTGGGGAGTTTTTTCAGGCACTTTCCGAAGTGCTGGAGCAGCTGGAACAATGTGACATTGCCTACGAGATACTTTTTCTGGAAGCATCGGATGAGGTGCTGGTAAGG